>Ga0116168_1002585_pt1 | contig 11196 bp, 9 predicted proteins | sample AD_UKC129_MetaG_FD_89795 | JGI IMG/M metagenome (GOLD analysis project Ga0116168, IMG submission 89795) | Active sludge microbial communities of municipal wastewater-treating anaerobic digesters from Canada - AD_UKC129_MetaG | ecosystem: Engineered > Bioreactor > Anaerobic > Digestate | place...
GGAGGCAAGCCTGCCAGTGGCCTGGCGGCTGTACCTGCCGAAGGAATGGGCTGAGGATCGCGCGCGCCGCCAGCGGGCAGGGGTACCCGAGGAGGTCGGGTTTCAGACCAAGCCGGAGATGGCCGTGGGGATGATTGGGAAGGCGCTGGAAGAGGGCGTGCCGGTGGGCGTGGTGCTTCCCAGTGCCGGCTATGGGGCTGACACGCGGTTTCGTGAGTCGCTCGAAGAGCTGGGGCTGCGGTATGTGGTGGGAGTACAGAGCAGCGTGAGCCTGTGGCGGGCAGGCGAGGGGCCGCTGGAGCCGAAGCCGTGAAGCGGGCGCGGACGGCCGACGAAACTGCTGCGGCGGACACCGGAACACAAGCCGCTGACAGCGCGGGAGTATGTGACGAGTCTCGGGGAGGGCGTGCTGAAGCGGGTGGCGTGGCGCGAGGGCCCGGCGCGGCGTCTGGTGTCGCGGTTTGTGGCCGTGCGGGTGCGCCCGGGGCACCGCGACTACTGGCGATCGGAGCCTCACCCCGAGCTGTGGTTGCTAGCCGAGTGGCCGCGGGGCGCAGCCGAGCCCACCAAGTACTGGCTCTCGAACCTGCCGGCCGACACCAGTCTGCAGGAGCTCGTGCGGCTGGCCAAGCACCGCTGGCTGGTAGAGCGGGACTACCTGGAGCTGAAACAGGAGCTGGGACTGGGCCACCTCGAGGGGCGTTCGTGGCGAGGATTTCATCACCATGCCACGCTCTGGATCGCAGCCCATGGGTTCCTGGTGGCGGAGAGGAGCCGTTTTTCCGCCTCGGCCCGCGCAGGAAGCCTGGAGCTTGAGGCGGCCGGGCCGGCGGCAGACTACCAGTCGAGGGGCAGCCCCAGCGAGCCAGCAACGGTGTGAGGCATTTTCGATTGCCAGCCTGCGGCGAGCCTTGGCAGAACGGCTGATGCGGCAGCTTCCCTGCTGCCCTTTTTGCGGAGCGAAATGTTTATGACCCAGTAGTACTAATTGCTCCAGCATATGATGCCCGTCGTATCAGACAGCCAGAATTCTGTGGGCTCGTCGGCGCCCCGCGGCCACTCGGCTAGCAACCACAGCTCAGGGTGAGGTTCCGATCGCCCGTAGCCGCGGTGCGCCGGACGCTCCCGCAGAGCCACAAACCGCGACACCAGCCGCTGGGCCTTGCCCTACCGACGTGCCACCCACCAGTGCACGCCTTTCTGGGGAATCCCCGCAGAATCCGGCAGCGACAACGGTGTGTTGGTCAGACCATCCCGGATCATCAGGACTTGCCCGGCAACAATGGCTGTGATAAACTCGTCAACAATCTGTTATTTTAGGTAACTCAGTTTGGGACTGAGAGGGCCGGAGGCGTGTTTTGATGTGGCTGTTAATCTAGTAGAATCAGGCATTTACAAGGGGCACGAGGACACGAGACTTGATTGGCCTTTTTCGGCTGAAATATTAAGCTTCTTTAGCTTAAAATGAAGAGAATAGACAGGTGAACTTCGGCATTATCGAGTAAGAGAGGGCCGATTGAAGCATCGACGAGGCGTTCGGAGTGGCACCAAGCACTGACGATGCAGGGGGGTATCCCGCCGCAGCACAGCATGGACGGGCGCGGCCGCTGCTTGGGGAGCATCTTTATCGAGCGGCTGTGGCGCTCTCTCAAATATGAGGGTGGCTACGTGCGCGACTACGCTCGCGTGCCCGATGCGCGGACAGGTATCGACAAATAATTCCGGTTCAACGATCTCCAGCGCTCACGCCAGGCCATGGAATTCAAGACGCCCGCGGCCGTGTTTCGCGCGGGCCGCGCTTTAGCAACAAGAAGAGATGAAATCGGGGGCTCTGCCCCCGTACCCCGGGGATTCATCGCTTTGCCGCCAGAATGGCTGGCGGGAGAATCAACGCACGTGTGCGGAGGATAGGGCTCTCCAAGGATGGGACCCGAGTGCCGACTCGAGGGCCAAAATGGCCGGGGCGGCTTAGTCCGCCACACTCAATTTTCAGACGGCCAGGCCGCCAACTTATTGCGGCTGAGTTTTGGTCTTGACACCCGGGACCACCTTCCAGATCCGCTCTCCACTCCGGAAAACAGTGCGGAACCTGCGTGATGTAGGTCAAAATATCAGAAAGCTAAACATGTGCGGGATTGCTGGCATTTTCGCATATCGCGCCGAAGCATCACCTGTTGATGGCGAGGCGCTGCTGCGCATGCGAGAACACATGGTGCGCCGGGGTCCTGACGGCGCTGGGCTTTGGTTCTCGTGCGATCGCTCGGTCGGTCTGGCTCATCGCAGGTTGTCCATCATCGACCTCAGCGAAATGGGTGCCCAGCCGATGGTCGATCCGACGACCGGTAACGCCGTTGTTTTCAACGGCGAAATCTACAACTACCGCGAATTGCGGCGGGAACTTGAGCAGGAAGGCGCTGCGTTCCGTTCGCAGTCCGACACCGAAGTGCTGCTGCACCTGTATGCACGCCGTGGGAAAGCAATGGTCGAGCAGCTGCGGGGCATGTTCGCGTTCGCCTTGTGGGATGATCGCGAGCGGCGGCTGTTTCTCGCGAGAGACCCCATGGGCATCAAGCCCTTGTATTACGTTGACGACGGCCGGACGATCTCTTTTGCATCGCAAGTGAAGGCGTTGATCGCCGGTGGCGCCGTGTCCACGCCCAGTGCAGCCGGAATGACAAGCTTCCTCTTGTTCGGTCACGTACTGGATCCCTGGACGTGGGTCGAGGGTATCAAGGCTCTTCCTGCTGGTACAAGCTTGACGATCGAATGCGGCAGGCCCCTTTCCGCCCCGTATCGTTATTTTGATCTCCGGCAGGAGATTCTGGCCGCGGAAGCGGATTCTTCCGCGAGTACCGATGCGTTGCAGGAGGCTCTGGCGGGCGTCGATGAGTCCGTTCGGCAGCACTTGGTGGCTGACGTGCCCGTTGGCCTGTTCCTGTCGGCAGGGCGCGACTCGACCCTGCTGGGCACGCTCGCAGCCCGGCACCTAGGCCGATCGCTCCAAACGATCACGCTAGGCTTCGAAGAATTCCGGGGAACAGCGCTTGACGAAACACCGGTTGCCGAAGCCGTTGCACAGCGGCTCGGCAGCCGGCACGAGACGAAGTACATGGCAGGCAAAACGTTTCTGTGTGAGATGGAAAGAATCCTTTCTGCGATGGATCAGCCCAGCATCGATGGCGTCAACACATGGTTCGTCAGCCGCGCCGCGGCACAGGCTGGGATGAAAGTTGCGTTGTCCGGGTTGGGCGGGGATGAGCTCTTTGGCGGCTATCCGTCGTTCCGGCAGGTGCCCCGGCTCGCGCACCGACTGGGAATGCTGGCCGGGCTGGCATCCATTGGACGTGGTTTACGCTTGGTCAGCGCGCCGATGGTGGGTCGGCTGGCCAGTCCCAAGTGGGCCAGCCTTTTCGAGTACGGCGCCACCTTGGAGGGCGCCTGGCTGCTGCGTCGCGCGGTGTTCATGCCGTGGGAGATTACGCGCGTCGTCGATCCGGATCTCGCTCACCGAGGACTGCAGGAACTCGCCCCGCTCGAAACGCTGCGTGCTTCCATCACCGGTATCCGCAATCCTCGGCTTGCGGTGATGGCACTTGAGATTGGCGGCTACATGCGCAACCAGCTTCTTCGCGATGCGGACTGGGCGGGCATGGCGCACTCGCTCGAGATCCGGGTGCCGCTGGTCGATGTTGTTCTATTGCGCCGCTGGCTGCGCGTTGCAGCCAGGCGCTTTCCGCTTGATCGCCAACAGCTGCTCGAAGCAGTCGATCCGTCCGTGGCCGCACTCATCGGCGCGCGTCCGAAGAGCGGATTTTCTGTGCCTGTCGCTCAGTGGTTAACTGAAAGCTCTGTTCTAGCAAAAAGCGAACATGGCCTGCGGCCTTGGGCTCGCTTCATTGCCGAACGATTCTCAGACATGCCCGCGCGAATAAGAATTGCTGCGCTGCTCACCGACGCATATGGTAGCAATGGCGGTATTGCCAAATTCAACCGCGATCTCCTCCAGGCGTTGGCTCGAATGCCAGAAGTGAAAGCGGTCTTCGCGCTGCCACGGCTCGTGCAGCGCGAACCTGAACTCGTGCCGCGAAAGGTCCGTTTCGACTCGCCGGCAGCTCGCGGCAAGTGGTCATATGTATTGCGGGCTGTGCGTCTGGCATTGGCCAGGCAAGGTTTCAATCTCGTCATCTGCGGTCACATTAACCTTTTGCCTGTCGCTTGGCTGGTAAGCCGCGCCCAAGCCTGTCCGCTGCTGCTGATCGTGCACGGAGTCGAGGCGTGGCAGCCGCATCGCAACCCCCTCGTGCGCTTTCTGCTTCCCCGAGCTGATGGCGTCGTTGCGGTGAGCCGCTACACCGCAGAGCGTATGTGCGGTTGGTGTGGTCTGCCCGAGCAGCGCTTTCGCATCCTCCCCAATTGCGTGGATCTTGAAACCTTTGTCTCACGACCCCCCAACTCTCTGCTTTCGCAGCGCTATGGTCTCGATGGCAGTCGAGTGCTGCTCACGGTCGGGCGGCTGGAGAGCCGCGAGCGGTACAAAGGCTGCGACGAAATGCTTGAAATACTCCCGCAACTGGGGCGGGAACTCACGGACATTGTTTACGTGGTTGTCGGCGACGGCAACGACCGGGCGCGGCTGCAAGCCAAGGCGGAGGCGTTGGGGGTGGCCGACCGCGTGGTGTTCACTGGTTTCGTGAGCGAAGAAGATAAGATCGATCTCTTCAACCTCGCCGATGTGTTTGTGATGCCCAGCCGCGGGGAGGGCTTTGGCATCGTGCATCTAGAGGCCATGGCCTGCGGCGTGCCAACCATCGGTAGCAAACTCGATGGCAGCCGCGATGCCTTGCGCGATGGCGCGCTCGGCCAGTTGGTCGATCCGCGCGACCCGCAGCAGCTCGTACAAGCCATCCGTTGCGCGCTCGCCACACCCCGTGGTCGTCCAGCTGGGATCGAGTACTTCAGTCAGCAGTTCTATGAAGAGCGCGTGGCAGCACTGGTGCGCGAGTTCGTGAAGAAGCCGGCATGAAAGCGCTGCTCCATCGCCACAACCGCATCCTGTGCGAGACGGGCTGGGTCTTCTTCGGTCAGGGGATGTCGGGGCTTGCCACCTTGGTCGGCTTGCGCCTGATCACCGAGTTCGTGCCGCCCGACGTCTACGGCACCGTGGCGCTGGCCTTGGGCATGGCGGCGCTTGCTCATGGGCTGGCCGCGGGGCCGTTGATGCAGGCGGTTCTGCGTTACTACCCTGAGGTTGTGAGCGGCGGGGACGGGGGCGAGGGCCCACTGCGCCGCGCTGCATGGAGCGCTTTGCGTAAGCCCGTCCTGATTTTCGCTCCGCTGCTGGCGGGAGCAGCAGCCTTGTTGTCCATGATCGAACCTGGCTTGCTCGCGCTGGCGTTGCTGTCGGTGGTGATGTTCCTGGCTGAAGTCGCGCGCTCCTTCGAAATGACTTTTCTCAACGCGGCTCGCCGTCAGCGCGCAATGGCCATGTTGGTAGTTATGGACGCCTGGTTGCGGCCGATTGCCGCTCTTGTGCTGGTGTGGACATGGGGCTCGCACGGCGCTGCTGTCATTGGAGGTTATCTGCTCGGTGCCGGCAGCGCGCTGCTGGGCCACCGTGTCTTCTCGCGCCTGTTACAACAGGGCAGGCTGCACGCGAAGCCTCAACCTGCACTTGCCGGATTGCCCCGCAGACTTCAGGAATATGCGTTTCCGCTCACGGCGCTCCCTCTCGTCAGTTGGGTTAGCGGCCAAGCGGACCGATACCTCGTCGGTAGCCTGATCGGCGTCGCTGCCGCAGGGAATTATGCAGCACTTTACGGACTTGCCAGTAAGCCGTTCCTGATGTTGGCCAGCGGCGTCGAGCTTGCCGTTCGCCAGTCCTTCTATTCGCGGGTCAGCGCGGGCGACCGCACTGGCGCGGTGAAGCTGCTTGCACTCTGGCTCGGCAGCGTGCTCGGCGTGTCGTTGTTGGTGTGCGGCCTGATTGCCTCCTTCCATGAATCGATCGCGCGCGTATTGCTGGCGGCCGAATACCATTCACACTCCGCCTTGATGGGCTGGATCGCCTTCGGGCATGTACTGCTCGTCTGTGCTCAGGTTGTCGAACGAGTATCTTATGCGTGCAATGACACACGCGGTATTTTTTACATCCATGCCATCTCCGCACTACTCAGCGTGGCCATAGGAGCGCCGCTCATCTGGGGCTACGGCATGCAGGGAGCGGCGTGGGCCGTTCCGGTGTATTTTGGAGCGCAGCTTCTCGTTACCGCATGTAGGGTTAGACAAGTTTGGGCTTTGTCGGCCAATGCTGCTGGGGTTGCGCCTCAGCCTGCGTTTTCGGGAACATCGCAGAAATTAAGGGGAAAAGATGAGCGACAACGCAGCCGACTATCGTGCTCGCATCTATGAGCGTTATGCCTCCAACTTTCAAAGTGCGCCGGAGGTGTTTGACCGCTTGGCCGCTAGGCGCTGGGGCCGCTCCTATCGTTACTACCTGCGAGGCTGGCTGCCGTCCTCGCGCGACGCGCGTATCCTCGATGTGGCCTGCGGGGGAGGAAAACTTCTGCAGTTCTTCATCGATGCCGGCTATCGCGACGTGCATGGCATTGATCTCAGCTCCGAACAGGTTATGCTGGCTCGTCAGGTCACGCCGCACGTCGTGCAGGCGAATGCGCTTGACTTTCTTGCCGATCACCCTGCCCGGTTCGATTTGATCACGGGGCTCGACATCATCGAACACTTCCGCAAGGAAGAAATTCTTACCTTTCTCGACCTGTGCTACGCAGCGCTCAAGCCCGGTGGCCGACTCGTGCTGCAGACGCCGAATGCAGAGTCTCCTTGGAGCATGCACTATCGGTATGGCGATTTAACCCATGAATTGGCTTTCAACCCGAATGCTCTCACTCGCCTGCTGTCATTGGTCGGTTTTACGGCAACGGAAGCGCGGGAGACGGGGCCAGTACCATGGGGGTACAGTACTCCCTCGACGCTGAGGTGGCTGGCGTGGCAACTCATCCGGGCTGGGCTCAAGCTGTGGAATCTCGCCGAGACCGGGGACGCAGGCAGCGGTGTCTTGACACGCGTGTTTCTCGTTTGTGCCACACGCGGCACGCAGGAGGTTTGTTCTTGAAGGGTTTATACATGGGTGAACTTTGGCACAGCGGCACTTGTCTTGAGCGTCTTCGCGTACTCTCCCAGGCCGGTTGGGACATTACGCCATTCGACATCACCACTTATCACCGATCAAACAATCGATTGATGAGAAGCATGCAGCATCACATGCTCTGGGGGCCAACCGTGGCGCGCTTTAACAGGTCGCTGAAATATCGCACTTGGTCACAAATTAGCGCCTGCAAGTCATTGATTATGCCTGCGAGCCAGTCGTTGAAAGGCCGTATTTCAGCGACCTGCTAAGCACGACAGTCAAACCAATCGTCTCTCGGCATCGTGTCAGGCGGGAATTCAGATCGACTGGCGCGCCTAGTTCGCAGCCGCTGCAGGCGCCAGGTTCCTTCCCCGTTAATTTGCCATGATCCTCCACATCGTCTCCTCCATCAGCCACGAGCATGCCGGGCCCAGTTACTCCATTCCAAGGCTCTGTGAGGCGCTAATCGAGGCGGGCGTAGAGACGCGCCTCGCCGTTCTCGACTCGATGCCGGGGACCGTTTCGCCGCCGTGGGTCAGACGTTTTCCGGTTGGAGTCGGTCCGCGGCGGCTCGGCCGCTCGCCGGCGATGGCGCGCTGGCTGCGCGAACAAGTGCTCGAGGGCAAGTGCGAGGTATTGCACAACCACGGTCTGTGGATGATGCCCAATGTCTATCCGGGGCTAGTCCGGCGCCTCGGCGACGTGCGGCTTGTCGTCTCCCCGCGCGGAACAGTTTCGGAATGGGCCATGAACCACCATCGCTGGCGCAAGCGGGTGATGTGGCACTTGGGGCAGGGCGCCACGCTGCGGCGCGCGGACGCGTTTCATGCCACAGCTGATGCCGAATACGAAGATATCCGCCGCTTGGGCTTCCTGCAGCCTGTGGCCGTGATTCCCAATGGGATCGACGTGCCGCCACTCGAGGCCAAGCGCTTGGGTGAGCGCCGACGCCTGCTCTATCTCGGTCGTATCCACGAGAGTAAGGGGCTCGATCTGTTGCTGCGCGCTTGGCAGGCCGTGCAGCATCGGTTTACTGATTGGGAGCTCGTCATCGCAGGGCCTGATGACGGCGGGTGCCTGCCGCGCATGCAAGAACTGACTGCGCAGATCGGTGCGCAGAGGGTAAGTTTTCCTGGGCCAGTTTACGGCGCTGACAAGCTGGCGCTGTATCGCTCTGCGCACCTGTATGTGCTTCCTACCCGCAGCGACAACTTCGCGTTGACCGTGGCCGAGGCACTGGCTGCCGGCACGCCGGCCATCGTCACGCGCGGCGCCCCATGGGCCGGACTCGCCGCAAACAAGGCCGGCTGGTGGATCGATATCGGCGTCGAACCGCTCGTCGATGCGCTCGAGCAAGCCTTGGTGCAGCCGGACGAACGCCTGGCGCAGATGGGTGCGAACGGCCGCGCCTGGATGATCCGTGATTATTCCTGGGATAGCGTCGGCCAGCAGATGGCGCAGTTTTATGCTTGGCTCAGAGACCGTGCCGATCGGCCGGCTTGGGTACGGATGGATTGAGGGATTGTGGAAGGGATGGAATGATAGATTGCGATCAGAAAATAAGCCTGTGCGCTAGTCCGCTGTGCGGCGCAGGTGGTTTCGTCTCGTTCCGCTTTGGGCTATTCCGTTGCCCCGGGTGCGGCTTGGAGGTCTATCGTGCCGTTTTCCGGCCTGACGCTGTAGAGGAACTATCGAGTAGCTGAAAGTTCATCTGCTGTTCCGGTGGTTTGTCGGGTTGGAGATGAACGAGGAGGTGTGGCACGCGACAACATTCAGCAAGAGCCAGAACCGGCTGCTGGCAGGGGATTTGCCGCGGGAGGGCTTTGCAACAGTGGTGAGGCAGGCCAAGAGGCGGGGGCTGACGTCGAGCGTGCATTTTTCGGTTTGCGGGACGAAGGTGGAGGTCTGAGCGAGCCAGATGAGCTTCCAGCCGAAACGGGGCGGCGGAGAAGAGGAGCCGCGGACGGAGGGCAGAAGCTACAGTGCATCTGGGCGCAATAGTGGGACGGGCATGAAGCGCGAACGCAATCCCTTTCCGAGTGCTCACAGCCTACGCAACCGGGTGGCGCGGGCGCTGTGGGGACTCGTCTGGCTACTTCTTTTCCGACCTTCGCCAAGAGTGCTTCATGGGTGGCGGCGGATGCTGCTGAGATTGTTTGGAGCTAGGATTGATTTCGGCGTCCACATCGATCCTTCGGTCAAAATATGGGCACCTTGGAACCTTGAGATGGCCGAGCACTCCTGTATGGGACCGCATGTCGATTGCTACAGTGTCGCTCCGATCTCCCTGGGCGCATTCTGCACGGTTTCGCAATACAGCTACCTGTGCGCCGCTACGCACGACTACACGGATCCCCGCATGCCGCTAATCGCTCGCCCAATCCGTCTGGGGGCGCGTTCCTGGATCGCAGCGGACGTCTTCACAGCAGCTGGCGTCTCGGTCGGTGAAGGCGCTGTGATCGGTGCACGGTCGTCTGTCTTTCGCAATGTAGAATCCTGGGCCGTAGCTGCAGGTAATCCCGCCCGGTTTATCAAAAGACGCCGGTTTCAGGGCGAGTCGGGACCGGAGATTGCCCAGAAAGGAATTCCACAGCAATGAACCCCAAGATCGCGGCTATCATTCTCACTAAGAACGAGGAACGCGATCTGCCCGCTTGCTTGGAGAGCCTGCGGGGAGTGGTTGCAGAGATGTACGTCGTTGATTCTGGCAGTAACGACCACACCATCGAGATCGCCCATAGTTACGGGGCGCAAGTTTTAACACATGAGTTTATTAATCAGGCATCGCAGCTCAATTGGGCTCTCGCAAACATCAATACATCAGCCGAGTGGATTCTTCGTATTGACGCGGATGAGCGCCTCAGTTCAGAGTTGAGACAGTCGATTACACATGATCTGCCCAGAGTTGGGGAATCGGTTACCGGGCTGTTGGTGCCGCGGCGGGTTTGCTTTCTTGGCCGCTCCTTGCGCTGGGGCGACACGTATCCGGTATGGCTTCTTCGTCTGTGGAGAAGGGGCTGTGGCCGTTGCGAAGACACCTGGATGGACGAGCACATAGTCCTGGATCACGGTGAAGTCCGCCAGCTTGCCGGCGACCTAATTCACGAAATTCCCAAGAGCCTTTCTGAATGGACACAAAAGCATAATTGGTATGCCGATCGGGAGTGCATAGATATTTCCAAGGATGCTCCCTCCGTATCCTGCCTGGTTGGACAGGCAAAGTTGAAGAGGGCTCTGAAGCAGCATGTCTATCTCCGTTTGCCCCTCTTTCACCGCGCGTTTCTCTACTGGTTCTATCGCTACGTCCTGCGGCTCGGCTTCCTGGACGGAAAGCAAGGGTTTATCTATCATTTCCTGCAAGCCTGCTGGTACCGCTTTCTGGTGGACGCGAAGCTGTTCGAGGCTGCCCATCGAATGAGTGCTCCATCAAGGGACAAGGCGTCGACCGGAACTTTGACTCATGGCCATCCTCCGCAAGTGGGTTGAGCAGATCAGTCGCCGCCAGGTGCTGAGGCGCCGTCTTCCGGCAGACCTCGGTGGTGCGACGATCTGGGTGACTCCGGATGCCGCGCTTAGGTTTTTGCGGCCGAATCTGGACGCGGTGGATCCGATGCTGTTCCGAGCAGCGCGAGATTTGGTGCGTGCCGGCGACGTCGTGTGGGATGTAGGGGCAAACGTCGGTTTATTCACATTCGCTGCAGCAGCTCGAGCCGAACGGGACGGACTCGTGTTGGCAGTGGAGGCGGATACCTGGCTGGTGGATCTGCTCCGGCGCTCGGCCAGATCGCAGCCGCCCGGTTCATCTCCTGTCGTGGTGCTGCCTGTAGCCGTGTCGAATAAGGTGGATGTGGCGGAGTTCGAAATTGCCTCGCGCGGGCGGTGCCCGAACCACCTAGCGGGCTTGGGCGGTTCGCAGACGGGCGGAACCCGGGAACACCAGCACGTGGTGAGTGTGACGTGTACTTAGCTGAAGATCTCCGGACACCGGAGCGCGCTCCGGTGAGTCGATTTTAGCTCAGGCGACTCGTTCCTGAAGCATGTCGTTCACTCCA
>Ga0116168_1002587_pt1 | contig 11192 bp, 10 predicted proteins | sample AD_UKC129_MetaG_FD_89795 | JGI IMG/M metagenome (GOLD analysis project Ga0116168, IMG submission 89795) | Active sludge microbial communities of municipal wastewater-treating anaerobic digesters from Canada - AD_UKC129_MetaG | ecosystem: Engineered > Bioreactor > Anaerobic > Digestate | place...
AACCCCTGCTACATTATCAAAGAGTCGGCCCTCCACGTTACCCAGATTGTTCAATGCAGATGCTGGAGCATCTATCAACAATAACCCTGTTACAAATGCCATAATACACCTCCTCTTATTCGGTTTCTTCTTCTGATTTTATCTCAGGGATGGCCTCGATGTTTGTTCCCAGCCATCCTATTTTATGAAGCTGTTCTATCATCCTTATAAGAACAAGATCTCTACTGAGCCTCCAATCTGAAGAGGCTATCTCATATCCATCCTCAAAAACTGCGAGATAGGGATCCAGTGTAATAAGTGGCTCTTTACCTTTTTTCACGTGAACTAAATTTGCCTTTATAAGTGCGCTTCTAAACCTATCATATCGGTGATGGAAAAGGGCTGTAAAAAACTGTCTGTCGTTCTCTTCTTTTATATATGCAGCTAGCCGGTCCCCCAGTTCTTTAATCTGCTCAACCTTCTCTCTATTCATGTTTAAAACCCTCCTTAAAAAAAGTTCGGTTATTTTCCAGGAGACCAAATCAGCCTCACTCTTGATTGAGTATGTTCCTCGCGGGTCATCTTTTGAAGTGTATCTTTTGGGAATACGCAAGAAATACTGTCTAATAAAGGCATGTGCATTATCAGGCAATTTGAAAAGGTCTTCGTAAAGTACATTAACTCGAGGTTGAATACTCTCCTGGTCCTCTTCCACTTGATGTTTTTTGCGTCTTTTCTTCTGGGAAAGCCACCACGCCTTATTAACAATTGAGTTCCATTCATTTCTATATTCAGCGGTGAGGATTTGGCCCAAAAAATCCATTATCTCAAGTGGCAGATGGTATATTTCAAGATATGGATTTGCTCCAAGATTGCTTAAATGATAGGCCGTAACTGATGAAGGTTTATATTCAGCTGCCTCATCCATCCTTTGTTGCTCTATTTTAATTAATGTCTTTATAAGAAGTGTCTTTGCAGATGCCTGTGCTTCTTCGAGTTTACTGCTTTTACTTATCTGAGCAAGACTTATGGATTTTAGATTGTAGTCCAGAAACTCTTTCGCAAAATCCAAAAGTAGATCAGGGTTGTCCGAGTGTACAGCCAATAATTTCCCCTCACATTTAGCGCAACCAAGAGGGAAGGCATGAATTGCTATCAAGGCTTCTCCAGATACTGGTAAACCTGCATCTCCCCAGGGGAAAAAATTTATAATGCCTTCCCCGGTAATTAATGGAATATGTTGTCTAAAGGCCTTTCCAGAAGGGAGTCTTTCAGATAGAGGGATGCCAATGGCAGGCCTTCCTGTAAAGACACAGTATTGATTTAATTCCTGTGTTACTAATCTATAGCTTTGTAGGATTCGCTTTGCATATTCCTTTCGTCTTTCAGGTGTTTTACTAAAAGCTGGATTTGTAAAACCAGAGTTAGGAAAGGCAACAGTCAAAAAAGAGACCAGTGGTTCTTTTATGTAGTTTTCTTCCATGTAAGCGGTAATTTTTGCGAGGTCATCACTCGTTATATGAGTTGGATCTCTCTTTTTTACAAAGGCCAAGATAGTTGCTATACCAATGTCAACCAAGGGATGGCCAGTATAGTTAAACATTAAAGACCCTCCATATTAAAATACCCAATAGGCCGTAATTATTAGCAAACAGTCTTCCAAATCCCATCTTCAGAAATCTCGAAAATATGAGAAGACTCTAAGATCGTTCCAGGAGCCCAACAGATTATACCTTGAGTAAGTTTGGACCCAAAGAGATTACTGTTTTTAACATCTGTTTCCCTACCTACTAAAGTTTCAATTATACCTTTTCCTCGGACGCCATCTGTGGCTGCGTGGGCGAGAAGTGGGTAACTTTCCTGAACGTTAACCTGGGGGCGTTTTACATCAAGGCGCATTGTATAACCTTTGTCCTGTTTCACCTGTTTAACCCATCCAAAAAGATTCATCTGCCCGAAGCCATAACGCCGCTCACCACCAATCTGCAAATCACCCAGCCAGGTGCGCCATTTGGATTCGTCTCCTAATAACGGGAGGGCGGTTTCATCCAAAAAAACCCAGCCTCCGATTCTCGTCGGCAAAGCCGGTTCTCCGTCGTCCGGATTGACAAGATGATAGGGTGCAATGAATTCGATTTCATGCAGGCTGCCCTCCTCGGCGGAAGTGGTGGACGGGTCAAGGGCTGTGGTCACGTGTGCACCTAGATAACGGCGCTCGAATTGGGATACAGTTAGGCTGCCATATTTTAAGCCATTCTCGGTGTAGCAAGGTTTTAGGAACTCCTGGTTTTCGTTAACAAACCAGTAGCCAAAGGCGCAATGGGTTTTGACCCACTCACCGATCTTCTGATAGTCTCCCTGGGGAGCATCCGCAGCGGCAAAGCCGCGCCGTGTCAGTGCCTCGGTGACCGCGCCCCAGAGATTTCGCGCCGGGATGTAGTAACGTGTGCGCTGTAGATTGCCCACCTTGTGATAGCCGATGTGCAAAGGACTACGCAGTTCATAGATGGCCGTGTACATGGTCCAGGGCATAGTCACCTCCTATTCCAGCGCCTTGACGTGATAGCGCGCGTAGATGAGCGCCTGTTCCAGCAGCCGTTTGGCAAGCAGGAGTTGATCCAGGTCCGAGGCCAAATGTTCGCGCACGGCTGCTAAAGGGTCGTGGGCATTTTCGAAGCCCTTGATACCGGCCTCTTTTAATAGTTCTGTTGCTTGATCGCGTAATTTTTCTGCACCCTTCTTTTCCCGTTGGCCTCTGGAGGCTTGATAGAGGAAAAAGGCATAGACGCCATCTTCCTGGAGCACACCCAGCGATTTGGTGATATGGTTTTCGGCCTGCTTGCCGATGGCCTGGTGGACCTCGTCAGCAATCTTCCAGCCGAATTGAGCGCACAGTTGATCCAGATTCTGCGTGCTCATTGCGCACCTCCCAGATTCAGCACGCGCAGCCGGCCCATCCCACGGGTGTTCATCCCGCCCACACCAAGGGATTCAAAAAGTGCCAGACCTTGTTGAACGGTCTCAATCACCCTTTGTTTGCCACCGTTGTTGAGCGGCTGCTGGCCATTAATCCCATAGAACTTAGGGTCGCTGACAATCACTTCAAAGTAAAGCACGCTGGCACGGGGCAGGGCTTCGTAAGTGAAAAGCGCTTTATCGGCTGCTGCGCCGGTCTGCGGGTCAATGCTCACCGAAGTGCGCACTTCCAGGTTGTCGTTGACGATGTGGCCGAACATCTTGTTGGAGACCAGCACGGCACGATCGAGAATCTCCGGGGGCACGTTGGGCACTTGAGGTGCAAAGTCATTGCCTGCCACATACAGCATTAACCAGCCCAGGTTGAGCCGGCCGCTCTGCTTCACGCCAGTGGCCACGCGCACCTGGCCGTCGGCGGGTTCGCTTTCGGGGATACCCAGGTCTCGGAGCACGTTCGGGCAGGTAACCCACACCGGCCCGGCCAGGGAGTGGACCGGGAAAAAGGCAAGCCGCGCGTCGGAAAACTGCGCCAAGCCCTGGAAACTGCCACCTTCTCCTTTGGAAAAGCCAAAGGTGACGCAGATGGGGCAATCGGGCTGGCCGCAGTGACCCTGGTAGTTGCCGTCAGGCTGTCCCTGTCCAGCGCAGTGCGGCCACTTATTTTGATGCTGCATGGTCGCGTAGGTGCGGCAGGTGCCGGCAATGCTAGTACCAGGGATTTTGGGCAAGTTGGTCCCCGGCTCGCGTACAATGGACATATCCACGCGCCCTAAGCGCATCCCGCCCGTCCCCACATGGATCGGGTCGAGAGCCAGGGCGAAATACCTAAAGATGTCAGGTTGATAACCCATTTCAAGCCTCCTTGATTTTCAGTTTGAGAATGTGCAAATGCAATTCCAGACAGTGGGCAAAGCGCCCGCTGAGCACGTCGTCAACGGTCACGGCATTGAACAAATCGGCCTGCTTGAGCGTCGTCTCGGCCAGGTCTTTCAATTCATCGCCGGGTTCTTTCCAGGCCGCCCTTTTGCTCTCCAGCAACGCCTGCACATTACGCAGGCCCGTGTCAGTTATGCCACTTTGTTTCAAATTGTCCCACATATTCATCAGCCTGGGGAGTTCATCCAGTAGCAGCACATCCTTGTGAGGGTCGAAGCGGAAGCGTTGGGAGGTGCTTTCAAGGAAGAGGTAGGAGAAGCTGGAGGGGGTGAACCGAACCGCATCATTTTCCTTTAGATCGTCCACGTGCACGAGCCAACGGCCATCGTGCTGGAACCGATACCTGCGGTGGTCTGGCGTGCGAACGGCAAACTGGGCAACGAAAAAGTAGGGATACCACACATCTTCGGTGGTTCCATCGCCCATAACAATAGGTACCCGAAGGGTGATGAGCTGACCGTCTTGTTCAAGATTTAAAGTCACCGTTTGCCCGTCATTCTGCGGCGGGGCCGCTACCCGCCATTCGCTATCCCCCAATTCGCTCGCCAGCATTCGCCGTGCCGTATCCATCACCGCCATCAGAGGCGTCTTGCGCTGGAAGAAGAGCAGGCCCAGGAAAAGCGGCAGGCGGTTCTGGACTTTGCCGAATTGCTCCTGGTATTTCTCGCGGATTTGGTTCGCGATCTCGAGCGCCTCGGCGGCGGGGACAAGGGTCAGGAATTGGTCGGGGGAAGCTAAAAGAGGGAGATAGGGCGTGTAATTGCCCATTGGGCCTTGCGCTGGCATTGCTTCCTCAATGGTTACGGTGAACTGGCGCCTGGGATTGCCTGGATCTTGGAGGCGGACAACCTTGCCCGGTTTGATCTCTCCACTCAGTTGCAGGTTGCTGATGGTGACAAAACTTTGAACCTTTTTCTGCCAGAGGAAGCTGATGGGTATGCCATCCACTGTGCCATCATAGGGGACATTTTTCCTCCAGCCGGTCTTTTGCTTGGGGGTGATCACCATGCGGACGCAGCGTTTAACGTCGCCCTTGCTATAATCATGCTTAGCCAGAATTTCTTTTTCTACGGTTTCCATCCAAAATCGCTGACAGGTCTCCCAGACGCGGCGCAGGCGGGCCGGAGAGGGATTCTTGGGAACACAACCACTCGGATTATTTGGCTCAACCTTGACCAACATCGTCTGCACCAGGTCGCCGGAAAGCCAATCATTAAGGCCGAATTTACCCACGATGAGCGCTACGCGGCCATTGTGGTCAGCGATCTCGTCAATCCAGATGGTGGTTCGAGGATCCTCCAACCACTTTTCAACGCGCGATACCCGGCGCTCCAGGCAGATCTCGCAGGCCTCCGCGCCCTCGCGCATGGGCCGCAGGTGGCAGACTGGGCAAACTTCCCATTTGCCTTCGCCGACCGTCTTCCATTGCTGTTGCCAGCAGGCGCTCAGGTTTTGGCTGTCAAAGGGCTGCGCCAACGCCTCCAGCGCTTCCATGCGCGCCTTGCCCAGTATTCCCTTGAGTTGTTCGGCAGCAGTACTGCCATGGCCCACCGTCACAGCGATGCGCGGGGCAAGTTCTATCTCTACTTCTTCCACGCGGCAGCGGATTTTCTGCGCCAGTTCGGCGGGCAGATCCAGGTCGGGGAAGGTGAAGTAAATGCCGATGCTATCTCGGTAGATTTCGTTGCCGAGAGGGTATTCCTCCTCGATGAGTTTCTTGATAGCTTCGCAGGCTTTCTCCACAACGCGCTGATAACCCAGCAGGTCGGCGATTTTGATTGCTTTGGCATAGAGGCCGAGCACGTCGAAGTTGACGCGGAGGATGCGCCAGAGGAAGTCATGGTCAATAATCTTATCCCTCCAACTCGTCCACCCACTAATCCTTGGTTGAGTTTTCGTCAGAACAGCCCCAGCCAAAGCTGTCTTGAACAGTGCTGCTACGATTGCAGACCAGTTAGCGAGGCTCACTTCATTCGTGGGACGTCGTGTATCTCCCAAACCATATTCAAATGCCTCTAAAATTTTCTTGCGAGTGTCAGCTAAATCGGCAATGTTGTTAATTGCCAGCAGTGCCAGCCGTGCATTGAGACCCTCTTTCGGATCGCCGACTACGAAGGTTTGCCGCTCATATCCAAAGGCATTGCTCGTTAACACACTTGGCAGGGCTTGTTCACCGCCAACAGGGTCTTCCTTGTCTACATGGGCCACGTTATGACAGAGGCCTAAAAGGGCAGGCATCCAGCCATCTTTGCCATCCAACAATTGGGGCCGCTGCGGATGTGTGGCAAAACCTGGCACGCCCAGCATAATGAGTTCGGCCAGCGAATAGTCCTGATTGAGCAAGTTGACACGCAGAGTCGCGAGACTTGTTTTCAAGCCGCTGTGCAAAAAGTTTGCTGCTTTCGGAGAGGTCGCGTTGAGCACATTATTGACGATGTCCGGTTTCTTGATATTTGCGGCAGCCTTTCTTAGCTGGATAACTGAGCCAGGATTGTCTAGTACGACCTTGTAAGCATCATCGTTTGACCATTTCTGGCTGCCATTACTCGCATGATGCTCCATATGTAGATCAGTGAATTTTCCCACATCATGTAGCAGGGCTGCCACCTCCGCCAGGAGCAGGGCATCGCGATTCTCAGCCCTGGCAAGCACATTCAGATCAATGGTCATGCGTCACCTCCCGATTGTAACTGTGTCGCCACCTCCGCCAGGGGTACGCTGTCGCGGTGTTGGGCGAGTATCTGTAAATTCCTCATTGCGCGCCTCCTTGTGCTTTCAACAACGCTTCTGCAATCGCGTTCAATTCGGCAAACGAATAAAACTCGCGCTTCAGCCAGGTCGGGGCGGGGGGTTCGGCAGGCTGGGGTCCGGTTTCGGCGGGTGGTTGACTTGCCAACACCTTGCCCTGGCGCTCCCACCATTTTTTGGCCTTTTCGTATTCCTGTTTTTGTGGCTTGCTCATCTTTGCCAATTCTGCCTGACTACGCTCATGGAACGATCCATCGGGATTGATATATTCGTCCTTGAGTTTGCCGGGGGCTTGCAGGTATTTGGACAATTGCGGCGCAGCGGGTGGGGGTGTGGGCGCAGACGGCGCCTGCGTTTCTTCTTCAATGCGAATTTGCACAAAGCCATTGCTGACCCTCTCCTCTGCCATCCCATACCCGCTCGTCCGCTTGGCGGAAAAGCCGTAGGTGAGCATCATCGCGCTCACCGCCTCGGCGACGCGCCGGAGGTCCTCAGCCGTCTGCTTCTTGACCTCCTCTTCAGGTTGCCCGATCAGATCAAAGGGAACGTAGAGCAGAGAAAAGGTGCCCCGGGCGCCGGCCGGCACACACTCGAAGTAGATCGGTTGTTTGCCGGCGTTGGACTGCCGGTCGTGGGGGTTGATCACCTCCAGGCCGAGGCGTGTGAAGAAGGTGGGATAGAAATAAAGACGGCCGGCGTGCCCCGTTTCGTCATCGCGCGTATCACCGCACAGGCGCAACAGATCGGGATGGTCGTCACCCCAGCCGTTGGCTTCGCGCAGCGCGGCCCGCAGCGCGCCCTTCCAGCCGGTGGATGCCACCATCGGCAGCCCAAAGACGCGATCCTTGCGCACCGGGTTGTCCAGGATGTGCAGGCCGACGTCGTCCTTGCTGATGTAGGGGGTGCGCAGGGTGAAGGTGAAATGGACGGCAAAGCTGCCAGCCGGCAGGGGGGTCAGGTCAGGTGGGGCTGGCAGGAGGCCCAAAGCCGCCATTTGTTGCTGCCGCGCGGCCAGCGCATCCAGAAAGGATTGGTTCCGGTAGAGTTCCAGCAGCCCGCCTCCTTCCCGCCGCGAGCCGGCGCGGGCATAATCCTTGTACGGCGTCAACAATGCCTGGGCCAGTAATGCCACCCGCGCCAGTGGATCCACAACTTCGGCCAAGTGGCCGAAACCTTCTGGGGGCTGACCCTGCCCCAACAGGAAATCAATCCCAGCGCGCTGGATGTCGTTACGGGCATGGAGCAGTGTAAATTTTGACAAAAACTCTCGTTGCATAGCTCAACTCCTCAAGAACCGAATGGCTGCTAATAACGGGGCGCAAACGCGCTCCACATCCGCTTCTGCGGCGTGAGCCAGCGTCCTCTGGGCAAAGACCGGCGGTGAGGTGTGCTCCTGGAGCACCGCGGCGTATAGCCTGACGTAATCCTTGGCCTCCTGGATGGGGATGCCGTTGCTGACCAGAAGGCCGGGGATCTCGGTCGTGACCTTGCGCAGCACGTCATCGGCGGTGACCGACCACCTTTTTTTGGCGATCAGTGCACTTGCTGTTATCGGCTGGACGGCTAATGAGAGCACATAGTCGTCAATGGTGGCTTTGATGAACTCCGCCTTCCAGCGATGGGTAGCGATGTGCAGCGCCAGACGCAAATCCGGCCGGTTCAGCACCAGCGTATAGACAGAGGCAAAATCAGGATGCTGTGAAAACGCTGCTGCCGGCGGTTTTGGTATTCGTTCTTTAAGCATCCTGCGCACCGCATCGCTGACGCCCTGTACGATCCCGGCGACCGTTTCGCCCACGTGCTCGTCCAGATCGCGCAACACCAGGCAGCGGATGGGATTACCGCTCTGGAGCAAGGGCGCCAACGTCGTGACCATCTTATGGTTGACCTGGTCTTTGCCCTCACCAGAGACGACGCTCAGGTTCAGTTCGGGGATCAGCCGTCTTCTGATCCCTTCAAGCACGCGCTCTTCTGTCTTGCCTTCGGAGAACACATAGATGCTCATGCTTCCTCCTGGCGCAGGCGAAACTGAACCGGTGATACAAACTCTTGCCACGTGCGCGGGTCCAAACCGGACTCAAGCCACGCGACCAGGTTATCTTTATCAAACCAGGAAGAGCCCAGTTCGCCATCCCTCAGGTCGAGGCGGAACAGCAAGGCATCATCGGCGCCGAGTTGTCCGGTCTGCAACATAGCCGTCACCTGGGCCATGACTTCCAGGCTGTGGGTGGCCATAAAGACCTGGATCGGTTTGCCACGCACCAGATCGGACATTTCTTGCAGCAGACGTGCCAGCGTTTGCGGGTTTTGATAGGACTCCGGTTCCTCCCAGAGCACAAGGCCCGGCGCATCGGGACTGGCGATGGCTGCCAGGGCGGTCAAGGGCGTCAGCAGCTTGAACGCGCTGCGCGCCCCGTCGCCGAACGCATCAATGGGAATGGCCGGTCGATCCTCCGGCGCAATCCAGCCCTGCAACAACTGCCTGTCTGAGCCGACCGGCAGGAACTGGAGGGTAAAGGGCCTGTCCAGCCCGAAAATGCGCCCGAAAGACCGCGCGATGCGCTGCGTCCAGCCGGGCACTGCGCTCAACATGCGCTGGTAGAACGCCAAAGGCGTATGCTGACGGATCAAATCGGCATCGAAGAACAGCGTATGTTCGGCCACGGCCGGCGTACCTTGCAGCAGCCAGGCGCTGCTCCCGCGATAGCAATAACTCAAATCCGGCTGCCAGCAAAAGGCCACCCGCCGGTTCTCGAATGGTTCGGCGTTGCTTGCCAGGAGTTCTGTCGCAAAAGAACCAACCCGGTCCTGCAGTGACTGATCCGCCTCCTGGTCTTCCTGCTTTTGGGGAGGAGCGACTCCCAGCAAGGCGGTGAATTGCTCCTCACCTTCTGGAAACCCCCGCTCTCCTGCATACAGGTCAAGAGCAGCGATCGGCAGATTGGGATCGCGCAGCGTCACCTGCACAAAGCCTTGACTCCACGTATTCAGACCGGATGGCAGGCCCATATAATTGTGCCTGGCCCACAACCGTTTCATAGGATGGTCGTTCAGCAAATCGGTCGCCGATACCGATACATCATAGGTGACCTCACGTCCTGGTCGCTCGCTGTTGCGATAGCGGACGGTGCAGGATGCCGGGCGGCTCGCCGTGGCAGCCAGATAAAGCGCCTCGAGCATGGCCGACTTGCCGGAGTTGTTGGGGCCCACCAGGATGTTAAACTGGCGAAAGCGGTCCATGACACCGTTCTGGATGCCCCGAAAGTTGCGGATACGGATACTTTCAATCATAGGGTGACCTCCGATTGGAACGAGTTCAAGAAATTGGCAATCACGGCCTGGTCGGTTCTTTGCCAGGGCGCCGGAGAAGGCGCGCGGGCAATGGTGGCGCTGCGGAAACCGGCCGACAGGCCCATAGCGGTTTGCCAGTCCTGAGGGGTTGCCAGCGCCCTGCTCAACACGTTGACAACCTCGGCCTGTGAGGCCCGGCCGCGCGCGTCGTTGGGCAGATGGACCCAGCCACGGATCTCCCACTCGCCTGTATCCGGCAACCGATAAGCCCAACTGAGCGCCACTTTGCTGCGCGCGCGCTCATCCCCCCGCAAGGTGCCAAAAAGCCAGTGGGGCAATTTCACCGAAGACCACTGCTGTTCAAAGCGCAAATAGTTCTTGAGCGCCGGCATAACCGGGACCATACCGTTGGCTGCCAGTTTCTCTACGCTCATCCACTGGTCACGCCGTCCGCGCAGCTCGCGCAACCCGGAGACCCGTGTCCACCAGTTGTCTTCGCCCGGCTTGAAGCGGAGCTTGAGGAAAGTGAATGCGCGCAGATCGGGCAGTCCGTCAATCGGTGCGTTTCCTAATGCGGTCCAATGGACAGGCTGCGGCGTTCTGTTGACCCTGGTGATACGAAATACGCCATAGCCCAGTTGCGGTCGCGGTCCCAGGCTGCCCCACGCCTCCAAAAACCGAAACAGGGTCAACAATTGCACCAGGGCCTGTTCATCCCCCACCAGCTCAAGTATGACCGCGCCAACGCGACCGGGATACAGATACCAGCCACGATTGCGGCCATAGGGCCGCACGTTGATGCTGTGGTCGCCTTCCCAGGCCGGCCGATCTTGGGCGCTGACCTGTAGCCGAAATCGCCGCCGCCAGCCGGTGCAGCCGAACAACTGACAGGCATCACAGACTCCGGCATCGCGCAACCGTTGACGCTCATCCCCGGCTTGGGATTTACGGTACTTTTCTTCATCAAAAGCGCAACTATGCTCCGTCGGGTCACACGCAACCCCGCCCAATCCGCGCACCAGTGCCTCATACCACCAGCGCAGCGAGCCGATCAGCCCCGTCTCGTGCAGGCGGTCGCAGGTCTGGTCCACACCGCCGGTCCAAATGGGTGTTAAGGTTTTTATTGTTATTTCCATGTTATATCTCCCAAAGTGTTACAAACTTCCTTTTTAGCTTTATTTTCCCACGACTTTCATTCACTGTGCTTCCTACTCCCCTATAATCTTCACAAGCACCCGCTTTTTTCTTCGCCCATCAAACTC
>Ga0116168_1002590_pt1 | contig 11174 bp, 14 predicted proteins | sample AD_UKC129_MetaG_FD_89795 | JGI IMG/M metagenome (GOLD analysis project Ga0116168, IMG submission 89795) | Active sludge microbial communities of municipal wastewater-treating anaerobic digesters from Canada - AD_UKC129_MetaG | ecosystem: Engineered > Bioreactor > Anaerobic > Digestate | place...
CTCACCAAACTACGCCACCACAACAATCGGCCGAGTAAACTACCAGAGCCTAATTTACGCCTACGCAAGGATAATAAACTTCTACAACGAAAACCAGAGACTACCAAACTCCGTGACAATAAAGAGTGTGAAGATTGCGTCCTCATCTCCTGTGGGGAATACTTCAACTGGTAAAACATCAGATGACGTGAAAAAGTTGATACTCAGTGATAATTCCATAGCAGGGGATCTTCTAAATAGTGCGAGTGGTGTCATCAGTTTTATAGATGAGAAGGGTGAAGTTCCAGGGACTGTGAAGCTTTCTGGTTCTGTCACAGTTAGTAAGGCCCAATTCTTGTACTTTGTAAGTCATATGATCCTCTATTTGAGTGATCTTACAAGTTCTGATAAGAGTAAAGCGGCGCAGGCGGCGGCTAATTATAACAAGTTCCTAGAGGAGCTTAGGGCTTTAAGCCAAAAGGGGGTGAACCCGGCGCCAAAACCTTTAAATGGTGTTGGTGTGGGTAGATTAACAAGAGATGATTATGTGGATCTGGCGAAAAGAGTGGAAAATTTCATCAAGGCTTATGGTCGTCTGCCGAATTCAGTTAGTAGTCCAATAGGGAACCTTGGATGCGATTTCCTAGTCCTAGAGTTTTCAAGGGTCTTGGATTCGTATAAGGTGAATGGGACGTTACCAGCTAGTATTGAAACTTATGGTGATATTTTCAAGTTTAAGACGCCAGTTATAGCAGGTTATCTTGGTGCCTATAATATTCAGGTGACTCGAGATTATGTGATGGCTACTGGGAGATGTACTTGTGGGTTGAAGGATTATTCAAATTATTATACAAGTGCATTTGTCAATTATTGTCCATGTTGTGGCAGGTATGGGACATTAGCCTTCGAACAGGGAGGAGCAGTAGAGGGTAATTACGAGGGTATGTGGTATTGTACCCATTGTGACGCTGATTACTGTATAGTGTGCGGGAAATTGCATGTCAGTGGAAGCAAAGTATATCTGAAACCATATACTGGCCAGTGTAATGTAAGCAGTGGCTCAATAGTTACTTTGAAGTATAATTATAGGATTTTCAGGATCTTCCAGGATTCCTATGCGTACAAGGATGTATATGCGAAGGTGAGTGACTCCTATACAACGGTTAAATATACGGTGGGGACAATCTTCAGATTCTTTTAAACTTGGCGGGGAGCCCCCCATCTGACAGGTGGGGGTATACTCCCCCAAATTTTATTATTGGTGGCATGTTTCTATTGGGGGTTTAATATTTGGTGACTCTGTCAAGTTCATAATTTGCAATTGTTATACATTGTTCGGCCATTAAAGAACGGTTTGAGACTCTGACGATATCCTTTGCAAATTGGAGTATTAGTTTTTCATCTTCTTTTTTAACTCCAAGGTGATCGCCCAATATAAAGAGTGGGTTTTCCATTTTATCTGTTAATTTCCTTAAATCTTTCCCATCTTCTCTCATATAATATATTTTATAGGAGTTGGAGAGTTCTTCTAGTAATCTTTTAAGGTTCTTTTTTGAGGTGAGGATTCCGGAGTTTGTTTCAACCCATTTTTCTCCTGCTTTAAATTTTAAAGCTTTTCTTATAAGCCCTGCAACACTCCTTTCATCAGGTGACATTCTCTTAACCTCGTCACTTTTAATCTTCACAACCCTTGGGGGGTTAGGGTCGCCAAGTAGGAGAAGATAAACCTCCACGGATCTTCTTATAGAATGGGACAAGAAAATGGCCTGTGAAATGCAACGACAGAGGATATCCATGCGCCCAGCCCCTGGAATGTTCTTCAGGCTAAAGGGACTAGTACTGGCCTTATTTCCTATAACGAGAAAACCTCTCATAGGTTGTATGTTTGTTCCCTTTTGATGTAAAACTATTTCCAAGTCCCTTGACATAATAGGATTAGATTTCCATGAAAGTTCTATTCATAGAACCTCCTAAGGATCCATGGTTCCTAATGGGCGAATATCAGCCACCACCATTGGGTATATTAGAATTAGCAGCTTATATCGAAGCTAAAAATGAGAATATAAGCATAAGGGTCTTGGATTGTCAGGCTGAAAGGGTTGGCTGGAAAGGGGTGGAAGAATATATAGACTCATCCCCCAGACATGGTCATCCCAAGTTCTCTAGCAACCTGCAACGCTTATCTAGTTCCTAGAACTGTTGAATAGCGAAGAAGGTTAACCCGGAGATAATAACCGTTTTAGGCGGTCAACATTTCACGGCCACAGCCCATGAAACCCTCAAATCATACCCGGAGGTTGACTTCATAATCCGCGGCGAAGGCGAAGAAACACTCAACGAACTCATCCAGAACATTAAAGGGGACAGGCCGATTTCAAAAATTAGGGGCTTATCATTCAAATACTATGGTAAAATAGTACATAATCCACCCAGGCCACTTATCCAAAACCTGGACGAATTACCATTCCCAGGTTATCATTTCGTGGCAGAACATAAATATCATTTTAAGATGATGGCTGGTAAAAGAAGATATGCTCTTATAGAAGCTTCGCGTGGGTGTGACCATCATTGCAGTTTCTGTTCACAATGGAAACATTGGAGGGGTTGGAGGGCTAAGTCACCCCAGCGTATAGCCGATGAAATAGAGCATCTATACAACGAATATGGGACCGACTTTTTATGGTTTACTGATGATAACCTGGGTTCAGGGAAAAGAATTGAAAGATTATGCGACGAATTAATAAAAAGGGACATTGATGATCTGATGTGGTTTGTCCAGGCTAGAAGCGATGATATTATCAAAAACAGGAATATATTGCCTAGGATGAGAAAAGCCGGTAATTATTGGATCATGGCCGGATTAGAAAGACATGATGATTCAACCCTTCAAGACTTCAATAAGAATATTAGAACATCTGATGCTAAGATCTCCATGGATCTTTTAAAGGAGAATGATATATTTGCCCAGGCAACATTCATTATAGGGGGAGAAAAGATTCCCACAAATCCCTGGAGGAGTTGCGAGAATTCGCTAACATGACAGATCCAGACCTTGCAATCTTCATGATCTTAACACCATCCCCGGGAACAGACCTTTATGATATTGCCAAGGTTAATGGGTGGATAGAAGACACGAATTGGGCTAATTATGATATGATACATGCTGTTATGCCCACAGAAAACCTTTCAAGGTGGGAGTCCGGGAAGAGTTATACGAGTGTTACAGGAGCTTCTATAGGAACATGAAAAGACGCCTAAAGGGTCTGATCTCCCTAAACACGCTGAAGGGGAGAGTTTACAGGTATATGGCTGGCAGAGGACTTCTCCAAGCACTGGGGGAACTATTTTGAAAGTCTCTAAAAATCTGATCTTTGCATATTTTATGGGTGTTTCCCTGATTGGCCTTTTATTTTTACCTGTGCTGGTTTTCTGGATCCCGGCTAGTGTAAACTCCCATTAGCAAAGGTATCTTATCTTTTCAATTTTTGGCTTAATTTGCCTTTTGGGCGTGTTGGCCGGGCTTTTCCCTTCAAAATTCCGGGGTGAGAGCCAAGGTAAGAGTGGTGTGAAGTTTAGGGGGCATCATCCCATTTGTGGAAACTTTTCAGGGCATGTAATCCAATTTGCGGATAGGAGCTATTGTTCAGGTTGCGGTGGCTTGGTCGTGGGGGGTGTATTAGCCATATTTGGGACATTATGGTATCTTACCGGAAGACTACCCTGTGAAAACGGGACTATAATCTTCTGGGCCGGTTTTACAGGAGCTTTAACCGGTCTAGTGTATAATGGCCTGTTTAGGGTGCGTATAGGTTTCTTGAATTTGTCTGTGAATGCTTTTTTTGTCCTGGGAGCCTTCATGTTACTTTTAGGTATTGAAAAGGCAAATAGTATACTCAGTGAAGTTTACCTTATACTATTAATCCCCATTTGGATTTTCACCAGGATATTATCATCTCAAAGAGAACATAGGAGGATATGTAAATTTTGCGATCTAAAAAAATGCATGGAGTGATGAAAAAATGGTATATTGTCCAAAATGTGGTAAGAAGAATGAAGAAGATGCAGAATTCTGCTCAGCCTGTGGAACACCCCTACAAATGGTGAAACCAAAGGGGGGCACGTGTTTCGGCCAACCAGAGGAAGGTTACAAGGAAGAATGCTTCGGGATACCCCATGGGGGTTTGATAGTGGGTGTGATCTTCGGAACACTCCTCATCATCATCGGAATATCAGCCATACTAAAAATAGACATCGGATACATAATAGGCCCATTCATAATGATAACCATAGGAATACTCATCATAGTCGGCGCACTATACAAAACTCGCCAAAAAAGCTAACCACCAGCATCCTAGACTAGAACATAAGGTGGAGGGGGTGCGTCCCCTGCATACAATAGAGGATATACTAGTATATCTTGCCTATGAGCCGGGTGTGTCCACTACCCTGGTATACAATAGGCAGACCAACTACGAGAAGCCAAGATCATCAAAAGGCCACCCCCCGGAGTAGAACGCTAGGGGGGTGCGCCTATTTTTTCAGCCCTCTCTCGTAGACTCCTGTAGGTAAATGCTTACGAAATCTCCTTCCCTGATGTCATAGAGTTCAAGCTGATCCTCCGGGATTTTAAGGGCGCCCTCTGGTGTTAAACGCTCCCAGATAGTCCTCGAAATGCTCCTTGTCGTCACAGTCCCCCCACGGATCCTAGCATGCCTGACAAGCTTATAATTCACATACTTACCCTCTTCCATCCTAAAGGTTTCCCTAATACTCCTAGGGATTGCAATCGTTCCATCTTCCCTAACCTTACCGGTCACGTACAATCCAATCTCCAAAATAAACCACCCCCCACAATATTGGGGTATTCACCACTAGAAAAATATACTATGAAAATTAATATTATAGTTTACCCTCAATATGTACAGGTAAGGTATATTGGGGGGTTTGGGTGGATATGAAGGTTAGAGCCCATATATTTATCAGTGGCAGGGTGCAGGGTGTTTTTTTCAGATATAGAACCCAGGATGTTGCAATGGACCATAATGTGAAAGGTTGGGTGCGTAACCTCCCGGATGGTAGAGTTGAAGCCGTCCTCGAAGGCGAAAAGGATGACGTGGAGAAGGTAATAGAGTTCTGCAAAGTAGGACCACCCGGGGCAAGGGTCACCAACCTAGAAATAGAATGGGAACCATACAAGGGAGAATTCAAAAACTTCCAGATACACTACTAAAAAAAAAGAAGAAGAGGAGGGGTGGGATATTAGAAGGGTAAGCTGGCGTACACCCCTCTAATAGTAGCTGTTGCCGTGTTCCAATTGTTTATCACACCGAGGCTGTTCCTGGTACTTGTCGGATCCGCGTTATACCATACACCATTGATGTAGATTTGCGCCCAGACATGCCCGTAGGTTCCGCTGGAGAATGTGCAGATCCCATGCACATAACGTGCCGGTAAACCGGCCGCCCTGGCAAGTGCCACGACAAGATGCGCCTGGTCACAACAGTTACCAGTCCGATATTTTAGGGTTCCAACAGCACCATACCTTGTATTATAGTAGAAGCTGTAGCTTATATTGTCACGGACCCAGTTAAAGACGGCCTTCGCCTTATCCCATGCGCTTGTAAGACCGGCTGTCAGCCTAGCGGCCAATGCCTGGATACTGGGATCATTCACTTGACAGTTTGCTGTGGCAGCAAGATATTGACTAAGTCCACTGTTTTGACCAGAAAAGTCTGTTATAGTAACATAATTGGGTAATCTTTGGTTGTCACTGTAGAAGGCGAGTATCCTACTGGTGGCATAGACCATGTTAGGATATGATATGCTACCAATGTTTGCCGTGGCATAATTTGGAGCCCTACCATAGGCTTTGATGAAATCTAGAACCTTATTTATTACTTGTATGTATTCCGATTTTGTGATTTGTCCCGTGGCAGAACCTGAAGGATTCGGAGCCTCCGTGACCGTCCTAGGGGTTAGCGGGCTTGTCTGACCAGAATTTAACTGGACTATCACCTTTAACATTAATTCAAAGAACTGTGCAACAGTTAAATTCTGATTAGAGACTGTAACATATGCTGGTAATCTCTTGTTACTTTCAATGAAACTTTTCAAGTTTTTGGCCGCTGATAAAACCCCTGATATGCTTATACTTGAATTGCCACCTGTTCCACTAGAATCTTCACCGCCTTCCCCTATTTGGCCCGTTGTTGAATTGGCACTAGAATTGGTAGGATTGTCACTTAAAGGTAAACTTTTAATGTTGTTCAGGTTTTCCAGGTTCACATAATTGGGTAGTCTCTGGTTAGCTTTCTTGAAGCTTATGATCCTCGCAAATAGCCATACTAGAGATTCGAATTTGATCATCTGATTATTGAATGTTGCGAAATTCGGCGCTCTCGAATTTAACTCAATAAAATTATATACCCTCCCTGCCAATCTAATGTAATCTCCCTTGGTTATTGAACCTTTGAGGTTCGTCCCTGTGGATTTAACTGGTAATCCCACGTATTTTAGTTCGAGATTTTTGCCGGTAAGGTATGCTGTCAGGAGTTGGAGAAATTCTGCGGGGCTTACCTGTTCTCCAGCAACCGTAACATAGACTGGTAGTCTGTTATTGGTTTTGATGAAATTGTCCAATCGGACTGCTGCATCTTCAATTTCTTTATTGTTCAAGGTAGGGGATCCGGCCGCTGCTTGCAATTCATTTGAGCCCTCATTCTTGTTATCTGTTTCAATTTTGGGCGCTGAAGGATTATCGTTAGTGGTGTTGTCATCTGTTACCTGATCCCGGATTTCGGGCATGTTAGGGCTTTCCTCTGCAGATCCTGAAGTCTGATAATATTCTTGGATTGTCAGAGGCATGTTTTGCGTGACATTTTCCTCTGCATGAACGAATCCAATGTTTAATAGTAGTATGCATGCAAAGAGCATGCATACACTTTTTATTTTAATCGAAATTTTACCGCCTCCATGTCACATCAAATCCATGTGACAACCAAAACTAGACTATAACCTAATATATAAATATTACGGTTCAAATCCCTGAAAAAAAACTCGATTAGAACTTTTCAAATAAAAATAAGCCACATGAAAACCCCTCATTCTAATGGTCAATGGGACTCCAACCACCAACCCCATATCAGAAAAACACACCCCCTCCTATAATACATCCATCATAAAAAACCCATCAGTTCATTTTGAAACATTTGCAAAAATTAGGAAACCTTATAAGCCCAAAAAACCATCCACCAAAAAAATTTCCAAAAAACAGAGAAAACGACACCAACCAAAAAAACCCGCAAACACCAAACAATACAAAAAAACCGCCAAAGAAACCCACATCAAAAAAAAAAAGACAACCTAACTCCAAAAATTTAATTAATCTCAAAATCATTACCCCGACCATCACCTAGAATACCCCACCATATTGGACTAATACAAACCCCCCACACATACTTCGCATTATCATAAATGGAAAATTTTCCCAAATAATCCCCAGAAGGTCCTCATAAATTGGAATTGTAATAATCAAAAAAAAGATCATAAAAACCAGATAGGATACTCACCCCCCAAAAGAGGGTGGATCTCAAATCATGCACATGTATCTCAAAAAACTAGGTGTATACTGCCAAAGCCTGCTTCAAATCATACAATTTTCAGTCTATTTTCCCTTTAGCCCTTATAAGATCTTCAAGGGTTCTCTCTAATATATAACGTGCATTATCTTGCTTATGCTTTATGTTCACAAGACTCCTAGGATATTCTAATATTGAAAGTTCGTCATAAAAGTCCTTAATCGACCTACAAACCTTTTCAGCCCCTTCTAGATCACCCTTAACCAAATTTTCAAGGAAATATCTCCTAAGCTCCCCTATAAAATCGCCTAAACCAAGCAAATATTGGGACTCAGGCACTCCAACCTCCTGGGGCAACGGAAACTCCAAATCATTCACATAATTATAAAATAATAGGGCCTCCACATATTCCTGATGAGCACTCTTAACGTAACCGGCATAATACAAATCAGGATGCCCCATCAGCATCCTCCCAAGATCTTCAACCAATTTACCAGCCTTATTAAGCTTTTCACCAGCCAAATTTAACTCATTTCTGTGTATAGCTCTTATACATTCACCACACAATCTTATTATCTTCCTCGTTATCTTGAGGGCTTCCTCTCTCAATTCATCCTTCTCATCAAGCACTTTCTTAATTTCGCCAATTATATCCTTCATAAGAACCCTCTAAACCGATGAAGATATAAGAACGTTTATTATCATATTTTTCCACTCAAAACAATTTCAATCCCATTTTGTCCTGATTTTAACCATGCATTGATAAAGAGAAGACTGAAAGCACTGAAACCATTTCAATCCCATTTTGGTCTGATTTTAACGGCGGATTTTATTTTTTTGACCTTAACAATAACCTAATATTAGGTTTTAAGGCTTATAAATTTGTCGATCTAGTGGGGGATACTGTCAAATTGATATTGCTAATAACTTATTTAGTTTTTCATCACCATTATCACGAAATGAACAAAAGAGCCTCGCGTCTTGATGTGTTTTCTGTATCGGTGATCGACAGAGACTATTAATTTGGTCACAAAATGCTAAAGTTCCTATACATCCACAAGAAGGTTTACCACGAGTAGAGATATCAAAGCGAATATCTCGAAATGTTTTTTTGAGCATCATCCTAAACTTTTTTTAGCAAACCCTCTCAAGGACGAGGAAAACTGGAAATCGTGAATAAAACTCTATTTTTTTGGAAATAGTCACAAGTACATACTTTCAAACTACTATGCTCTACTATTCTTTACACTCTTATCTAGAGCATCTTTCTGAGATTGTACTTTTCTAGGAATAGGAAGCTAACAAATAGGATGAACTTCAGGATATTATATCATGCTTGATTGACATCTACGCTTATTATTGTGGTGGTGTTGTTGATTTTTGTTATGGTGATGTTCTCATCTTAGTTGGGTTTAATGTTAAGTGGAGGCTGCTAAGGTCTGATGATGGATCTGCAGAATTCTGATCAGAATTGAAATTGAGGGTATAATCTAACCACTGCGGAGTAAAGATTGTTAAGACCAGGAGGATCCTGTGGAGATGCTCGTTGCGCTATTTCCATACGATTCCGTCTATTTTAAAGCTGTTTCGGCGCCTGAGGCTCTGGGGGGAGGCGATCCCGATTTCCATACGATTACGTCTATTTTAAAGCCCTGAGGACGGGCGCCAGGCGCGGAGAAATATCCCCGAATTTCCATACGATTACGTCTATTTTAAAGCCGCCCGTCGTAGGAGGAACTCTTATTGGTTTTTTCCGTATTTCCATACGATTACGTCTATTTTAAAGCCCCGAGATCCTCGCGCCCCAATTCTCGGCGGAGGCGAATTTCCATACGATTACGTCTATTTTAAAGCCCCTGTATATATGACCACACAGGGTGGTACCATTATAATTTCCATACGATTACGTCTATTTTAAAGCCGAAACGAGATTGGAGCTTTCGGATCCACTCGTCTGAATTTCCATACGATTACGTCTATTTTAAAGCCCACACCCCCCACAGCATATATTATATTTGCACAGCTATAATTTCCATACGATTACGTCTATTTTAAAGCAAATTGAAGAAGACATCCTAAAAATGCTTGAAGGTTTTATTTCCATACGATTACGTCTATTTTAAAGCGCACTCCATTACGCCGCCACAGGGATGGCCTATACATTATTTCCATACGATTACGTCTATTTTAAAGCTCTCATGACGCTCGTGAAGGATTTGGTTCTATTTTGGAATTTCCATACGATTACGTCTATTTTAAAGCCCTCCGGGCGTCAACGGATGATACTCCTCCTCAATCCATTTCCATACGATTACGTCTATTTTAAAGCCTTTACAATTTCATTCGTGAAAACGAGCGGGAAATCCGATTTCCATACGATTACGTCTATTTTAAAGCCGTTCGTATTGGCTTTATGGTGTTGGTTCAACTATTTATTTCCATACGATTACGTCTATTTTAAAGCAGGAACCTCACAATGGACCTCATATGCGAAATGGGAACCGATTTCCATACGATTACGTCTATTTTAAAGCGGGCCTCCAACACAATAATATATCACCCCCCAACCCAATTTCCATACGATTACGTCTATTTTAAAGCCCTGGTTTGCCGGGAGATCCGGGACGTTTTCGCGACGAATTTCCATACGATTACGTCTATTTTAAAGCGTGTGACATGCCAGACACCCTCCGGAGACACACCCTACCTAATTTCCATACGATTACGTCTATTTTAAAGCCGTTTCCTGCTGCTTTTTCAAAAGCTTCAAGCATTTTATTTCCATACGATTACGTCTATTTTAAAGCCCACCACAACTACTATATATACTTTACGGTCGCCCCAACATTTCCATACGATTACGTCTATTTTAAAGCGGCCTCCATCCCCTCCCTGCCAAGATACCCTTCTTCGTAATTTCCATACGATTACGTCTATTTTAAAGCAAAAACTCCCCCCTGAAATCGTCAAGAAGATATTCGAATTTCCATACGATTACGTCTATTTTAAAGCGATCATGATCGGAGTAGGAAAATATTTCATTAGGCATAATTTCCATACGATTACGTCTATTTTAAAGCCAAGTACGATGGCACCAAGAAGATCACAAATTTCGCATTTCCATACGATTACGTCTATTTTAAAGCAGTGATTGAATGGAGTATACACTATAATACTATCAGTAATTTCCATACGATTACGTCTATTTTAAAGCCCAAGCAGCCTCCAAATGGCCCTATCTGCCCTCGGATGATTTCCATACGATTACGTCTATTTTAAAGCAATGATCTTGATGAGATCAAAGATTTCATTAGTAGTTTATTTCCATACGATTACGTCTATTTTAAAGCTAGGCATATCAGACGAAGAAATAAAGGACTGGAGTAAGGATTTCCATACGATTACGTCTATTTTAAAGCTATTTTAGGAAAGAGACGCTTCAACACAGTATGTCCCTATTTCCATACGATTACGTCTATTTTAAAGCAGAACGGTTTTGGATTATACTCTGTCCTACACACTTTAATTTCCATACGATTACGTCTATTTTAAAGCTTCAAGTATATCACCTTTGGTTCTCTCCCGTTTTCCTTCAAGAACTGATTATATCTTTCAATC
>Ga0116168_1002592_pt1 | contig 11165 bp, 14 predicted proteins | sample AD_UKC129_MetaG_FD_89795 | JGI IMG/M metagenome (GOLD analysis project Ga0116168, IMG submission 89795) | Active sludge microbial communities of municipal wastewater-treating anaerobic digesters from Canada - AD_UKC129_MetaG | ecosystem: Engineered > Bioreactor > Anaerobic > Digestate | place...
GAGCAGGGCCAGAAGCTCATCAGCATGCTGCCGCGCAAGCGCGTGGGCGAGCCGAAGGACCTGGATGCCGTGCTGATGATGCTGGCCAGCGACCAGAGCCATTTTGTCAATGGGGCGGTGATTGCGGCGGACGATGGGTTTGCCGTCTGACGAAATGACCTCGCCGCTGCACGGCGTTGATGACGGCGCCGCCATGACCCGCGACACGCGCTTTGCGTTGCCTCGTCATTTCGTCATTGCAGCCGCGCAGCGGCGCAGTCATTCCGTCATCGCTCCATGCTGACCGGCATCCTAGCCGGCCTGCTCGCCGGCGCGCTGTGGGGCCTGGTGTTCGTGGCACCGCGCATGGTCAGCGGCTTTGCGGGCATTGACCTGACGGCGGGGCGCTTCGTCGTCTACGGCGTGGTCTCGGTCGCGGTGCTGGCCGTGTCGTGGCGGCGCGCGCGCAAGCCGACGTGGCCGCAGGCCTGGGGCGCGCTGTGGCTGTCGGTGCTGGGCTTTACCGGCTACTACTGGATTCTGGTGCTGGCCATCCGCGACGCCGGAACCGAGATGCCGGCGCTCATCGTAGGCACCATCCCGATCTGGGTGATGCTGCTGGGCAAGCCGCAAGGACTGCGCTGGGTGGCGCTGTTGCCGGGGCTGCTGTTGACACTCGCCGGCCTGTATTTCATGGCAAAAGGCACGCTGGCGCACGCCGATCAAGCGCCGGCAGCTCTCAACACCATAGCAAGCCAATCCGCCTACTGGCGCGGCATCGGTCTGGCCGTGGCCGCCATGGCGTGCTGGACGGCGTTTGCGCTGCTCAATGCGGCCTGGCTGCGCCGCAACCCCGACGTGGGCGCCACCGACTGGGCCAACTGGCTTGGCGTGGCCACCGGAGTGGGCGGATTGCTGCTGACGTTCACGCTCGGCACGCCGCTGCCGCAGCTTGTCGCGCAACCCGGCTGGCCGCTGTTCGCGCTGATCGTGGTCGCGATTGGTTTGGGCTCCAGCTGGCTGGCCACCATCTTGTGGAACATCGCCAGCCAGCGCCTGTCGGCCAGCCTGTGCGGCCAGCTCATCGTGAGCGAAACGCTGTTCGCGCTGCTGTACTCTTTCATGTGGGATAAGCGCTGGCCCACGATCACGCAGTGGACGGCGGCTGCGTTGTTCACCGCCGGCATCCTGGCATCCATCAAGGCACACCGATGAAGATCGACATTCCCGACCAAAAAAAACTGGTGTTCGAAACCCACATCGCCGTGCGCTGGGGCGACATGGACGCCATGGGCCACGTCAACAACGCCACCTACTTCCGCTACATGGAAACGGCGCGCATCGACTGGTTTCGCTCCATCGGCTGCGTGCCCGACGCGCAGGGCGAGGGGCCGGTGATCGTCAACGCGTTCTGCAACTTCTATCGCCAGTTCGAGTACCCGGACGAGGTGCTGCTGAAGATGTACGTCAGCGACCCCGGCCGCACCACCTTCGAGAGCTGGGCGACGATGGAAAAGGTGGCCGAGCCCGGCGTGGTGTGCGCGGCGGGCGGCGCGACCACCATCTGGGTCAACTTTCCGCAGCAGAAGGCGGTGGGGCTGTCCGACTGGATTCGCGCCATCGTCAGCGACTGATATTCAAGAGAAAAAAGCCGCTGGCGCTTGCAGGACAAGCGCAAGCAGCTATTTGTTTTGTAGTGCGGCACGCGCCTCGGCATGCGCGTTTGACGCTGCCGCGCCCGCGCGCAGCGGCACCAGCGCCTGTTCAAACTGTCGCGTTGCCGCTGGCCAGTTGAACTGCTCCGAGTGGCGCCGCACGCCGTCGCGCGGCTTCTTCAAAGCGGCCATGCAGGCGGCGCGCAGGTCGTTGTCGATGGCACCGCCGGGCGAATCGTGGCCCACCACGTCGATCGGCCCAGGCACCGGGTAGGCGGCCACCGGCGTGCCGCAGGCCATCGATTCGGCCATCACCAGGCCGAAAGTGTCGGTCACGCTCGGGAACACCATCACGTCGGCGCTGCGGTACACGGTGGCCAGTTCATCGCCGCTCAGCACGCCGAACCAGCGCGCCTGCGGATACTGGGCTTTCAGCCTGGCCTCTTCCGGCCCGGCGCCGGCGACCCATTTTTCGCCGGGCAGGTCCAGCTCCAGAAACTTGTGCACCTGCTTTTCCACCGCCAGCCGGCCGACGTAGAGGAACACCGGGCTGCGGGTGCGCTCCAGCCGTAGCCCGTCGGGCGTGAAAGCCTCCAGATTCACGCCGCGCGACCACAGCCGCGCCTGCGTGAAGCCGCGCGCCTTCAGGTCATCGACGATGGCCGGCGTGGGCGCCAGCGTGGCGCGCCCGGCGTTGTGAAACTTGCGCAGCAGCGCGTAACTCCAGCCCAGCGGAACCCGCACACGCGCCTGCACGTATTCGGGAAAACGGCTGTGGTACGCCGTGGTGAACGGCCAGCCGCGCTGCAGCGCCACGCCGCGCGCGGCCCAGCCGAGCGGCCCCTCGGTGGCGATGTGCAGGCAGTCGGGCGCCACCTTGTCGATGTGCCGCGCCACCGCGCCCTTGGTGGCCAGCGCCAGCGAGATTTCGGGGTACGTCGGGCAGGGCATCGACTTGAAGTCGAGCGGCGACAGGATGTGCGTGCTGTGCCCCATCTCCTGCAGGTGGCGCGTGGTCATCTTCAGCGTGCGCACCACGCCGTTGACCTGCGGTTCCCACGCGTCGGTGACGATCATGATTTTCACGTTTGCTCTCCTTCCAATAGCTGCCTGCGCGCGCCCACCAAGCGGTAGCGCCACATCACACTCAAAACCCCCAGCGCCACCACGCTGCCGAGCGCGAACACGGTGCGGTGCAGCGGCCAGCCCGTCATCTGCAGCGCCGCGTAGGCGCCCAGCATGGCCAGCACGCTCAGGTTCTCGTTGAAGTTCTGCACCGCAATCGATTCGCCCGCGCCCAGCAGTTGCTGGCCGCGGTGCTGCAACAAGGCGTTCATCGGCACGACGAAAAAGCCCGCCAGCGCGCCCACGGTGGCCAGCAGCGGCGCCGCCACGCCGACGCTGTGCACCAGCGTCAGCAACGGCACGCAGGCGCCCATCAGCACGCCCAGCGGCAGCACGCGCGGCGCCTGGTGCAGCCGCACCCAGCGCCCGGCGGCCAGCGCGCCGACGCCAATGCCGATGGCCACCACGCCTTGCAGGTAGGCCGCGTGTGACAGGCTCAACGACAGGTTGTCCTGCGCCCACGCCAGCACCACGAATTGCAGCGTGGCGCCGGCGCCCCAGAACAGCGTGGTGACGCCCAGCGACAGGCCACCCGGCGCGTCGCGCCACAACGTGCGCTGCGCGTGGGCAAAGCGCGTCAGCAGCGCGCTGAACGACGGCTGCATCGCATGCGGCCGCGCGCCGCTGGACGGAATCAGCAGGTTGAGCGCGGCCGCCAGCGCGTACAGCGCCAGCACCAGCAGGATCGCGGCACCCAGCGGTGAGTCAACCGGCAGCGCGTGGCCCATGTACCGCGCCCCATCTGCCAGCAGCCACGGCCCGACCAGCCAACCGCCCAGCGCGGTGCCGAGGATGATGGCGCCGACGGTGGTCACTTCCAGCCAGCCGTTGGCGTGCACCAGTTGTTCAGGTGGCGACAGCTCGGTCACCAGCCCATACTTGGCCGGCGAATACGCCGCCGCACCGACGCCTGCCAGCGCGAATGCCAGCAGCGGGTCAATCGCCAGCGCCATCAGCGCGCAGGCCAGCGCCTTCAGCCCGTTGGCGGCCAGCATCACCCGCGCCTTGGGCCAGCGGTCGGCCAGCGCGCCGACCCAGGGCGCCAGCAGCACATACGCCAGAGTGAACACCGCCTTCAACAGCGGCGCCAGCCAGGCGCTCCGGCCCATTTCGGCCAGCCGCGCCATGGCGACGATGAGCAAGGCGTTGTCGGCCAGGCCCGACACGAACTGTGCCGCCATCAGGCAGGCGATGCCGCGCGTCATCGAACGCTAGAAAAGGCGCCTTTGCATGTGACGATTGAACTGCGGCCGTGTGGCGGCTTGATGACGAAACGGCGGGCAACCGCCGGCCTGGTTGCGGCGTCGCGACATGCGCCGATCAAGGCGCCTGGAAGCCGATCTTCGCGTGCGTGCCGTCGCAAAACGGCTTGTGGCTGGAATGGCCGCAACGGCACAGGTACGCGTCGGTCACGCGATCCACCGTGCGGCCGGTGCCGCTGATGATTTCGACGTTGCCGGTGACGTGCAACGGCCCGTTGCGCTGCGGCGCCACGTTGAGCGGGCCATTGCGCGTGGCCAGCGCTTCGGAGGGTTCGGTGGCCGGCTCGCCCGTGGCTTCGAAGCCGGCCGCGACGTGGCTGGAATCGCAGTACGGCTTGCGTTGCGACAGCCCGCAGCGGCACAGCGTGGCGCGCATGCCCTTCGCTTCGCCCGCCACCGTGAGTTCGCCGCGAAAGGCCAGTGGCCCGTTTTCGCGCACCCTCACCGTGTTCACGACGGGCGCCTGCTCCAGTGCGCTGCCATCGGATCGGCTGCACTGGATGGCGCCGCAAGGGCAGTTGTGCGCGATCTCCAGCATCTCATCGGCCGTGGCGCGGTCGGGGTGAATCCACTCGCCCTTGACGTTGGGCACGAAGACGTCGGGCCGGTCGATCACGCAGTTGCGCGAGTGGATACAGCGCTCGCCGTGGAACGCGACGCTGACTTCGACGGAGCGGGCGACTTCTTCTTTTTCGCTCATCATGAATCTCCGGGGCTGGGCAACGCGAAAGCGTCAGGCGGGCTTCTTCTCCTTGGGCACCCGCCCCATGAGATAGAACTCCGGATTCGGCTGCATGCCGCTGAACGACGCAATGCGGTTCGACAGGCCGAAGAACGCCGTGATGGCCGCGATGTCCCAGATGTCTTCATCATCAAAGCCGTGCGCGTGCAGCGGCGCGAAGTCGTCGTCATTGATCTCGTGCGAGCGCTCGCAAACCTTCATCGCGAAGTCGAGCATGGCCTTCTGGCGCGGCGTGATGTCGGTCGCCTTGCGGTAGTTGACGGCCACCTGGTCGGCCACCAGCGGTTTCTTCTCGTAGATGCGCAAGAGCGCGCCGTGCGCCACCACGCAATACAGGCACTGGTTGGCGGCGCTGGTGGTGGTGACGATCATCTCGCGGTCGCCCTTGGTCAGGTTGCTGGTGCGGCCCACGCTTTCGGGCTCCATCAGCGCGTCGTGGTAGGCGAAGAAAGCGCGCCATTCGGCCGGTCGGCGCGCCAGGCCGAGGAACACGTTGGGCACAAAGCCGGCCTTGGCCTGCACTTCAAGCACCTTGGTCTTGATGTCGTCCGGCAGCGTGTTGATGTCGGCAAGCGGGTAGCGGTTCATGGGGTCTCCTTCAGAATCGGTGGGGTGTTCTGGTCCATTATGCGATTCAAGGAGCTTTCGATGAACCTGCCCGACGACCCCGACTTCAAGGCCGGCCTGGCCACGCGCCGCCAGGTGATGGGCGACGACTTTGTCGACCGCGCGCTGGCCGGCGTGACCGCCTTCACGGAGCCCATGCAGCACTACATCACGCGCAACGCCTGGGGCGACGTGTGGCAGCGCCCGGGGCTGGATTTGAAAACGCGCAGCCTCATCACCGTGGCCATGCTCACCGCGCTGGGCAGGCAGCACGAGTTGAAGGGCCATGTGCGCGGCGCGTTGAACAACGGCGCGACGGCAGCAGAGATTCAGGAAGTGCTGCTGCACGCCAGCATCTACTGCGGCGTGCCCTGCGCGGTGGAGGCGTTCCGCAGCGCCGCCGAGGTGGTGGACGGGCCGAAGGCGTGAATTTCGCGATCAATTCGGGCGCCAGCGCTTGTCCATCAAGCGCTGGCAGCTATCAAATCAATAGTTTTCCGTGCACGCCGCAAGGAGGCGATACCGTGAATCCGCCCCAATCTTTCCGCACCGACATCTACACCGAGCCCGTGGCCGACGTGCACACGCTGGCCAACCTGGGCCCGCTCACGCGCATGGCGGGCGTGTGGCGGGGCACGCAGGGCATGGATCGCAAACCGAAGGCGGGCGGCCCGAAGGAGCAGGCCTATGTCGGGCGCATCGAGCTGCAACCCATCGACCCGCAGACCAATGGCCCGCAACTGTTCTACGGCCTGCGCTACCACACGCACATCACCAAGCCGGGGCAGGTGAAGACCTACCACGACCAGGTCGGCTACTGGCTGTGGGAGCCGGCCACGGGCACGGTGATTCAGACGCTGACCATTCCGCGCGGCCAGACGGCCATGGCCGGCGGCACGGCGGCGGCCAACGCGGACGAGTTCGAGGTGGTGGCCACGCTGGGCAGCGCTACTTACGGCATCTGCTCCAACCCGTTTCTCGACCACGCCTTCAAGACCACCGAGTTCCGCATCAAGGTCGGCTTCAACCCCGATGGCAGCTGGTGGTACGACGAGACCACCACGATGCAGATCGAGGGCCAGGCCGCGCCGTTTCAGCACACCGACCACAACGTGCTGACCAGGATCGCCGAGCCAACGCCGAACCCGCTGGCGTTGGCCGCGGCACAGGGCCAATAGGCACGGCGCAGTGGCGTGTTTCACAAAAAAAACGCCGCCAGCGCTTGCTGGTCAAGCGCAATCAGCTATCAAATGTGTAGTTGACGGCACCGGCGTCAGCGCCCCGACATCAGCTTCTGCACCAGCTCGGCCGCTGTGCTGGCGCGGTACTTGCGCATCAGCCGCGCGCGGTAGATCTCCACCGTGCGGTGGCTGATGCCCAGCGCGCGGCCAATCTCCTTGCTGGTCAGCCCCTGCATCAGTTGCGCCGCCACTTCGCGTTCGCGCGCGGTGAGCGCGGCCGTCACCGGGCGCTCGGCGCTCAGGTCCTCAAACGTCCAGATGCCGGCCGCGTGCGGCGCCGCGCGGTCGATGGCGCGGCCCGTCACGTGGCACCAGAAGGCCTCGCCCTGGCGCGCGCCGCCCACGCGGCGCATCACGCGGTTGTCGGCGTATACGCCGTGCGCGTTCAGGATCGGCGCCATGCGCGCGCCGATGCGCTCGTACTCGTCGGCACTCGGGTAGAGAATGCGAAAGCTCTGGCCGACGAGCTGCTCAGGCGTGGCGCCGAAGATCTCGCACACGCGCTCGTTGCAGTCCACGATGCGCCGCTCGCGCGAGAGGATCAGCCCCACCGGCGCCAGCTGAAACGCCAGCCGGTAATCGGGCGCGGCAGGGATGTCCATTACGAAATACTACGTAACCGGCTACGTAGTATGGTCAGGGGTTGTCCCGTGGCACCCATTTTTTGAGGAGACATTGCCTGTGAACAAGATTTATCCCTCGGCCGACGAGGCGCTCAAGGGCGTCGTCAAGGACGGCCAGCTGCTCGCCGTCGGCGGCTTCGGCCTGTGCGGCATCCCCGAGGCGCTGATCCAGGCGCTGCACGATTCGGGCGTGAAGAACCTCACCGCCATCAGCAACAACGCCGGCGTCGACGGCTTTGGCCTGGGCAAGCTGCTGGAAACGCGCCAGATCAAGAAGATGATCGCCAGCTACGTGGGCGAGAACAAGGAATTCGAGCGCCAGTACCTGGCGGGCGAGCTGGAGCTGGAGTTCACCCCGCAAGGCACGCTGGCTGAAAAGTTGCGCGCTGGCGGCGCTGGCATTCCGGCCTTCTTCACCAAGACCGGTGTCGGCACGCTGGTGGCCGAGGGCAAGGAGCTGCGCGAATTCGACGGCGAAACCTACGTGATGGAGCGCTCGCTGGTGGCCGACGTGGCGCTGGTGAAAGCCGACGTGGCCGACAAGAGCGGCAACCTGCGCTTTCACCTGACGGCGCGCAACTTCAACCCGGCCTGCGCCATGTCGGGCAAGGTGTGCATCGTCGAGGTCGAGCGCATCGTCGAAACCGGCGAACTGGCGCCTGACGACATTCACCTGCCGGGCATCTACGTGCACCGCATCGTGCTGAATGCCAACCCCGAAAAACGCATTGAAAAGCGCACGCTGCGCGAGACCAAATAAAGGAGCACGCACATGGCCTGGACCCAAGACCAAATGGCGGCGCGCGCCGCGCAAGAACTCGAAGACGGTTTCTACGTCAACCTCGGCATCGGCATCCCCACGCTGGTGGCCAACCACGTGCCCGCCAACAAAGAGGTGTGGCTGCAATCCGAGAACGGCATGCTCGGCATCGGCCCCTTCCCGACCGAGGCCGAGGTGGACGCCGACCTCATCAACGCCGGCAAGCAGACCGTGACCACCATCAAGGGCAGCAGCATCTTCGGCAGCCACGACAGCTTCGCCATGATTCGCGGCGGCAAGATCAACCTCAGCATCCTGGGTGCCATGCAGGTGACCGACAAGGGCGACCTGGCCAACTGGATGATCCCCGGCAAGATGGTCAAGGGCATGGGCGGCGCCATGGACCTGGTGGCCGGAGTGGCGCGCGTCATCGTGCTGATGGAGCACGTCGCCAAGAAGAAAGACGGCAGCACCGACATGAAAATCCTGCCGCAGTGCACGCTGCCGCTGACCGGCGTGGGCGTGGTGGACCGCATCATCACCGACCTGGGTGTGTTCGACGTGACGGACAAGGGCCTGAAAGTGGCCGAGCTGGCCGACGGCGTGACGCTGGAAGAAGCGCAGTCCAAGACGGGCGTGCCGCTGCTTCAATAAAAAGAGCGTCTCGCGCTTGTCTGCCAACGGCCCGAAGCGATTCGGGCCGTTGTTCTTTCAATCCTTGTAGTTCTGCAGCAGCCGATCCGCGGTGACGATGGCGTCGTAGACCATGGCGGGCTTGACCTTGAAGGGCTCGTTGTGGATGGTCTCGCCCTCGGCGCAGGCCAGCTCGGCGGCGCGGCGCCATTCGGCTTCATCGAACTTCTTCAGACCCAGGTCGGCCAGCGTCAGCGGCAACTCCACCGACTTGATGATGTGGATGACCTGCTCCAGTTCGGCGCGCGGCGCGCCTTCCAGCACCAGTTGCGCCACCAGGCCGAAGGCGACCTTCTCGCCGTGCTGCGCGCCATGTAGGTCGTGCACGGCGGTCATGCCGTTGTGGATGGCATGGGCGGCGGCCAGGCCGCCCGATTCGGCGCCCACCCCGCTCATGTAGATGGTGGCTTCGACCGTGTTCTCCAGCGCGGTGGTCACGGCCTTGGCCTTGACGGCCTGCAGGGCCTCGGCGGCGTAGTCGCGGATGGTCTCGAAGCACAGGCGCGCAATGCCCAGGCCGGCGAGCGAAGGCTTCATCAGCACCAGGTTGTCGCCTTGCGAGGCGTAGCAGGTGCGCGCCTCGAAGTAGGTGGCCAGCCCGTCGCCCACGCCGGCGGCGAAAAAGCGCGCCGGCTCGGCCGCCAGTACGCTCAGGTCGGCGAAGACGGCATCGGGGTTCTTCGGCAGGAACAGGTAGCGGTTGAACGAGCCATCGGTGTTGTAGATGACCGAGAGCGCGGTACAGGGCGCGTCGGTCGAGGCCAGCGTGGGGATGATGACCACCGGCAGCTGGGCGTAGTGCGCCACGGCCTTGGCGGTGTCCAGCGTCTTGCCGCCGCCCACGCCGACCACGTACTGGCCGCCGCTTTGGGCGATGGCCTCCTGGTGCCGTTTGATTTCGTCGTCGGAGCATTCGCCGCCGAATTCGGTCGCTTCGGCCGCGATCTGGTGCTGCTGGAAGCTGGCGGCGGTTTTGTCCTTGACCAGCTGAGCGATGAACGGGTCGCAGATCAGATGGGCCTTGGAACCATAGGGCTCGATCAGCGCGCCCAGGTTGGCGAGCAGGTCGCGCTGCAGCAGAAACTTCATCGGCGAGGTGATCGATTTGACGACGGACATGGTGAATGCACTCCTTTGGGGCGTTGAAATGGGGCGAAGTCGCGTCTTCGGGACGCTTGCAGAAGCCGAGCCAACTTATGATGGAAAGGTTGCACCCATTACAGGAGAAATTGATGACGATCAAAGGAAAGACGGCACTCGTGACAGGCTCCACCAGCGGCATTGGCTTAGGGATAGCGATCGAGTTGGCCAAGCAGGGCGCCAACATCCTGATGAACGGCTTTGGCGACGTCGAGGCGCCGAAGAAGGAGATCGCCGCGCACGGCGTCAAGGTCGACTACCACGGCGCCGACATGAGCAAGCCGGCCGAGATCGAAGCGATGATGACGTTCGCTGCCGAGAAGTTCGGTGGCGTCGACATCCTGGTCAACAACGCCGGCATTCAGCACACGTCGAGCATCCGCGACTTTCCCACTGAGCGCTGGGACGCCATCATCGCCATCAACCTCACCTCGGCCTTTCACACCACGCGGCTGGCGATTCCGCACATGGTGGACAAGAACTGGGGCCGCATCATCAACATCGCCTCGGTGCACGGCCTGGTGGCGTCGAAGGACAAGTCGGCCTACGTGGCGGCCAAGCACGGCATCGTCGGCCTGACCAAGGTGACGGCGCTGGAATTGGCGACCACCGGCGTCACCGCCAACGCCATCTGCCCCGGCTGGGTGCTGACGCCGCTGGTGCAAAAGCAGATCGACGCCCGCGCCGAGAAGGACAAGATCAGTGTCGAGCAAGCCACGCGCGAACTGCTGAGCGAGAAGGAGCCGTCGCAGCAATTCACCACGCCCGAGCAGCTGGGCGCCATGGCGGTGTTCTTCTGCAGCGATGCGGCCGCCAACGTGCGCGGACAGGCCTGGGCCAACGACGGCGGCTGGACGGCGCAGTAAGTTTTCAAGCCGAATCGGCCTCTGGCGCACGCCAGAAAAGCGCCGGCAGCTACTGAAATTGTAGTTGTCGGCGCTTTTTTGCGTGCGCTGTCGGCGGCGGCCGACACGCCGGTGCAGCGCCGACTCGTGCGGGCCTGGCGTGCGAAGCCAACATGGCGGCACGGCGCGCACACCGCTCGAATCCTCAAGGCGCGCCGCGGGAGCCCGCCATGACACACGCGCCGCTGACCTTTCGATTGCGCCTCACTTCCATACTGTCACTCGCCGCAGCGCAGGCCAACGCAGCTTGCTACACGGTGTACGACGCCGCCGGGCGCGCGGTGACCAGGCCGACGCGCCGCCCGCCAGCGCAGCCGAAGCCGGCACCGTGCCCGAGGGTGGCCGTGTCATGCTGAACGGCGCGCATTGCACGTCGGGCGGCGTGGCGGTGGCCGAACAGATCATGCCGGCGCCTGAGGCTGCCCGCGCACCGC
>Ga0116168_1002604_pt1 | contig 11138 bp, 7 predicted proteins | sample AD_UKC129_MetaG_FD_89795 | JGI IMG/M metagenome (GOLD analysis project Ga0116168, IMG submission 89795) | Active sludge microbial communities of municipal wastewater-treating anaerobic digesters from Canada - AD_UKC129_MetaG | ecosystem: Engineered > Bioreactor > Anaerobic > Digestate | place...
AAGAGAAATGAAACATAGGGCTAAGGGTTCAAAGATTAAATATGAACACGCAATGATTAAGGGGCTTCGAGAGTTTCTGGAGAGAGAACTGGAACCCATAGAATACATCTCTGCAATTTTCCCAGGAGAGATAAAGAAAACCAGGAATACCGCAGACTCTTTTAAAGTTAAATTTCAGTATCAAACAAAAACCGGGGCTAAACTTCTGGTTTATGGTCCAGGTGCAGTTCAGGAAGTATTTGTAGTAACCACTCAGCCAGAAAAACTTAAGGAGAAACTGAGTGACAAATAGCTACAGAGCTGAAGGTCAGGTGTATAATGGCTTCTGCAGAAGATATTGAATATTTAAGATCAATAAAGAAGAAAGTATTGATTACTATGTTAAAATATTATTAGGAGCCGCAAATGCATGTAACCTGTAAGATGCAGTCTAAAAAAGTTATAAAACTGAAATTAGTTCTCAAAAATGAGTCAGGATAAACATTATCTAGGACACAGGACGAGACTCAGAAATAGATTCATGCAAAATGTAGAAGGACTTCAAGAATATGAAATAGTTGAACTGCTTTTAACCTACGTACTTCCACAGAGAGATGTCAAAGAGATAGCAAAAGAGCTCCTTGAAAGATTTGGTTCTATAAAAGGTATCTTTGATGCTTCAGAAGATGAGCTCAGGTCAATTCCATTCATCAAGGATAAATTTATTACTCTTCTGAGGCTTATTAGGGAGGTTAATGCTATATATAGAAAGCAGAAAGCCAGTGAAGTTCCTGTTTCTCAGTCTATAGAAGAAATTGCTCATTACTGTATAGAAAAATTTGGAGATAAAAAAGAAGAAGAATTTCATGTTCTTTACCTGGATAGTAATTTTAGAATTCAACTGGAAAATGACTTTCCTGCGGATGAGTTCTACTTTTCAGGAACTGTAGATAAAACAGTGGTGTATCCAAGAAAGATAATTGAGGAGGGTATAAAAAGAAAAGCTTATGCACTTATAATCGTTCACAATCATCCCAATGGAATCCTGCAGCCTTCAGAGTATGATAAAAACCTCACACAATATATAGATATTGCCACAAAAACAGTTGGAATGATTCTTTTTGACCATTTAATTGTTACTTCAGGTGGGTATCTCAGTTTTAAAAAAGAAAGATTGATATGAGCTTAATTGAAAAAATAAAATCAGTAATTCCTAGTTTAAACGAAAACCAGTTAGACGCTATAACCTCTACCGATGGTCCTGTTTTAATCATAGCAGGTCCTGGTACCGGGAAAACCCTCACCCTGGTGGTAAGGACACTGTATCTCCTTATCTCAGGTAAGGCAAAACCTGAAGAGATAATTCTTACAACTTTTACAGAAAAGGCAGCATTTGAACTGAGAGATAGAGTAAGTCAACTTGCACTCAAATTAGACTTTAAAGGACAACTTCATCTGCTTAAAGTAGGTACCATACATAGTCTCTGTAACGAATTTATTGGCAAGTTTCTTTCTCATACTCAATTAAGGAAAGGCTATACTCTTGTTAATGAATTAACACAGAAATTCTTTCTATATGAATACTTCGATGAAATTGTAAAGTCCTGTAATAAAGAGTATCTAGGAAAATGGAAGAGTAAATGGAAGACTATTGAAGAGTTAATTCCTTATCTGAATAAGATCACAGAAGAAATGATAGAGCCAGACAAATTACAAAATTCGGGAACTTCTTTCCTGATGGAACTTGCGGAATGTTATGAGAGATATCAGAAGAAGTTATTCGAAACAAACAGGGTTGATTTTGCCCATCTTCAGAAGATCTTTTATGATTTACTCTGCGATAGAGACTTATATCCTAAAATTAAACAGACAATAAAGTATATAATGATTGATGAATACCAGGATACAAACTATATACAGGAGCAGATTTTTATAAAACTTGCTAGCCCTGAAAATAATATATGTGTCGTTGGTGACGAGGACCAGTCTCTTTATCGATTTAGAGGTGCAACGGTAAGGAACATATTAGAATTTCCAAATCACTTTGATTATTGTAGAAAAATAAAATTGACAATCAATTACAGGTCACATAAAGAAATCATAGATAGATGTAATAAGTTTATTAATTCTATAGAATGGGGTAGATTCCGTTATCCTAAAAATATAAGACCTAATCCAGAGGGGGAATTCCCAAATTATCCATCTGTCTTCTGTATAAGGGGGGTTAATGAGAAGGATGAAGCCTTAAGACTGGTAAGGTTGCTTAAATTCTTAAAAGAGAATAAAATAATTCAGGACTGGAGTGATGTTGCTCTAATTCTAAAGAGTGTCAGACTTGATCATAGCCAGCACTATATAAATGCACTCAAAGATAACAATATCCCCTATTTTGCTCCCCGTGCAAAGACTTATTTTGAGAACGAGGAGATAAAGATGATGATGGCTTGTTATGCCATTATCTTTGGATTTTATAGCTCAGAAGAATTAGATAATTACAATTATAAACCTTATATTGAAGATGCGATAATGCTATTATTTGAGAATTGTAATCAGTTACTTAGAATTTATCTTCAGAAAAAAGTGGAACAGATTGAAAGACTGGTAGAAGGTTCGCTTGATATCACAATCCTTGACTACTTCTACCAGCTTTTAGCCTATAAACCCTTTAGCTTATTCCTTGATGATCAGAATAAAGCCTATAACTTATCCATCTTTTCTCGATTAATTTCAATTTTCCAGAGTTATTATGATATCTCGCTGGTTACAGCAGATAATAAGAACTTTATTAAATTTTACCTGTTTAGAAGTTTCTTTAACTTTCTCCTAAAGAGTGGGGTAGATGAATATGAGGACCCAGATAATCCTATACCTAAAGGATCAGTTCAGATTATGACCATACACCAATCCAAGGGATTGGAGTTCCCAGTGGTTATAGTTGATTCTCTTCATAGGGATTTTATTGTCCAAAAGCAAGTCGATAGAGACCTTTTACCATTCTCAAAAAGAGGAGCTTTTGAACCAGAAAAACAGCTGACAGAATTTGATAGACTGAGAAACTACTATGTGGCTTTTACAAGGGCACAAAAATTACTGGTTTTAACAAGTAGTCAGACTCCTAAAAGCTGGTTTTCTCCAATCTGGGATGGACTTGACCAGTACCCTTATGTAGAAGAGGAAGCACTCAAAGCTCAAAAGTTTCAATCAAAATCTCAATTTGTTCCCAAAAAATCATATTCTTTCTCTCAGATTAATGTATATGAAGTCTGTCCTCAACAATATCTTCTTTACCATGAATACAACTTCCAGCCTTCACGTTCCGCACAGGTCCTCTTTGGAAGCCTCGACCATCATACTATAGAAGACATCCACAGGGCAATTCTGGACAGGAAAAAAGTTACTGTGGACCAGATAGAGGATTGGTTTGAACAAAACTACAAAGCCTTACTTTCCACAGGATTAAGACCTATAAGTAAAATGCAAAAAGAAAACGCACTAAGCCAGGTGATTAACTATTTCATCCAGAATCAGGATATCCTGAGCAGGATAACTGAAACAGAGATAGATGTCTCGGTAGAAAAAGAAGAGTATATAATCGTAGGAAGGGTCGATCTTCTTTTAAGTGAAGAGAATGAATTTGTAGCCCTGGATTTTAAATCACAACAGAGACCTGACTATAATCCTGCCCTTATTGATAGATATAAAAAGCAACTCTGTCTTTACAGTTATATACTTAGAGAAAAGTACAATAGACCAGTAAAGAAAATGTATATATACTGGACCGCTGAAGAAAAGAAAGAAGATGCACTTATGGAAATAGATCATCAAGAAATAGATATAGACGAGGCTGGAGGATACTTCGATAAGGTAGTCCAGAAGATTCGACATAAGAACTTTAAAGTTACTGAAAAGCCAGATACAGATAAAGTTTGTAAAGAGTGCGATTTTAGATTCTACTGCTCACAAAATGGAACCATTATCTTTAAAGCAAAAGAACTGGAGGAGGGATAATAGTATGCCCAGGATTGACATAAAGAAGACCGAACTGGTCTGGTTAGGTAAATATGATGAGGAAGGGAAGCTAAACCCGGTAGAAAGACCAGGTCCATATCCATTTCAGATAGTGGAAGTGATAAACAAGCCAAGAACTGGTGAAGAAAGACCAAAACAGATATCACTGTATGATAATTGGGAAGCAAACGAAGGGGATACCTTTGAAGAAGGCTGGAAGAACAAGCTTATATGGGGCGATAACAAACTTGTAATCTCATCTCTTTTAGAAAATTTCGCAGGGAAAATAAATCTTATATACATTGACCCACCATTCGCAACCGGAGCAGATTTTAAGTTTAGAGTTCAAATTGGCGAAGAGGCAGAGGAGATTACAAAAGAACATTCCATAATAGAAGAAAAGGCATACAGGGATACATGGGGGAAAGGATTGGAGTCCTACCTTCAGATGATGTATGAACGACTTGTCCTGATGAAAGAATTGCTTGCAGAGAATGGCTCAATTTATGTACATCTTGACTGGCATGTAGGACATTATGTAAAAGTGATGATGGATGAAATTTTTGGGTACGAAAATTTCAGGAATGAGATAACATGGAGAAGACAAGTACCAAGAGGCATGAAAGCCCATGCAGAATTTTTCCCATTTAGTGCTGACTATATTCTAATATATACGAAATCTCAAAATGCTCTTTGGAATCAACCATTAAAGATAAATAAGCTTACTATTAGTGAAGCAGAGAAGAAATATATGAAAGATAACAAAGGATTTTTTAGAACATCAGATCCAGGAACATATTCATTTGAAAGTTTACTTAGATTATACGAAGAAGGAAGATTGTATGCGCCATATAGTGGTAAGATTATAATTGATAATGAAAATAAAACAATTAAGGCATCAGAAGGTAATCTTGCTGTGAAATATTATAGAAAACAAGAGGGGAATTATGTGATAGAAGAAGTTCCAATTGATAATATTTGGGATGATATACCTGGACTTGGTATAGTTTCGTCGGAATGGATTGGTTTTTCCACTCAAAAACCAGAAGCCCTCTTAAAACGTATCATCCTTGCCTCCTCCAACCCTGGCGACATCGTTGCAGATTTCTTCTGTGGCTCAGGCACAACTCTAGCAGTTGCTGAAAAACTAGGCAGACGATGGATTGGCTGTGACCTTTCAAGGTATGCAATTCACATTACAAGGAAGAGATTGCTTGAAATAGAAAACTCAAAGGATCTTGAAAATGAGGATAGAAAATATGGAAAGAAAGCTCGTCCCTTTGAAATCCTTAACCTTGGTAAATACGAAAGACAACTCTGGCAAGTAAAGACTTTTGCAGGCAAGGATGAAAGTGAAATTATTGCTGAATATCTTGCTTTCATTCTTAAACTTTATGGAGCTGAACCCATCTCAGGTTTCTCTCACATTCATGGTAAAAAGGGAAATGCCCTGATTTATGTTGGGGCGGTGGACTCTCCTGTAACTGTCCAGGAGATTACAGATGCAATTAAAGATTGCAAACAGATAGGACAGCGAGAGTTACACATCCTTGGCTGGGAATGGGAGATGGGATTAAACGATGCTATTCAAGAAATTGCAAAAAGGGAAAACGTAACACTTAAGCTGAGAATTATCCCAAAGGATGTCACTGACCAGGAAGCTGTAAAGCGTGGTGATATTCAGTTTTTTGAGCTGGCTCATTTTAAGGTTAACATAAAAACAGAAGGCAAACAACTGGAATTAGAGTTAAATGATTTTGTCATTCCTCACACTGACCTTATCCCAAATGATGTCAAAGGTAAAATTAAAAAGTGGACAGACTGGATTGATTACTGGGCAATCGACTTTGACTTCAAAAATGATACCTTTAATAACGGATGGACTTCTTACAGAACAAAAAAAGACCGGACTTTAAACCTTAAGGCTACCCATAAATACGATAGACCTGGTAGATATAAGATCTTTGTCAAAGTAATCGATATCTTTGGTATAGACACCTCGCAGGTTTTTGAAGTGGAGGTGAAATAAAGTGTGCAGACTATTTGGTTTAGTTGCAAACAGAGAAGTGGATATTAAATTTTCTATGCTAGAGGCTCAAACTTCTTTTAAGAGTCTTGGGAAATGTAATCCGCATGGCTGGGGAATAGGCTGGTATGACGATAAAGGTAAAGCACATATTGAAAAATATGGAGAATCAGCGTTTAAATCCGAAAAATTTGATAATCTGGTTAAAGAGATAACATCAAAAATTTTTATTGCCCATGTTAGATATGCCAGCAGTGGCAGTCCTTGTAGCGATAAGAATGCTCACCCATTCTTATACAAAGACTGGATATTTGCCCACAATGGGACTGTGAAGAAAGACAGGCTACTTGGATTACTTAATCTATCGTACACTCAGGAATTTACAAGTGAACCAATCGACTCAGAAGTCTATTTTAGATTACTCCTGCAATGCATTGAAGAAAAATGTGATGTTAAAGAAGGATTGTTAGAAGGTATCAGAAAGGTTATTGTCGATGACAATGGGGCTAATTTCCTCCTTTCAGATGGGAAGAATCTATATGCATTTAGACATGGAAAAGAATTGTACTATTTAGAGAGAAAACCAGATGGACCAATCTATTCATATTCTAAAGAAACAAACGCTCTAATTGAGTCAAAAAGAATTATGGGAGAGAAAGCGGTATTAGTGTGCTCTGAAAAACTTACTGATGAAAGCTGGAAAGAAGTTGAGGAAGATAGTATTCTAATCATCGAACCAGATTTAAAAACTAAAGTGGTGGAGGTAAATTAAAATGTCAGACAGGGTGTCAAGAGCCTGGGTTCAATATGACAAGACCCTTCCTTATATAGAGGGCAGAGACCCATCAGAAAAGCCTACCTCACATCTTGTTAAAGATGGAGAAAATTCTTACAAGGTAATTGAAGGAAGAAGACCGAGCATGATGCTCCTGATTAATAAATTGAGAGAAGAGGTGGACAGATGGAGAGATAAAGACTATCCATTGACTACTGACACCACCAGAGAACTTTTATATTTCTGGTTCTTTAACGATCATATAGTGGGTAAAGACTTTTTTAGATACTGGTTCTGTCAGAGAGAAGCTATAGAAACACTCATATATCTATTTGAAATAAAAAAGTACAATGACCTTATACCAGTGATAAAGTCTTATGCAGAAAATGTTAAGATAGGTCTTTATGGAAATGCAGTGGAATTCGTAGAGGACCTTGAGGGTAATAGAAAAATTATCCGATATTTTCCCGAACTTGAGCAAAAAGGAGAGCAGGACCTTCCAGAAAAGGAACTTTTAAGATACGCATTTAAGATGGCTACTGGTTCTGGCAAAACTATAGTTATGGCTTTAGCCATTGTCTGGTCTTATTTCAATAAACTGAGGGGAAAAGATAATCGTTATCCAGACAACTTCTTAATCATCGCTCCCAACGTAATAGTATATGAAAGATTGGCTAAAGATTTTGCCGATAACAAAATTTTCTATCACTATCCACTTATACCTCATTCCTGGGAACATTATTGGAATCTAAAAGTTACAGTAAGAGGAGACATGTCTCCTTTAAATCCCTCTGGTAACCTCATCGTAAATAACATCCAGCAGTTATACGAAACGAAAAAAGAAGATTTACCAGTAGATAACATAGTTGATATAATCTTAGGTAAAAAGCCTCAAAAAGACCTGACAAAGTCACCAGAACAACTTGTAGACAAAATAAAAAACTTGGATAATCTTATGGTAATAAACGATGAAGCTCATCACGTCCATGATAAAGAACTGCAATGGCATAAGACCCTGATGTCAATACATAAATCTGTAAACATAAACCTGTGGCTCGATTTCTCAGCTACTCCAAAAGACCAGAATGGCACCTACTATCCCTGGATTATAGTCGACTACCCACTTGCACAGGCAGTAGAAGATAAAATTGTAAAGGCTCCTATTATTGTTCACAGAATAGATAAAGAGGATCCGGAAGACATAACTAAAGACAATGTTATCCAGAAATACGGCGATTGGATTCTTGCTGCAATAGAAAGATGGAGGGAGCACTATAAAGTTTACTCACAAGTCGGCAAGAAACCAGTACTATTTATTATGGCTGAAAAAAACGAGTATGCAGACAAGATAGCGGATATGATCAGAAAATGTGAGGTGCCTGAAATAGAAAATTCAGAGGAAGAAGTCATTGTAATCCACGTCAAGACGAAAGGATCAGAATCTGCAGAAACAGAAATTAAAGAAAAAGAATTAGACCGTCTGAGAGAGCTGGTAAGAAAAATAGATGAGGTTGATAGTAAAGTGAAGATTATCGTCAGTAATATGATGCTCAGGGAAGGCTGGGATGTTCAGAGTGTCACTGTTGTCCTTGGTTTAAGACCTTTTACCTCGAAAGCTCAAATTCTCCCAGAGCAGGCAATAGGTAGAGGGTTGAGACTGATAAGAGGGATAAGTCCTGACCATACTCAGACATTAGAAGTGATAGGCACGAAAGCATTTGAAGACTTTGTAAAAGAGTTAGAAAAAGAAGGGGTAGGAATAAACGTGGTTAAAACACCCCCTCCATTACCAGTCACCATTGAACCAGAGAAATCACGTCTCGTCTATGACATTGAGATACCAAAAACTGAATTTAGGTATATAAGAAACGAAAAGAATATAGAAAATATGGACCCTTTAACTATTCCCTCCCTATTTTCTTCCAATAGACTCACTGAAGAGAGAAAAATATATTTAAAAATGGAATTTGCAACTCTTGGTACAGGAATTGGAACAGTAGAGATGCCAACAGCCTCTTTTGCCTCTGGCAGAGAAATTGTTTCTCATATAACAAATGAAGTTATGAAAAGATCAGGTTTGACTGGCGTATTCAGTTTATTATATCCAAAAGTAGAACAATATATACTGGAAAAGTGCTTTGAGGTCAAAATAAACAATATTGAGGATAATAGCTTGATAAAAAGCTTAAGCGACATTACCGTCCAGGAGACAATCATAGACCTGCTGGCAAAAGAAGTCTCAAAGGTATCGATAGAATCGAAAGAGGAAGTAAAAAAACTGGAATCCATAAAACTTTCTAAAGTTGAGCCGTTTACCTGGAGAAGAAAACATTTGAGGTGTGAAAAGACAGTCTTTAACTTTGTTGCTGTCTATAATAATTTTGAGGAGGAATTTGCTCAATTTCTTGATAAGTGCAGTGATATAGAGCGTTTTGCTGCTCTTGCTAGCATATTCTACATAGATTATATAAGTTCAAGAGGGACAAGAAGACTTTACTATCCAGACTTTGTAGCTGTACAAAAACTGGATAAAAAGAGGATATTCTGGATTATAGAAACTAAGGGGTTAGAATACGAAGATACAGATAAAAAGGATAAGGCAATCCAAAGGTGGTGTAAAGACATTTCTAGGCAAACTAACACAGAATGGAGATATATAAAAGTTATGCAGACCAAATTTAACTCTATAAAACCTGCAAACTTCTCTGACCTGGTTAATTCTATTATGACTCCCCTACTCTAAAATTATATTCACAAATTCCACATCTTCAGAGTTTACAAGGTAATCCCTGAGAACATCAGAAAATACGATATCTATTTTTTCACGCCTTTTTAATGTATAACTTGCCCCAAAAGGACAGGGATATCCTCCTATATAAACTCCCTGAGCTACCAGTTTTACATCATTTCTCAGGTCATTTATCATAGTTATGCTGAGGTGTAACTCTTTGGTATCTACTGTCTGAGAAAATTCTTTAAAGAATTCATTCTCCAGCTGTTTGAAGAGACGATTGTTAAATCTAACGGCTAAAACGATATTCTTATTATCCTCTCTGACCCTGAAAGAAAATAATCCACCCTCTACAGGAGCACCTTTAGCAGAACTTTTTCTCGCCAGAACTTCAAGCTGTGCAACATAGAAGCTTTCAAAGTTATTACTTTCATACGAAACTCTATCCAGTTCTCCAAAGTATTTCTTCAGGATTCTGGTTATCTTATCCTTACTCTCCAGGTAAGATTCTTCAGATATGACCTGCAGTTTGAGGGTTGAAGGTATATAAATTATATCCTCCTCACCATTTTTAAGTGCCAGTAAATCACTCATATAGACCTCTGGAGAAAAATGAATCTCGCAACCGGATGAAAGAATAACTGAAGCCAGAATTATAAACAGAATCAGATATTTAATCCTTAAATCTCTTCTCATATCAAACTCATCTCCTCTTCTTTTTATTTTACGTCTGAATAATACCAGTATATAAGGTCAAATTGTGTCCCTCTGTGGTAAAATAGAAATTACTATGGCGAATGAGGAAAAAATTATAACATTATTTCTGGTAAGACATGGTGAGAGTGTCTATGGAGAGGAGAAACTCTGTGGATGGAGTGATGTCCCTCTCTCAGATAGGGGTAGGGAACAGACGATTGGTCTTGCTGAGAGACTGAAAGATATAAATTTTGTTAAAATTGTAACCAGCAATATGATAAGAACGATAGAGACAGCTGAGATTATAAATAGATATCATAATCTGGAGATAGAGGTTGAACCGGGGATAAGAGAACTCAACTATGGTCTCTGGGAGGGGAAAAGCAGAGCGGAGATAGATAAGGAGTTCACGGATGATTACAGGAGATGGAAGATAGATAACAGCCTCGCTCCTACAGGTGGAGAATCAGCACTGGATGTCTATACCAGGTCATCAGCGGCTATAGAGAGGATTGTAAAAAATACTTCTGGTGGTAATATACTTATAGTAGCCCATAAATGTGTAAACAGACTTTTTATCTGTGGCACTCTGGGTGGAGATCTCAGGTATTATAGAAGGGTTGGACAGGATAACTGTGCACTGAATATAATCAGATACTATGGAGATTCTCCAGTTATAGAAAGGATAAATGATACAGGGGTGATATATGGATAAGATAATAGGCATAGATATTGGAGGGACAAAAATCGCCATTGGCAGGGCGGATACCAGGGGAAATCTGGAGGATTCGGTGAGATTCCCAACCGATGTGACCAGAGGTTACAGGAGTATTCTTGAAGAGATCATTGAGAAGACATCAAAACTATTTGAGAGAGATTCTGTAAAAGCGATAGGTATAGGTTGTGGTGGACCACTGGATTCT
>Ga0116168_1002605_pt1 | contig 11132 bp, 9 predicted proteins | sample AD_UKC129_MetaG_FD_89795 | JGI IMG/M metagenome (GOLD analysis project Ga0116168, IMG submission 89795) | Active sludge microbial communities of municipal wastewater-treating anaerobic digesters from Canada - AD_UKC129_MetaG | ecosystem: Engineered > Bioreactor > Anaerobic > Digestate | place...
CCATGACCGAAGGCCCTTATAAACTTCCCAAAGGTTGGCGGTGGGTGAAGTTGGGGGAGATGTGTGAGATTGTTATGGGACAATCGCCTCCAAGTGAAACTTACAATCAAGAAGGTGAAGGGCTACCTTTTTTCCAGGGAAAATCTGATTTTGAAGAGCTTTATCCATCCCCTCGTGTCTGGTGTACAGCACCGCTAAAAATTGCCACAGAGGGTGATATCCTCATTAGTGTTCGCGCACCTGTAGGACCAACCAACTTAGCGAACATTAGATGCTGTATCGGTCGTGGTCTTGCTGCTCTTCGTGTAGGCAACGAGCTTGAGTCATACTGGTTGTTGTTCTATTTACGTTCGATAGAAGAACTGTTGGCAACTTCTGGAACAGGCTCGACTTTTAATGCGATCACTAAGAAGGAACTTGTTGCTTTGCCTATCCCCCTTCCACCTCTTGAGGAACAGCGCCGCATTGTGGCGCGGATTGAGGAGCTGATGGAGCGCATCCGGGAAGCAAGCCACCTGCGCCAGGAAGCCCGTGAGGACACCGAGCGCCTCTGGCAGGCCACTCTTGCTGATGTCTTTCCCCGCCCCGGTACGGCCCTCCCCCCTGGTTGGCGGTGGGTGAAGTTGGGGGAGGTTATCACTCACATGGCAAATGGGACGACTGCTAAACAAAACAAAGAAAGTAGAGGGATACCCGTCACACGCATGGAGACAATAGCGAACGAAAGGATTGATTCACAAAGAGTTGGGTTTATCGAAAATCCAACGCAGCTAATGGTTAACAAATACAGACTTTTACCAGGAGATATTTTGTTTAGCCATATTAACAGCGATCCACATTTAGGAAAAACTGCTATTTATGATGGTGTTCCTCCGATTCTTTTGCATGGCATGAATTTGCTTCGGATTACGGTCAACAAACATATTTTGGAGTCGGAATTTTTGAACTATGTGTTTAAAGCTTACAGAAATTTGGAAATTTTTGTTTCTATAGCGCAAAGAGCAATTGGGCAATCATCCATAAATCAGAGAAAAATGCGAGATCTACCTATCCCCCTTCCATCTCTCGAAGAGCAACGGCGCATTGTGGCGCAGCTGGAGGAAGTCGAGGAGAAGGTCAAATCCCTCAAAGAAGGCCAGGCTCAGGTTGAAGCAGAGCTTCAGCGCCTCGAGCAATCTATCCTTAATGCCGCCTTCCGGGGGGAATTGTAGCCTTTCTCATCTTCAACTCTTTTATTGAAATCATCCTTTTCCGGATACTTCACCACTGTTCTGTGGTTACGTCCAGTAATTTTGGCAATTTCTGTTACCTTTTTTCCCTTACTGTAATACAGTTTTCTGATACGCTTAACTTGAGTCATTGTTAACATTCCTTTCTTTACCCCCTTTAGTTTTGATCACCAAAGGGTAGTTTATTTCAGGGATGCTGACAATGACTTTTTTCATCTTTTTTATTGCATTTTATTTTTGCAACTCTTTGTATTTTTATTTTACCAAACGCAACAAGGTTTCTACTGGGCTAAAGAGAAGATTAGAGAACTATATCGGCAAACTGATAGAGAAAAGCTCTCTTGACTTTTTAATAATATTAGCTTAATATAAATTTGAATTGTATGATAATACTATATATGATTGTAGGGATATAATGGTAGAAAAAACTTTGAGCAACCTTAAAGTTAAAAATCGTTATGTAATTATTCAAGAAGAACTTAAAAAATATATTTTGGCTAATGGGTTAAAACCTGGTGATCGTCTTCCCACCGAACAGAGTTTAGCAAAGCAATTGGGGGTTAGTCGAACTTCTCTAAGAGAAGCTTTAAAATCACTTCAGGCCTTAGGAATAATAGATGCCAAACCTGGAGAGGGGATGGTAGTTAGGGCTTTTAATTTTGACGCCATTTTAGGAAATTTATCATATGGCATGATCTTTGAGAGAACCGAGCTTATGGATCTTTTGGAAATAAGAGAGTCTTTAGAATTGGCATTTGTAAGTAAAGCAGTGGAGAAAATAAAACAGGAAGAGATTGAAGAATTAGAAGACATATTAACGCTCATGAATAAAAAAGCCACACAAAATCAGCTTTTTGATGAAGAAGATGCAATGTTCCATCATAAACTTTTCTTGCCAGTGGGCAATTATCTTCTTCTTAGTCTGTTAGACGTTTTTTGGGAGGTTTTGCACAAGTTGCGGGATCCTATTGAAGTAGAAAGAGATCCTTTAGGGTCATACGAAAGACACCGTAAAGTTTTGGAAGCGGTTAAAAATAGAAATCCCGAACAAGCAAGAGCTTGTTTATCAGATCATTTCGTGAGTATTAAAGAAAGAGTTGAAAGTGCAGTGCAGAAAAAGATACTTTCTGATAATACTCCTTAAATTTTAATAATCTTTTATTAAAGGTTTTTGAAAATTAAACATTGAAGTATGTGCTCCATTCGAGGGAGGTAGAATGAGTAAAGATAAGGATATCATTTTGATGATTATTCCTGCTCTTGTTCTGATTGCTGTACTAATGCTCTATCCCGTCGTTCAATGTTTTATTATGAGTTTTACCGAGCAGATGCTATATGAACTGGAAGGGAAATGGGTTGGCTTAAAGAATTATGCTAAATTGTTGAAAGATCCGGAGTTTTGGCAATCTTTTAAAATCACAATTGTTTGGACATTTGGCACGGTTATCTTCCAAACTATCTTAGGTGTAGGGTCAGCTCTTCTTCTTTATAAAAAATTTTTTGGTAGAGGTCTAGTCCGAGCTTTTACTCTCTTGCCATTTTTCACTCCCGGTGTGAGTATTTATCTTGTTTGGAGATGGATGTACAATGACATTAGCGGAATTTTTAATCATATTTTAATGGCTTCAGGAATCATTGGTAAGCCCATTTTGTGGCTCGCTACCCCAAAACTCGCACTTTTCTCGGTTATTATTATGGCAACCTGGAGGTATTTTCCTTTTGTAATGATAAACATTTTAGCAAGATTGGAATCTATCCCTGAAAGTCTCTTCGATGCGGCTAAGGTTGATGGGGCTAATTCATGGCAGATTTTTTGGAACGTAACCATTCCTCAAATTCGTGAGGTCCTTCTGATTGTAGTCTTTCTTCGAGTAATTTGGATGAGCCAGAAATTCGAAGAGCTTTTTGTAGTAACTGGGGGGGGACCAGCGGGATCGACAACGACACTAGCATTGTTATCCTATGAACAAGCATTTGGTGCTATGCGCTTAGGATATGCATCGGCTATCAATGTAATTATATTCGTTATTCTAGTAATAATGGCTGCAATATACATTACTGTCTTTAAACCAACTGAACAAACTGTTTAAGAGTTAAGGTTCTCTTTGAAGGGGGAAATAAGTTGAAGAATTCGAAAAAATTTAATAAGTATCGGGTTAAAAAACACTTTTCTAACTTTTTAACTTATTTTTTTTCAGTTTTATTGGTTTTGTTTTGCATTTTTCCTTTTTATTGGATGGTTTCTTCTTCTTTGAAAAGTTCTGTTGAATTCTACGCTGTTCCCCCAACCTTTTTCCCAAAATTAGTTACATTAGAACAATATATTAAATTGCTTAAAGAAACTTTCTTTACGAACTGGTTTAAAAATACAGCTTTAGTTACATTAGTCAGTACCTTTTTATCTGTGTTTGTAGCAACTTTGGGTGCTTATTCTTTAACCCGAGGGCGTTTTCGAGCAAGGGAAACGATTGCAAATATGGTGTTACTTACATACATGTTTCCTCCTATCCTAATGGCTCTACCTCTTTATCTTTTGTTAGCCAGAACTAGACTGATCAATTCTTTACCTGGTTTAATGATAACCTATTTAACGATAGCTCTTCCTTATTCCTTGTGGATGTTGAGGGCGTTCTTTCAAACCATACCGTATGAACTTGAAGAGGCTGGCATGATCGATGGAGCGACTCGATTTCAAGTTATTTGGAAGATAGTTCTACCTATGGCGTTACCAGGTATTCTTGCTACATCTCTTTTTACTTTGATCACTACATGGAACGAATATCTTTATGCTTTACTCTTTATCTCTTCCGAAAATCTTAAAACTCTTTCAGTGGGGTTGACCGGGTTTTTGACAAAACATGGAATTCGTTGGGATTACATCATGCCTGGAAGTGTTTTATCATCAGTTCCGATTTTTGTTTTCTTTTTTTATATTCAAAAATACCTTGTCGAAGGTTGGGGAGGCGGTGCCATCAAAGGTTAAATTAACAGTCTATTTCTTGTGTCTGGCTCGAATATCTTTTGAAAGGAGATGATGCTTAATTTTGGAGGATATTTTTCGAAAGGTAACAAGACAAGGAGCTTTAAAAAGAAAGGAGGACCTGTTAATGAGAAAAAACAGATTGTTTTTGGTAATGGTGTTTGCGTTAGTCCTTGTTTTATCTTGTGGAACTTTGACTAATGCGAAAAAAGGTGTTCGGTTTATCACAGATGAGACTGATCCTGAATCAATTACTGCTTTTACTGAAATAATTGATGAATTTGAAAAGTTACATCCTGATGTTGAAATTATCCCGGAGTACGTGAGCTATGAGGATATCTTTTTAAAGGTAATGTCTATGGTACGAGCTGGGATGCAACCAGCTCTTTTTTATACCATGCCGGCACAAATGACGTCTCTTAACAAACTTGGTGTTTTAGAACCACTTGATGATGTGATCGATGCCTTAGGAAGAGATGATTTTCCAGCGAATATTTTAGATTTAGCAACTATCGATGGAAAGGTTTATGGAGTTCCCGTTCAGACAGGTGAAGAGGTTCTATTTTATCGTTCTGATCTTTACGAAGAGGACGGTCTTAAAGAACCAATTACTACTGAGGATGTTTTAACAATAGCAAAAAAGCTTACCAAAGATGTTGACGGTGATGGCAATGTAGATATCTATGGAATGTCTATAATGGCAGCACCTGAACCAAATTCCCAAGCCCATTTTATTGATGAGCTGTGGCGAAGAGGAGGTTATATCCTCGATCCAGAGGGAAATATTGCGTTTAGTACCAAATATCGGAACGAATCTATCGAAGCTTTAAACTTCTTAAAAAATCTGACAGAATATGCTCCTCCCGGTTTTATCTCCCACGGTTACTTTGAAGAGGGGATGAACTTTGTTCAAGGTAAAGCAGCAATGGCATATTATCCGTTTCGTATGGTTTCTCATGTGAGGAACAATAATCCTGACTTGCTTGAAAAAACGAAAGCCGTATTTCCTCCCCTGCCTCCTGAAGGGGGAACAAAATGCATGTGGGGTGGACCCAACTTGTGGGTGCTGTTTAAAGATGTTCCAAATATCGAGGAGGCCAAGGAATTCGTCAAGTTTTTCATGACTGGAGCAAATTATGCAAAATTTTTAAGAACTGTACCCTTCCACCTGGTACCAGTGCGGATGTCCATGATGAACTCTCCTGAATTCCTTGAAGACCCGTTAATTAAAAGCCGTCCAGATTTCTTGCAGCTAGCCATGGACTCTCTGCCTTATGTAAGAGATCTATCAAAGGAATATCCCGAGGCTAAAGTATCGGAAACGATTGGAGTTGCTTATGGTGGGTTATCTTTGGCTAAAAATATGAATAGTTTCTATGCTGGACAAATCTCAGCTGAGGAAGTATTGGACAAAACAGCTGAGGAGTGGCTTGAATTAGGAGATTGGAAACTAGCTCAATAAATCTTAAATTTATGCTTCCTGGAAAAAGATTTCAAGTTTTTTACTCTTTTGACCTTTTCCAGGAAGCATTTCTCTAACATCTATTAGAGATGTAAACTACACTAATTTTAAAAAAAAGGGATGAAAAATGATTAAGAGTAAAAGCGATTTAATGGGAATCATTGTTCCTATAGTTACCCCTTTAACAGAAGATGAGGAATTGGATGAAATTGGCCTTAAAAAACAAATTGCCAGGATGATTGATTCCAAAGTTCATGGAGTCTTCATTGGTGGATCACTGGGTGAATACCCCAATTTAATGGAAAAAGTAAAAATTGACTTGTATGAACAAGCTTGTGATTTAGCAAATGGGAAGCTCCTAAAATTAGCTAATATTAGTGAGAACTCCGAAAAAAAGGTTATAGAAAATATTGCTAAAATTAAAAACTTAGCAATCGATTATTACGTAGTGACTGCTCCTTTTTACTTCTCCTATTCTCAAAGTGATTTGAAGAAATTTTTTACTCATATTGCTGATTCAAGTGACAAACCGCTACTGATTTATAATATACCGGCTTTTGTTAATCAAAATATTTCTCACGAATTAATTTTCTCCTTGATGGACCATCCCAATATTGCTGGTCTCAAAGATAGTGGTGGAAACTTTTCTCAACTCAGCCGAATTCTACTGGAAAAAAATACTCAATTTGTAGTTTTTCAGGGAATACCGGAATTAGTTTATGCAAGTTCTCTTTTAAAATGTGATGGTGCTATCCCTGGCTTAGGAAATTTAATACCGGAGAAATTTGAGAGGCTCTTTTCCCTTGTCCAAGAGGGTAAATATTCGGATGCTGAAAAATTACAACTTGAAATAAATCAAATAAATCGAGTATTTGATCAGATTGGTGGAATCGTTGCTATTAAATATGCATTGAGTCTTCTGGATATTTGTTCACCAATAACAACTCGGCCTTTTCCCGAACTTACTGAGGATCAAAAACGAATGGTACAAGAGGTATTGAGACAACACCAAATCCAAGATTAGAGCTTTCTGCAAGCAAATTATTATATACGTTAAGGAGATGTTTAATCTTGTGAGAAATAATAAAATAAAAACATGCAATTCATAGAAAAGAATCTTGAGAGCTTGTTATCATTTATTGAAAGAAGAATTAATCTGAAACATTTACAAAAGGTTGAAAAGATACATATAGATAGTTTGACCTTCCAAAAAGTCTCTCTTTTACCATTAACAGTTATACCGGTTATAGATCAAGGTCTTTTTTTCCCTTATGTTGAAGCATTTCAAGAACCTTATAAAATGATGTATAATGAATTGCTACAAACGTGTGGTGGTAGTGTTTATAGCAGCGTTCAAACAAAAGATTTTTTTCCGCTGCATATCAGAAGTAATTACGGTGTGGGGATCATCCCATCTTTATTTGGTTTGCCGTGTAAAATAATCGATAATAATATGCCCTGGGTAGAACATGTTAAAAGCAGAGACGAAGTAAAACAGATTATTCAAAGAGGGATACCTGACTTAGATAATGGTTTGGGAAGAAGGATAATAGAGACACATAATTTTTACGTTGAGATGCTGAAAAATTACCCTCTGTGCTCTCAAGGTATTAAAATTAGTCAGCCAGACATGCAGGGTCCTTTTGATATTGCTCACTTGATGCTTGGTACTGATATTTTTTATCTTGTTTATGAAGATCCCGCTTTGCTACATGAGCTTCTTGAGTTGGTAACTGAGACATATATTAGATTTCGAAAACACATTGATAGATTTTTAAACGATAGGACTATTGGAGATGCAGTGTACGTCCATGGGGGTATATACTTAGGCCAGGTTGTCATTAAAGATGATACTGGGTTAATAACTCTTTCACCTGAAATGTATGAGGAATTTTCTTGGCAATATAATCAAAAGATACTTGATGAATTTAAGGGTTCTTTGCATAGTTGCGGAAGGATAAGAAATTGGTTTTATGATTTTATTGATGACGATAATTTGATGAGTATTAATTATGGTAATCCGGAAATGCAAGATCTGCTGAAGATATATGAAAAAAATAAGAATAAGCATCTTGGTATAGTCGGTTGGGGTTGCAATCAAGATTACACTTTTTTAGAGGAGGTTATTAATAATAACATTAATACTGGATTAACATTGTCTTGCTTGGTAAAAAATGTGACTGATGGAAAAAAAATTATTGATAAATATATAAATGAAAGACATAATTAGTTACAAGAAGGGGGATTGTTTTGAATAGTAAAGAAAGAGTATTAAAAGCCTTAAAACTTGAGCAGCCGGATATTATTCCATATGGTGAATATGCCATTGATTTTGATACCGTCGAAAAAATATTAGGTCATGAAACCTATTTACGAGCAAAAGCTAAGAGTAAAATTGCTTTTTGGGAGGGGCGTAGAAATGAGGTTGTTCAGAGTTGGAAAGAAGATATTGTTGAATTATATACTAAACTTGACTGTGTTGATATTGTCAATCTCGCTGCTGAAGCCAGTGGTTTAGTGCCTCCGGCTGACTATCAGCCTGACCCCCCAAAGAAGATTGCAGACAATACCTGGCAGGATTCTGAAGGAAGAATATATAAATACTCACATGTGACAAATGATATAACTATGATTTATGATCCAAAAAAATGGCAAAGAGAATATATATTGGCTGATTTTATGGTAGAACCGAAAGTAGAAAAACCAGATGAATCTATTTTTGAAGTAATAGATTATATTATTGCTAAACTAGGTAGTCAAAAATTTATTATCGGTCCAGCTGGAAATGAAGTTGGTATGGTTTTGCTGGGTGGAATGGATCGAGGCCTTATAGAGTTTGTTGAAAATCCTGAAGTTGTCAAGGCAGCCGGCCAACAATTAGTAATAGTGGGAAACATAGAGGATCGCTATTATATTAGAAAAGGCATAGATGCAGTGATGTGGGGACAAGATTTTGCTTACAATTCAGGACCAATGGTGTCTCCAAAAATGTTTGAAGAATTGGTGCTTCCAAACTGTAAGGCCAGAGTAAAACATGTGAAGGAAAACTTCAATCTCCCAGTTATTAAACATGCTTGTGGGAATAATTGGTTGCTCATGGACTTTTTTGTAGATATTGGATATGACTGTTATCAGTCAATCCAGGCTTCTGCTGGTATGGATATTAAAAAATTAAAAGAAAAATATGGAAAGAAGATTTGCCTCTGGGGTGGATATAGCTATGAAAATTTAGTTTCAGGCACTAAAGAAGATATTAAAAAAGATATAGAATATGCTGTACGTAATGCAGCGCGAGACGGAGGGTTTATTCTAGGCAGTAGTCATTCTGTTGGGGTTGGAGTTCAGTATGATCTTTTTATGACCGTGTTAGAAGAAGTTGATCGATTAAGGAATTGTTCTTTGTAGCTAAATTTGGTGATAATGAGAGAAGGGCAGTGAGTAATTGAATAAGTACAGAATTAATATCTATGATAATATATTATCCCCCGGTGGCTATCAAGCAAAGGAGTGTGAGCAAAGGGTTTTTCCGGAGTTACTTCATTATTGTTTAGCTCAGTTGTATGATGAGTAGTAAAAATTTGGGAACAAGCACTATCAACTTTAACTAATATTATCCACTGCTGATTAAAGGAGTTTGCTTAAGAAAAGCACTCCTAGCCCGACTTAAAGTTAAAGGAAATCCCTTATTAATTTCTAATAGTTGATGGTGCCAACAGTAAGACTTCAAGGTTATAAGGGAGCAAACCTGGCAAGAGTGAAATGCTTCATGTATTAGCTTCCCTTAGAGAGTATAAACCATGCGAATTGGCGGAATCTTAAATAGCTAAAAATTAGAAGGAGATAAATAAGGATTTGGAAAATTGCGTCGATTATAGACACCTGGAAATTCTCTTCTCTGATTGTGGGCTAAGAATTAATATCTTTCCGAAGGAGAGGATGTTATATAAAAGATGTGTTCTGCATGAGAAGCAAAACTTTTCTTATATCTTCTTACACTAATGGACTTAAGAAAATAGAACAAGTTCTAGTAGATCTACTCAAGGTCAAGAAATTAGCTTAAAATGTCCTGATGACAGTTGAGAGAGTAAAATTTATTTTTGAAATTGTACATTATAAGATAGTTTTTAATTAGGTTTTTTATTTATAAAACTAGTAAAACGTAAACTTAGAAAGGAGAAAAAATGTCAACAGAAATAGAATTATTAGAAAAATTAAAGCGATACAATACCCCAGCAGTGACAAATGTGGTGGCTACCTATCCAAATAAACCTTATTGCTTGGGACTTTATAATCCCTGGACTCAAAACTGGTATACAGACCAATCTGTGCATTGTATTTACCCTGAACTTGGTCCTACTGTGGGTTATGCGGTTACATGTGTCTATGGCTTACCAGATCCAAATTATTCTCGCCTTTCTTTTGTGGATGTAATTGATGCTTTAGAGCGCTCGAAGAAACCTACTATACTCATCATCAAACAGGCATTTCCACCAGAAGTTGCCGGTAAAGTAGGTCTTTCTGGAGGAAATATGACCGTCGCATTAAAATCAATAGGTTGTGTTGGCGTCATTTCTGACGGACCTTCTCGGGATATCGATGAGATCCGGTCAATGAAGTTTCAGTACCTGTTAACTGGAGTTACTGCAGGCCACGGAGATATGTCTGTTCATTCGGTAAATAATCCGGTTTCTGTAGCTGGAATGGATGTGGCTCCCGGTGAGATTGTTCACATGGATGAAAATGGTGCTTGTAAGTTTCCTGCTGATCAAATAGAACAAGTGGTAATAAATCTTGAATTACTACAGCAGGAAGAACAAAAGCGTATATCAGCCCTTTCTAAGGCTACTACAGCCTCAGAAATTAGAGCTATTTTTAAGGAATAGTCTCATATGAGGAAAAGAATATGTTAAAGCTCTGGCTCCTCTCCCATTTAGTTAATAAAAAAGTTATTAAAAAAGGTTAGTGTAAGTCCCGACTTTGACACTTTCTCCTCCGGAGGAAGAAGTGAGATACAAAGTAGTAGACTACCTTAACAGTTTCAGAAAAGAAGGTAAAACTTATGAGCTGAAAGAGAAACTCATCATCACCTATTCTTCCACAAGAGCTAAGAAAGACCGGGAAGATAGAGAAAGACTCCTAGAGAAAGCTCAATTACTTTTACAGAACCAATCTAAAATCACTGCCAGTAATAAAAGAGGAGGTAAGAAATATCTCAAGAATATCAGTAAAGAAACCTGGTATCTGGATGAAGAAGCTCTACACCGAGATGAGAAGTTTGATGGTTACTATGGTATAGAAATCAGTGAGCAAGATATAAAACCTCAAGATGCCTTAGAAGCTTATCATACTTTATGGAAGATAGAAGAATCTTTCCGCATTATGAAAAGTACTTTAGAAGTCAGACCTATCTTTCACTGGACAGAAAATAGAATCAAAGGACATTTGGTTATCTGTTTCTTAG
>Ga0116168_1002608_pt1 | contig 11120 bp, 7 predicted proteins | sample AD_UKC129_MetaG_FD_89795 | JGI IMG/M metagenome (GOLD analysis project Ga0116168, IMG submission 89795) | Active sludge microbial communities of municipal wastewater-treating anaerobic digesters from Canada - AD_UKC129_MetaG | ecosystem: Engineered > Bioreactor > Anaerobic > Digestate | place...
AGCGACCGTTGCCGATGAACAGCAGGCTGAAGCGGGCATCGACCGTTTCGCCGTCGAGGTCTTGCACCCGCACGCGCACGGCTTTGCTGCGGCCGAGCGTGCGCAGCGCGGCCACGACCGCGGCGAGCGGCTTGCCGATACGGTGCTCGTACTTCTCGCGGATCTGCACGAAATCGGTGTACGCGCCGATCGAGGCGGTGTTGACGAAGATCGTGCCGTTCGCCTCGCCGAGGTCGACCTTGGCGTAGGTGCCGGCGTGGATCGCGTCGATCGCCGCCTTCAGCGGGAACATCCCGAGGTCTTTCGCGAAGTGGTTGAACGTGCCGGCGGGGAAGACGGCGAGCGGGATGCCGTGGTGCATCGCCGCGGCCGCCGCCTGCTGCACGGTGCCGTCACCGCCCGCGACGGCGAGCACCTCGCACGACGCGGCGGTCTCGCGGATGACCTGGCCGTAGTCTTCGCCATCGCGGCCGAGTTCGACGATCCGCATGCGCGGGAAGGCCTCGTGTACCGCGGGCAGGATCTTCGCGGCGCGACCCGACCCGGACTTCGGGTTGATGACGAGCGCGATGCCCTCGCCGTCGGGGTTCGGCGTGCCCGCGTGCACGGACAGGTCGTCGCGGGTGGGGTCGATGTGCTCGACCGGCACGGGGCGGGTCGTGAGCCACGCGATCGTCTCGCCCAGCGCGAAGCCGGCGAGCACATCGGACGGGTAGTGGGCGCCCGTCGCGACACGCGAGAAACCCACGAGGCCGGCGAGCGTGCGCAGCGGCACAGACAGTGCGGGCCACTCGGCGGATGCCCCCGCGGCGAACGCCATGGCGCTCGCGGAATGTCCGCTCGGGAACGACGTCGACTCGGGAATGCGATGAGCGAGCCGCTGGGCGGGCACCTGCGTGATCGATGGGCGGGGCCGGCGGTGGATGCGCTTGGACACCTGGTTCGCGATCAGGCTCGTGATCGCGATCGAGACGAGACCGCGTGCCGCACCGAGTCGAGCGCGCGCTCGCCCCGAGAGCACCATCAGGCCGGCGATCGCGATCCAGAGGACCGAGCGGTCGGCGGCACGGGTGAGCCGCGGCATCGTAGCATCCAGCAGCGGGCTCTTCGTTCCCGCGATGGCGTTGAACGTCGCGACGTCGAGCGCATCGATCTGGCGGCGGACGCTCCGCCACCGCCGGGTGTTCCCCGGATCGGGCGTGTGCGTCTTGCGCTGAGCGCTCTGCTTTCGCGCCATCATGCCTCCCGGTCAGGCCATTGCATCGCCGATGTAGCTGTACTTGAGGAACACCTCGCTCGCCCATCCTGCCTCTTCGAGCACGCCTTGGACCGCAGCCAGCATGTATCGCGCATCCCACCCCAGGTACAGATAGCGGGGGTCATCGCCCCCCGCGATCTGGTCCCACTGCCCGTTCCAGGCCATGGCGGGGTAGACGGGGCCGCCGCGGCGGGCACTGAAGTCGAGCACGGCCTGACGTGAGGCCGGCGACTCGGCCCATAGCCGCTGGAAGATGCGGGTGAACAGATACCGGATGTCCGGAACCTCCCAGTGCTCGCCGCGGAACTCGACGTAGTCGAACTCGCGCTGCCAGCCGCGCGGCCAGCCGCGCCGCACGCGGGCGTCGAGGATCGGCGTGAGGTTGTCGTCGTCGATGCTGACGACTGCCGGGCGCGCCCAGACCTGCAGGAAGATATCGGTGAGGCGGGCGGTGCGCGCCGCGATCTCCGCCGTCGTCCACTCCGGCACCGCGGCGACGTCGGCGGTCAATGGGATGCCACTCGAGGCATACACGCGTCGCTTGTCGGCGAATGAGGCGTCGAATGCTCGGTCAGCGAGCGGCTCTTCGAGCAGCGTCAGATTGCCGAGCGTCTGGGCGAGGGCGCGGAAGCTGTTCTGCTCGTCATCGCTGAGGTCGGCCCACCGGCGCTCGCCGCCCGGGGACCAGTCGTCGCCGGCGGCGACGGGCACGACGTGATCGATCTCGAGCCCCGACGCGTTGTCGATGCCGGCCAGGCGCCCCAGCACGTACCGCGCGTGCGGCAGATCGCCGTACTTGAGGCCGACGCGGGTGCGCTCGTCGGAGGGGGTGATGCGGGCGATCGCGTGCACGAGGGCGTCATCGCCTTCGTCGGCAGCCCGGCACAGTCGTGCCACGAGGCGATCGGTGGAGATGCCGACGATCGCACGGCGCAACAGCAGCGACTGCACCTGCTCGAGCGAAGCGATCAGCTCTTCGGCGCCCCGGCGCCCGTGCAGGTGGTCGCCGTAGAGGCGCAGCAGGAGCGGGGCGAACCCGGCACCGAAGGTCGCGAGGTAGGCGAACTGGCGACCGATCCGCGCGTCGGGGGTGCGCGAGGGGTCGAGCAGCAGGCCGTAGATGCCGGCGTACTCGCGCCACTGAGCGGCGCTCGTCCGGAGCGTCTCGACGCCGAGCCGCGGGAACCGCTGCCGGAACGCGTCGTAGACGGCCCGGCCGCCGGAGGGCACCTCGCGCCCCGTCAGCATGACGAGGTAGTGCCGCCAGAATGCACCGATCTGATCGCCCGTGGCTTCTTCGATCGGCAGCCAGAACTCGTTCTCGATCTCGGTCTGCTGCTCATGCGTGAGGCCCATCAGCACGTAGTTGTGGATGAGCTCGTGGTCGCGCAGCGGCGCGCCGGTGGAGTTCAGGCTCTCGAACGTCTGCTGCGCGTTCGCATCCGGGCCGAGCGTGATCGACACGTGCTCGAGCTTCTGCAGGCCGCGCCAGATGCTCGCCGCCTCGCCCGGGCGGATCTGACTGCGGAAGAACGCGTAATTGTCGTCGAAGCGCGACTCGCGACCCTCGTCGCCGGGCCCCCGCCGATCGTGGACGACGCTCTCGAACACGTCGGCCCAGGCACGGTGGGGTCGCAGTTTGGTGCGCGCCGGATCGTCGCTCTGCACGAGCACGCGCGAGAGCTCGGCAGCGAGATCGGGATCTTCGGCGCGCAGCGTGTGCTGCAGCGCCGCGACGAGCAGCATCAGCGTCGTCAGCCGCTGCTGCCCGTCGATCAGCACGAGGTGCGCGCCCGTATCGGCGTCATCGGGGCCGGCGGCAGTGGAGAGGATCGATCCGATGAAGTGGGTGTCCGTGGCATCCGCCGTCGACACCGCACGCACGTCGTTCAGCAGCTGCTCGCACGCACCGATGTCCCACCGGTACTGCCGCTGATAGACCGGCACGACGATCGTGGTGTCGGATGCCTGCAGCCACCCGATCGTGTTGACGGCGGTCGCCCTGACGTGGGCGGCGGACGCATCGGTGGGGGCGGGGGTCACTGTGCTCATCGTCAGAAAAACGCTCCTCGAAAACCTCGGTCGAGTCTAATCGCGTCCATAACCGCGCTCTGTAGGCTTGCCTAAGTCGGGCCTGTAAAAACTTCGCTTGTCCGACAGAAAGGGCATGATCCGTCATGGCATACATCAAGAGCGCCGCTCTCGAGGAGACCGGCTACGTCGTCCTCGACATGTACAACAATCCGATCGACCCCAAGGAATGGCTCGACGTCGAGTACGTCGACTGGAAGTCCTCCGGCGACACCCGCTTCGCGCCGCTGGCCTCGGCCAAGGGCGAGATCGAGTGCAACGGCTTCTGGAACCACAAGCCGCCGCGCACCGACAAGGACGGCGTGTGGATCGACTCGCAGACCGCCATCGCGCCGACCCTCACCGAGCGCGCGCTCGAGCCGGGTGCCAACGTCGGCCGCTGCCGCATCATCGAGCTGCAGCCCAACACCTACGCCGACTGCCTCTACAACCTGCACCAGGACGACAACAACCGTCTCAACCCCGACGGCACCGGCTGGGTCGTCCGCGGGTTCTTCAACCTCACCGACGACAAGACGAGCTACTTCGTGCTGCGCGAGAACCGCACCGACCCGAGCGAGGAGACGCGCATCGCCCTCCCCGCCGGCGCCCAGCTCATCGTCGACACGCAGCGCCTCTGGCACGCCGCCGCGCACTACGGTGACGAGCCCCGCTACTGTCTCATCACGTCGTGGGAGTCGGGCCCCGAGCTCGACGCTTACATCGCCAAGTACAACGGCGTGAACAAGGTCGAGAGCTACCCGGTCGACCAGGAGACGCTGGATGCCGGGCAGATCGAGCAGGAGCGTCGCATCGCCGCCCGGGCCGCCGCGCTCGCCGCGCGCGGCCAGCAGGAAGTGAACGTGATGAGCGAGGCCTGAGCCTCGCCCGACGCACCAGAAGGGGTCCCGGCCGATCGGCCGGGACCCCTTCTTCGTGTTGTACTGCGTGTTCTGCCGGCGGGCGAGGCTCAGGCCAGGCCGAGCTCGCGCACCCGGCTGCGGTGCGACAAGCGGTGCGCGACCCACAGTGCCACGGCGACGAGGCCCGCGATCACGACGCCGAACAGCCACGGCATGAGGCCGGGCGTCAGCCCCGACGTGCCCGCCTTGAGGGTGCCCGTGCCGTCGGCGATCTGCGAGTTGCCGTCGGCCAGCGAGGCCGCACCGGTGGCGAGGTCGCCCGAACCGTTCGAGAGCTTGACGGTTCCCGCCGAGAGGCTCGCCGCGCCGTTCGCCAGGTTGTTGAGGCCGCCCGACAGGTTCGCCGCACCCGACGACATCTTCTGGGTGCCCTCGGCGAGCGACGTCGCACCGGCCGACAGGCTGTCTGCGCCGGCGGCGAGGTTCTGCGCGCCGGAGCTCAGCGCCAGAGCGCCGTCGGAGAGCGTCTGAGTGCCGGATGCCAGCGACCCGGCGCCAGCGGCGAGGTCGCCCGTGCCGCCCGCGAGCTGGGCCGCGCCGGCGTCGAGGACAGCCAGGCCTGCCGACAGCGTGCTCGCGCCCTGGGCCAGTGCGGGGGCGCCCTTCTCGGGGTTTGCGAGCGCGTTCGTGCCCGGCCACTCCTTGCCGTCGCCGCCTGCCATCTGTCCGAGGCCCGCGGCGAGCTGCTCGGCACCGGTGGCGACCTGGTTCGTGTAGTCGGCGGCCGAGAGCATTCCGCCGGCCAGGGCAGGCCCCTTGGCCGCGATCGGCGCGAGCGCCTCGATCTGGGCTTGTACGCCCGCGGCGAGTCTGTTCACGACGGCGGGGTCGGGGTCGTTGTCGGGGTTTGCATCGGTGAGCAGGCCGACGAGCTGGGTGAGGGCCTGCGCATTGGTCGGCGCGGACGTCGCGTTGTCGCCGATCGACACACCACCGTCTACGAGGCGCTGCAGGTCGGCGGAGGCCAGATACGGCGAGAATCCGTTGGCGATGTTCCGTGCACTCGTTGCGAGAGTGCCGCCCTTACCGGCGAGGGTGTTCGCGTAGGTGTCGGCGCCGACGACGCCCTTGGCGAGGCTCGCCGTCTTCTCGGCAAGGGTTTTCGCACCGGCCGAGGCGTCTTTCGCACCCGCGGCGACCTTGGCCGCGCCCGCGGCGGCGGTCTGCGCGCCCCCCGCGAGCCGCTGTGCCCCGGCGGCGGCCGAGGCTGCGCCATCGCTGACGCTCGACGCGCCATCCGAGGCGGAGCTCGCGCCGTCGGCGAGACTGACCGCTCCGGTGGCGAGCGACTGGGCGCCCACCGCGGCGTTCGTCGCGCCCGACGACAGGCTGGCCGCTCCCGTCGAGGCTGCGGCGGCCCCGGCATCCAGCTTCTGGGCGCCCGCCTCGAGGTCGTCGGCGCCGTCGGCGAGGGTCTGCGCTCCGGCGGCCAGCTCTTGCGAGCCTCCCGCGGCCTGACCGGCGCCCGTGTCGAGCTGCCCGGCGCCCGCATCGAGCTTCGCGGCGGTGAGCAGGTACAGCGTCGTCATCGTCAGCAGCAGCACGGCGAGCACGGCGACCGTGATGCGCATGCCCCAGCGGTGGGTATGGATGGTGTGACTCGTCATTGAGGACTCCGTTGTCTCGCGCCCGCATCATTGCGGGCGTGGGTGGGCGCGTCTTTCGACTACCGGGCGCCGTCTGCCCGGGTGCGGGCAGGGCGGATGGCTGCGGATCGGGGATCCTCCCTGGCGCCACGACCGGTGGGTCGAGCCCAGGTGCGTCGGGAGAGCGAGTTGACGCTAACAGCAAGACGTCCGTCGGGGGAGAGGGCGGTCGAACCTCTGCGCAGTGGAACCAAGTTCCACAGATGCTGACCTTGAGTGTCTTGTCGATGCTCTACAAGAACCCCCGCAGATCGGTGTCGAGGATGCCTCCTGCACATCTTTCTGTGAATGCTTGTGGATATCTGTGTATGTGTTGTAATCTGTGGCTGTCTCAAGGAGGAACTCGTGTACGCAACGGAGCGGCAGCAGCTGATCGAACACCTCGTCTCGGCCGAAGGTCGTGTCGCGGTCGTCGATCTCGCCAAGCGATTCAGCGTGACCACCGAGACCGTGCGTCGGGATCTCGATCAACTCGAAAGCGAAGGATCGTTGCGCCGCGTGCACGGTGGAGCGGTCGCGCGCACTCGCGCCAGCACCGTCGAGCCCTCTCTCGCCGAGCGCACGCTGCGCGGAGGAGAGGCCAAGCTCGCCATCGCGCGCCGAGCGCTGCACGCCGTGCCGCCCGACTTCGACGGGTCGGTGTACCTCGATGCAGGTACGACCACTGCCGCGATCGCGCAGCTGCTCACGCAGCGGCCGGCCACTCGTCTGCCTCTCGAGGTGGTGACCCACTCGATGACCGTCGCGCACCTGCTCGCCGGCGCGCCGGGGCTGAGCCTCACCGCCATCGGCGGGCGCGTGCGCGGGCTGACCGCCGCCGCCGTCGGGGCGCAGACGGTCGACGCGATCTCGCGCCTGCGGACCGACATCGCCTTCATCGGCACGAACGGCCTGTCGGCCGACTTCGGCCTCAGCACCCCCGACCCCGATGAGGCGGCCGTGAAACGAGCGATCCTCGCCGCGACGCGGCGCACCTTCGTCGTCGCCGACGCCGCCAAATACGATTCCGAACTGCTGGTGTCGTTCGGGCGCCTCAGTGACATCGACGTCGTCGTGACCGATGAGGCTCCGCACAGGGCGCTCGCCGATGCGCTCGCCGTCGCCGAAGCGGAGGTGTGGGTCGCATGATCGTCACTCTCACAACGAATCCCTCGCTGGATCGCACCGTGGCCCTCGACGCTCCGCTGCGTGTCGGCGAAGTGCAGGCGGCCGGCTCGGTGCGCGAAGACGCCGGGGGCAAGGGCATCAACGTCACCCGGGTGCTGCGCGGCTCGGGCGCCGAGAGCATCGCGGTGCTGCCCCTCGACGCGCACGACCCGTTCGGTGCCGTGCTGCAGGCGGCCGACGTACCGTTCACGCCCGTGGCCGTCCACGGCGCGGCGCGCGCCAACCTGACGCTCGCAGACGCCGACGGCGTCACCACCAAGATCAACCTGTCGGGCGTCCGCCGTTCCGCTGCCGACGGTGCGGCGCTCATCGACGCCGTGGTCGCCGCCGCGGCGGGAGCGCGCTGGCTCGTGCTGGCGGGATCGCTGCCCCCGGGGCTGCCCGACGACTTCTACGTCGACGTCATCGCCGCGGTGCGCGCGGCGCCGAATGCGCCCCGGATCGCCGTCGACACCTCGGGCGCGGCCCTCCGCGCCGTCGTCGAGCGGGGCGCCCCCGATCTCATCAAGCCCAACGACGAAGAGCTCGCCGACCTCGCCTCCGTCACCCTCGACGACGGCGTGCCGCTGCCCGAAGCGGTCGCCGTGGTCGCCCGTGGCCTCGTGCCCGCCCGCGTGGGCGCCGCCTTCGTCACGCTCGGCGGCGACGGCGCCGTGCTCGTCACCGCGGACGGCGCCTGGTTCGGCACGCCGCCCCCCACCCGGGTGCGCAGCACCGTCGGCGCCGGCGACAGCTCCCTCGCGGGGTTCCTGCTCGCCGAATCGACCGGTGCGAGCCCCGAGGAATGCCTGCGCAGCGGCATCCGCTACGGCTCCGCCGCCGCGGCCCTTCCGGGCACGCAGGCCCCCACCCCGGCAGACCTCCTGCCCGGCGACGTGCCGGTGCGGGCGCTGCCGCCGAGATAGACCCCCACACCCCATCCCGATAAAACACCGACCACTGGAGGTCACCGTGTCCGAGATCATCACGCCGGCGCTCGTCAGCCTTGACGAGCCGCTCGGCACCGACAAGAGGGCCGTCATCGACGCCCTCGCCGCGCGTGTGGCGCAGACCGGTCGCGCGAGCGACGCGGCGGCGCTCGCGGCGGATGCCTGGAAGCGCGAGCAGACCGACGAGACCGGTCTTCCCGGCGGCATCGCGATTCCGCACGCGAAGAGCCCGGCCGTGCGCGAGGCGACCCTCGCGTTCGCGCGCCTGAAGCCGGGCGTCGACTTCGGCGCCGGTGACGGCCCCGCCGATCTCGTCTTCCTCATCGCCGCGCCCGACACGGCCGCCGAAGAGCACCTCGCCGTGCTGTCGCGCCTGGCCCGTGCCTTCATGCGCGAAGACTTCACCGCGGGCCTGCGCGCCGCCTCGACGCCCGCTGACGTCGTCGCCCTCGTGCAGGCCGCCGTGAGCGACAACCCGCCCGCCCCCGCGGTCGCTGCTGCTGCCGTGGCCCCGGCGACGGCCCTCGTCGTCGACGGTCGCCCCGCGCGCATCGTCGCCGTCACGGCCTGCGCCACCGGCATCGCGCACACCTTCATGGCCGCCGACGCCCTCACCGCGGCCGGTCAGCAGGCGGGCGTCGACCTCGTCGTCGAGCCGCAGGGGTCGTCGGGCTACAAGCCGCTGCCCCAGTCGGTCATCGACGACGCCGACGCGGTGATCTTCGCCGTCGACGTCGATGTGCGCGACCAGCAGCGCTTCGCCGGCAAGCCGGTCGTGCGCGTGCCCGTCAAGAAGGGCATCGAGCAGCCCGCCGCGCTCATCGACGAGGCCGTCGCCTCGGTCGGCAACACCCTCGCCCCGCGTGTGAGCGGCAACGCCGACACCGCCGCGGCGGCACGCGCCGAAGGCGGCGGCGCCGGCGTCGGCAGCGCGATCAAGCGGTCGCTGCTGACCGGTGTCAGCTACATGATCCCGTTCGTCGCCGGTGGTGGTCTGCTGATCGCGCTCGGGTTCCTCCTCGGCGGTTACACGATCGCGTTCGACGCCGACAAGATCCTCGGCGCCTCGACGCTCTGGAACCTCGGCGACACGTCGCTGATCGTCTACCTCGGCGCGGTGCTGTTCAAGATCGGTGCGCTCTCGTTCGGGTTCCTCGTGCCCGCCCTCGCCGGATACATCGCCTACGGTCTCGCCGACCGTCCCGGTATCGCCCCCGGATTCGTGGCCGGTGCGGTCGCCTCGTTCATGGGCGCCGGCTTCCTCGGCGGTATCGTCGGCGGTCTGCTCGCCGGTCTCGCCGCGTGGTGGCTGAACAGCCTCGACGTGCCGCGCTGGCTGCGCGGTCTCATGCCCGTGGTCATCATTCCGCTGCTCGGCTCGATCTTCGCCTCGGGGCTCATGCTGCTCGTGCTCGGCGGTCCGATCGCGTGGCTCACGCAGGAGCTCAACACCTGGCTGTCGAGCCTCACCGGCGCCGGCGTGATCATCCTCGGCATCATCCTCGGTCTCATGATGTGCTTCGACCTCGGCGGCCCGGTCAACAAGGTGGCCTACGCGTTCGCGACCGGTAACCTCGCCGCGGGCATCGCCGGTGACGAGCGCTACCTGCAGATCATGGCGGCCGTCATGGCGGCCGGTATGGTGCCGCCGCTCGCGATGGCCCTGGCATCCACCGTCATCGACCGCAAGCTCTTCACCGAGCCCGAGCGCGAGAACGGCAAGGCGGCGTGGCTGCTGGGCGCGGCGTTCATCTCCGAGGGTGCGATCCCGTTCGCGGCGGCCGACATCTTCCGGGTGATCCCCGCGATGATGCTCGGCGGCGCGGTCACCGGTGCCCTGTCGATGGCGTTCGCCGTCACGAGCAAGGCCCCGCACGGTGGCCTCTTCGTGTTCTTCGCGATCGACAACTTCTGGCTGTGGCTGGTCGCCATCGCCGCGGGCACGGTCGTCGCGGCGTTCGCCGTGGTGGCGCTCAAGCGGTTCGCCCACCGGCGGCCCGTCGACGGGGTTTCCTCCGGCGCGGAGGGTGTTCCGTCGGCGCTCGCCAACGCCTAGTCTCGAAGACGACACTCACGACTCAGGAGGATTCCATGGCAGAACGTCAGGCCACCGTCGCCAGCAGCTCTGGACTGCACGCCCGTCCCGCGAAGCTGTTCGTGCAGGCCGTGCAGCAGACCGGGCTTCCGGTCACCATCGCCGTCGAGGGCGGCCCCGACCTCAACGCCGGCAGCATCCTCACCCTCATGGGTCTCGGTGCCACGCAGGGCACGGTCGTGACTCTCAAGGCCGAGGGCGAGGGTGCCGACGCGGCGCTCGACGGCCTCGTGACCTTCCTCGAGACCGACCACGACGCCGAAGGCTGAGTCGAAGAACACACGGATGCCGCGCACTCCCCGATCGGGGGGTGCGCGGCATCCGTCGTCTCACCCGTACGTCTCGGCGCCGGGCCGCGACCGGTGTCGTCAGAGTTTGACCGACTCGCCGGGCTCGAGGGCGACGAACTCGCCGCCGTGCTGCTCGGTCGCCCACTTCAGTCGTGAGCGGTGCATGTCGAGGCCGATGCGCGAGAGCGTCATGTCGTGCGTGGCGAAAGCGCGACGCGGCTTCGCGGCGAGCACGAAGTCCATCGCGTCGCCGATCTTCAGCCACGGCGCCCCGACGGGGGCGGCGAGCAGCTCGATGTCGGTGTGCTTCGGGATCGCGTACGAATCGCCCGGGTAGTAGAGGGCGTCGTTGACGAGTACGCCCACATTGTCGACGACGGGGATCGACTCGTGGATGACGTTGTGCCGGCCGCCGTGGAAGCTCATCGTGAAAGGCCCCGCCGTCACCGTGTCGCCGGGCTTCACGACGATCACGTCGGCACCCGCCGACGCGACGCCTTCGGGCGCATAGACCGGGAGGTCGGGTGTGTGTCGACGAAGGCGCGCGAGGTGCTCGGGCGTCCAGTGGTCGGCGTGCTCGTGGGTGAGGACCACGGCGGCGAGCCCGTGCAGGTCTTCGAGCGGCAGCGTGAAGCCGCCCGGATCGATGATGAGCGTCTGGTCGTCGACCTCCACGCGCAGGCAGGCGTGTTCGTGCTTCGTGATGCGCATGCGCCCAGTCAACGCTCCGCTGCGCGGGCGG
>Ga0116168_1002610_pt1 | contig 11109 bp, 12 predicted proteins | sample AD_UKC129_MetaG_FD_89795 | JGI IMG/M metagenome (GOLD analysis project Ga0116168, IMG submission 89795) | Active sludge microbial communities of municipal wastewater-treating anaerobic digesters from Canada - AD_UKC129_MetaG | ecosystem: Engineered > Bioreactor > Anaerobic > Digestate | place...
ACTAATTAAACCATATCTTACATAATATCAACCATATACAACATTTATACATCTACCAATATAACTATTGATTAAAAATTTTCCAAAGTAATACCAAACTTTAAAAATATTAAAATATTTTCGGAATTACGATATAATTGTATTTTTCGTATATTGACTTTTTCTAAAAAATATACTTGTATTTACAATATAATTGTCTATACGATATATTGGTAATTTTTAATAATATATTCGTAAATACGATAAAATTGATTTTACGATATAATTGGGAATGCAGTTATATTATAAAAAAAATCGCATCATTTGTAAGCTGCCGCGTTTTTTGGAAAGATTTGAATATTTAGGCCATAAAGCACCGCTCTTTGTAAGGTGATAAAGAAAGAGTTTCAGCGGGCCGTTCCGGCCCGCTGCCCCTTGCGGCTTGGCACAAGCCGCAAGGGGCTTAAGCTTACACCGTCTGAGCTAAGAGTGAATAATAAAAAAATATTTTTATGTCGTTTTGAAATGATAAAAAAGGAAGCAGATGTGAAAAAGAATGAGAAGTAGTTTGTTTAGGAATTTTATTTAGCACACCCGGAGGGACTCGAACCCCCAACCGGCTGATCCGAAGTCAGCTGCTCTATCCAATTGAGCTACGGATGCACAATGAGTTTATTTGCTGCTCCGCCAGGGTTCGAACCTGGAGTCTTCTGATCCAGAGTCAGACGTGTTGCCAATTACACCACGGAGCAAAAAAGTAGTTACAAAATTAATGTAAAAAAACTAAATTATCAAGCGTTTAACTGTGATAAAATGTCATTAGTAACTTCAGAGATGGATTTCATACCATCAACAACGACTTTTTTCTTTGAGTTACCGTAATAATCGAGAACCGGTTTTGTAGTATTATGGTAAACATTTAAGCGTTTACGGATAGTTTCTTCTTTATCATCATCCCTTTGGTAAAGAGAGCCTGTAGCACCGCATTTTGGACAAATATTAGGATCAGAGATTTCACTTAAGCTTAAAATTGCGTTGCAGGCTTTGCAAGCACGGCGTGAGGTTAATCTTTTTACAATTTGTTCATCGTCGGCAGTTATAACAATTAAATATAAATTGTCTTCGGGCAATTTGTTTAAAATTTCATCAAGCATTTCGGCTTGTTTTACAGTTCTTGGGAAACCGTCGAGGATAAAACCATTTTTGCATTCGGGAGAATTTAATTTGTCGTTTACGATGCCAACAATAATTTCATCTGAGACTAATTCACCTTTATCCATAATTTCTTTAGCTTTTTTCCCTAGTTCAGTTCCTTTTGCAACAGCTTCGCGGAGCATATCACCGGTTGAAATATGGGGTATATTAAATTTTTCGACAAGGAAAGCAGCTTGTGTGCCTTTTCCGGCTCCTGGAGCACCAAAAAGTATAATTCTCATTTTAATCTCCTAATTTATAATGAATGATATGATTCCAAGAATCATAATAATTTTTAATAATGAACTTGATTTGTGAAAGTTTGAGTTTTTAATATTTTTATGTACAAATATAAGTAAAAAAATGATGAAAATTACTAATACTGCAGCAATAATGCTGTTCAATTTCAAATAAAATAGATAAACACAAGAGGTGATTAAAATTGTATTGAGTGCAAGCAATAGTTTAGTGGATGATTGGTTGCCAAATAAAATTGGGAATGTTTTCATTCCTAAAGCAGTATCGCCTTCAATATCTTCGCAATCTTTAACAATTTCGCGGATAAAATTGACGAGAAACGCAAAAAATGCGGGCAAAAAAACCAATTTTATGTTATTTCCTGCAAGTCCACCATAGATAAATGATAAAGCTGTAAAAAATGAAACTGTAAAATTTCCAACTAAAGCGATTGATTTTAATTTATATGAGTAGAAAAATATAGTTATATTTGAAATTATTACAATACCAAGGGCATAAATGTTGACGGTGCTGGATAAAAATATTGATAATGTAACAAATGAAAAGTATAAAATGTAAGCGAAAGTAATGCTGATTTTTTTTGATGGAAGTGGACGAAGAGGACGATTAATTTTATCTATTTCGATGTCAAAAATATCGTTAATAATATTTCCGGCAGCAGTTACAAAAGAACCGGCGAGGGCAAGCAAAATTGAATGATAATAATTGAATTGATAATTATTAGCAATATATCCGGCAAAGAAAATACTTACGCCTGCTATGATGCAATTAATAGGTCTTGTTATAATAATTGAATTTATAATAATATTGTATATACGAATATATTGCATAGTTAATATTGTTTATATTGAAATATATTTGTAAAAAAAATTATATTGGTCTTCCCATAATATAGTCATCCATAACAAAATTATTACCAATATCTACGACGACAGAATCGATGATTTGGAAACCATTTTTTTTATAAAAATTTATAGCTTGAGTATTGTATTTATTTACATTTAATGTTAAATATGTTGCATTTTTATTTTTTAAGAAATCGATTATAAAATTAATTGCTTTAGAACCGAAACCTTTATTGTGGTAATTAGTGTCGATATAGAGTTTATGAAGTTTATATTTATTATTGTTTAAAATGCTAAAGGATGTAAACCCGATGATATTATTATTAAATAAAAATTTGAACCAAAAGAAGTCATTTTCAATTTCGAATTTAATTTGATTGGAATTATACATTAAGTTTAGCATATAGTCTATTTGTTCTTGAGATAAGATTTTAATATAATATTTATTCCATATTTGAGAAGCTATGGTTTGGATATTTTCGATATCCTGGATAGATATAGGTTGAATTTCCATAATTAAATAACCTAAGATGAAAAATTAAATTAATTTTAATTTAAGAAAAAACTTTTATATTTTATTATTCAAATATAAATAAAATTAGGTGAAAAAGTGAATATCTCACATGATGACATTCGCACAATAGTTTCTATAGTAATTGAGGAACTAGGGGAGAAGGCATCTCCAACAATAGTAAGAAATGCATTAGAAAGAACATTAGAGAGGATGGACAAGAAAACGAAAACTGAAACAAAGGATAGTGGTAGGGCGATACTGACAGCCTTTGGAGTAAATAAGCCGGGAGTTTTAGCGAAGATAGCAACAATATTGAGCGAACAAAATATTGATATTGAGGATGTAAGTCAAAAAATTATGCAAGAGTTTTTTACGTTGATAATGGTTATAAATATAACAAATTCGCCAAAGGATTTGTCAAGTTTGCAACAATTAGTAGAAGAGACATCTAAGAATCTTGGAGTAAAGATTTATATCCAGCATGAAGATACATTTAAATATATGCATAGAATTTAAAAAAATTAGCGAGAATAGTTATGAATTACGAATTTAGCGAGATATTAGAAACAATAAAAATGTCAGAAATAGAGCATTTTGATATTAGAACAGTAACATTAGGGATAAATTTAAAGGATTGTGTAGATAGTAGTTTGAAAGTAACAAAACAAAAGATATATGAAAAGATATTGAAGTATGGGAAAAATCATGTTAGATATGCTCAGGAAGTTGAAGCACAATATGGAATAAAAATAGCGAATAAAAGAGTATCGTTGACGCCGATATCGCTTGTAGGAGATAGATTTTCTGCAGATGAATTTGTTGAGATAGCTGAAGTTTTAGATAAAGTAGCAGGGGAGATAGGGATAGATTATATAGGTGGTTACTCTGCGTTAGTACAAAAAGGTTTTTCGAATGGGGATTTGGAATTAGTGAAATCTATACCGAGGGCGTTATCAGGGACAAAGCGAGTTGTATCGAGTGTAAATATAGGTTCGACGAGTGCAGGAATTAATATAGATGCAGTAAATTTAATGGCCGATGTTATAAAAGAAACAGCTTATTTGACTAGGGATAATGGTTCAATAGGATGTGCGAAATTAGTAGTATTTTGTAATGCAGTTGAAGACAATCCATTTGTAGCTGGAGCTTTTCACGGAGTTACAGAACCAGAAGTTACATTAAATGTAGGAATAAGTGGGCCAGGGGTTGTATTGCAGGCGATTAAAGATGCAGGCAATGTTAATATGATAGAATTGGCAGAAGTGATTAAGAAAACAGTGTTTAAGATAACACGTGCAGGAGAATTAATAGGAAGGAAAGTAGCAGAGAAGCATAATATTCCTTTTGGGATTGTAGATATTTCCTTGGCACCAACACCGGCACCGGGAGATAGTATAGCTGATATTTTGAAAGCAATGGGAGTTGAAGATGTAGGAGCGCCTGGAACAACAGCAGCACTTGCTATGTTGAATGATTGTGTAAAGAAAGCAGGTTTGATGGCAAGTTCTTCGGTTGGTGGGATGAGTGGAGCATTTATTCCGGTAAGTGAGGATCAAGGGATGATAGAAGCAGCAGAGAGAGGAAATTTATCCTTAGAGAAATTAGAGGCAATGACGGCAGTATGTTCCGTAGGACTGGATATGATAGCTATTCCTGGTGATACACCATCTGATATTATTGCTGGAATAATAGCAGATGAGGCTGCAATAGGAATGATAAATCATAAAACAACGGCTGTAAGAATAATTCCAGCTTATGGTAAAAATGTAGGAGATTATGTAGATTACGGTGGGCTTTTGGGGAAAGCTCCAATTATGCCTGTAAGAAATTTAAGAGCAATAAATTTTGTATCGAGAGGCGGAAGAATACCAGCACCAACAAGAAGTTTAACAAATTAGGAGTTAAGAAATGAAAAAGTTAACAATAGTTTTATTAGTATTATTTTTAATATTTGGAATGATAGGTTGTTCAGGATGTAACAATTACAATAAATTTGTAGAAGCAGGACAAACAGTAGATGCTAAATGGGCAGAGGTACAAAGTAACTATCAAAGAAGAGCAGATCTTATTCCTAATTTAGTTAAAACAGTTGAAGGGGCAGCGAATTTTGAAAAATCAACTTTAAAAGAGGTTGTTGAAGCGCGAGCAAAAGCAACAAGTATGCAGGTAACGCCAGAGATTTTGAATAATCCGGAGATGTTTAAGAAATTTGAACAAGTACAAGGGCAATTGAGCAGCGCACTTTCGAGATTGATGGTAGTTGTTGAAAAATATCCAGAATTAAAAGCTAATGAAAATTTTTTACAATTACAAGCACAACTTGAAGGTACCGAAAATAGAATTAAATTTTCACGTGATGAATATTCAAAGGCTGTCAGAGAATATAATGTTTTGGTAAAAAGATTTCCAGCGGTTATTTGGGCTAATATATTTGGATTTAAAGAAAAGCCATATTTTCAAGCACAAGCTGGCGCTGAGAATGCTCCAAGTGTAAATTTTAATTTTGATAAATAATGAAAAGAAATATTTTAATATTGTTGGTAGTACTTAGCAGTATAATTTTTTGTCAGGATGTACCAGTACTAAAAAGATATGCGACAGATTATACGAATACATTAAGTAGTGAAGAAATTGAAATTTTAAATAGAGATTTGAAGAATTTTGATGACACAACATCAAATCAGATAGTTTTTTTGATGGTAAGTGGTAAAGATGTTGATGATATATTTGATTTTTCGATAAAAGTAGCAAACCAAAATCAGATTGGAACAAAAGATAAACAAAATGGTGTTTTATTTATAGTTTTCAAGGATATTAGAAAATTAAGAATAGAAGTTGGAAGAGGGTTAGAAGGTGCATTAACGGATGCGGTTACCAATTCGATAATAAGAAATGAGATAGCACCACTATTTAAGCAGGGAAGGTATTTTGAAGGTATACAAGCTGGAATTGTAAGCATAAAAAAAGCTTGTGTAAATGAATACAAAATTCCAAAATCTAAAAATAAAGAAAATTTGCCTTGGTGGATAATACCACTTGCGTTGTTAATAATTTATATAATTTTTTCTGGTTTTTCTGGTCCGAGAGGAGGAAGAAGAATAATATCATCATATGGCGGAGGTTATTGGATAGGCGGTTTAGGAGGCTTTGGTGGAAGTTCTGGCGGAAGTGATTGGGGAGGTTTTTCTGGTGGTGGAGGTTCTTTTGGAGGTGGTGGTTCTAGTGGAAGTTGGTAAAAAATTAATTTGACTTTAAAAAAAAATATTTATAACTTGAAAAGTAGTTCCTTTTGAAAAAGGATTAATTTAAAACTATTTAAAGGAGTATAGCAATGGCTATAATGATTACCGAAGAATGCATCAACTGTGGTGCATGCGAACCAGAATGCCCTAATAATGCGATTTATCCAGGTTCAACAGATTGGAGTTTAGGTGGTAAAACATATGGTGAAGGAGAAACATCACCTAGGGGCTACAATGGATTTTACCAGTCAGACCGTTTCTATATTGTACCAGATAAATGTACCGAATGCAAAGGGCATCACGATGAGCCGCAATGTGCTTCTGTTTGTCCAGTAGATTGTTGTGTACCAAATCCGGATATTGTTGAAACAGAGGAGCAATTGTTAGAAAAGAATAAATGGTTGGATGAGATTGGAAGATAGAAAAAAAATAAAGGCTACCTTTTTTTTTGGTAGCTTTTATTTTATAATCCTGTGTTATAAATAATACTGAGTACATAAGACTTCATTCATTTACAAATGAATTATTATAAGTTAACGTTAGTATGTAACTAAAATATAAAAATATAAGTGTGTAACAATGAAGAAAGATTTTAATCTTATAGGCAAGTAATGAAGTTTTTGATTGATTAATTAATTTTTTAGTTACCCGTTAGGGTTTATGCTTATACCGTCTGAGCTAAATAATTTTAAAATTTTTTTTGAATAACTTGAGGTACATATGAGAAATATGACTGTAAAAAAATTTTTTATCAGTGTAATTATTGTTTTAGTAGTTTTATTGATAGGGCAAGGAGCCTACAATTATTATTTACTTTCTAAAATACAGGATGAGGCAGATGTTGTAGTAAATAAATATTTTAAGAGTGTATATTTGTTAGCACAAGTGCGGGGAGCACAGAGAGCAATTGCCTATAGTGAACGAGCTTTGGCTATACCAGAAATTACACTTGATACAGAAAAAGAACAATATAATAAAAATAATATCTTAAAAACAATAAATCTTATATCTAAAAATTTGGAAGAAGTTAAAAAAATTGATTTAAGTGATGAAGAGAAAAATTTAATATCTGAATTTGAAAAAGAATACGAAAAATATGCAGAAAATGCAAAAAATATAGCGAATGCTGATTTAGTAATAGTGCCTAGGGAACAAATTGTTCAAATGATAGTAAACGGGAGAGAACCATTCCAAAAATCACAAAAGACCATAGAAGATTTGATAAACTTAAATAAAAAGAACGCTGACGGTGCATCAGACAATATTCAAAAAGATACAAAAGGGAGTGCACGAACTATTTTAATAGTTTCGTTAATTATTTTAGTAGTTGTTTTTGTAAGTTTATATTTAATTTATAAATATTTAATTGAAAGAGTAAATGATATTAAAGAAAAAGCACAGAAAATTAATAATGGTGACTTAAATGTTGACTTATATTACAGTAAAAATGATGAGTTTTTGGAAATATATAAAGCATTTAGTAGGATAAAAGATACTGTAAACATAATTTTGAGTGAAAGCGAAAAAGTTACTAATGCGCATAGAAGTGGATTGATGTCATCTAGAATAGATGAAAGCAATTTCCATGGTGGCTTTAAACTAATACCTAAAGCATTTAACAGTATAGTTGAAATGTATGCTAATATAATTAAAAATGTTTCTAATATAACGGATAAAATATCAAGAGGTAATTTCGATGTAGTTATTGAGAAATATTCAAATGAGCAAGCAGTAATAAGTGAATCTTTGGAAAGACTAATACAAGTTGTAGAGAAGCTAACACATAGTTTAATTGAAATTAGTGTGAAAGTGCAGAATGGACATATCGGAGAAAGAATAAATGCTGGTGAATTTGAAGGAGAATATAAAAAATTAGCAGAAAATATTAATAATTTATTAGTATTGCTAACAGAACCACTATATGAAATATCGAAGGCGATAGATGTAGTTGCTACGAGTGCAAACCAGATATCATCGTCAACAGAGGAGATGAGTGCTGGTGTACAGGATACATATAGGCAAATACACGAAATTACAGCAGCTACAAGAGAAATGTCTAATACAGTAACAGATAATGCAAGAAATACAACATTGGTGGCTCAAAAAACTGACGAGGCTGAGAAGTTATCTTTAAAAAGTCAAAAAGTTATGCAGGAATCTGTAGAAGGTATGATTGCAATAGTTAATGTTGTAGAAGAGGCAGCAAAGAAGATAGAGCTTTTAGGTAAAAGTAGCGAAGAAATTGGCGAGATTATTCAAGTTATTGATGAAATTGCGGATCAAACTAATTTGTTGGCATTGAATGCGGCAATTGAAGCAGCAAGAGCCGGTGAGCAAGGGCGAGGATTTGCGGTTGTAGCAGATGAGGTTAGAAAACTTGCAGAAAGAACAGGAAAGGCTACAAAAGAGATAGCAGAGAAGATAAAAGGTATACAGGAAAATACAAAAGTTGCTGTTGAAACTATGAAAAATGGAACAATACAAGCGCAGCAAGGCAAAGATAAAATTGAAATAGCAGGAAATGAATTTAATATTATAGTAAAAAATAATAAAGAAATTGCGGATTTAATATCTCAGGTTGCAGCAGCAAGTGAAGAACAAAGTGCAACAAGTGATGAAATTACAATGAAAATACAAAATATAACTTCAATTGTTGAGGAAACAACAAATGGAATTGGCCAGATTACACAAGCTGCGGTAGATTTAAGTAGGCTTACAAATAACTTGCAACAAAAAATAAGTCGTTTTAAATTATAAAGGCATAAAAATGAAATATAAAAAGGCAGGGGAACGAATTGTAACCTTGCCTTTTTGATTTTTAAAGATGAAAAAAAATAATTTTATGAAAAATTTTATTTAATCTTCCATAGTTTATGGTACTGAGTGGTTAAATTCCACTTTGGATTTTCAAGTACAAGTTTAATACAATAATTCAAGTTATCATAATTAATTTCATCTTTATCATTGATTGGTGAGAGCCATTTGATACAATCAAAATTATTGTAATTTGGTAATTTGTCACCTTTTTTTATAAGGTATTTGATTTCGTTAATTTTTTGTGGAACAATTTTATTTGATTTTGGACTAACAGTAATCCAATCGAGATTGTTAGGGAGTTCAAACATTCCATTTGTTTCGATAGCTTGGAAATAGCCTTGTGATTTGAAATAATCAACGATATCGTAAGTAAGCTGAAGAGCGGGTTCGCCACCTGTCCAGATAATATTTTTGCAATTGAATTTTTGGATTTCGGTAAGAATGTTTGAAAGTTTTAAGGTTATGAAAGATTCAAACTCTGTATCGCAAAAAGCGCAGCGTAAATTACAACCAGCCAAACGAATAAAAATATTTGGAGAGCCGGCGCGGGCGCCTTCCCCTTGAAGTGAATAAAAAATTTCGTTGACTTTTAAAGTGAGATTTTCAATCTTCGTATTGAGTTGGGTCAAATCCATTTAATGCTTCCTTTCTTTCGCGACAAGTTGCACATTTGCCGCAGTGAATATCACGCCCGTTGTAACAGCTATAAGTCATTGAAAAATCTACAGATAAATCCTTGCCCATAAGTGCAATTTCTCTTTTAGTAATATTTGTAAACGGTGCAAAGATTTGAACACCTTTAAAGGTACCGGCTTTGATAGCGTTATTCATATAGTTAATAAAATCAGGTGTACAATCGGGATAGATAGCATGGTCCCCAGCGTGGTTAGCAAGGAGAATTTTATTAATATTATTACTTTCTGCAAGTCCTGCCAAAATGCTAAGCATAATACCATTTCTGAAAGGAACAACTGTAGATTTTAAATTTTCAATGTCATAATCTGCAAGAGGAATTTCGCCGCCTGATGAGAGCAAACTTGATTTAAAGTATTGATTAATGAAAGCTAAATCGATAACAATATGCGGTATATTTAATTTTCCACAATTTAATTTAGCGGATTTAATTTCTTGATTGTTATGTTTACTTCCGTAGTTGAAACTTACAGCAAGTTTAATTTCTTTAGCGAATTTATGTAAGAGGACAGTACTATCAAGTCCGCCACTATAAGCTATAATCATAGTTAATCCTTCAATTTTTGTTCATATTCAGCAGTTAATTTAATTCCACCACGAACACTTTGGTGCAGAACAACTTTAACGTATTTAGGTTCAATAGCTTTTATAACATCTTCTGCTATTTGTTTTGATAAAGTTTCGCAATGGAAACCTAGATCGCGATAACTCCATAAGTAAAATTTTAGCGATTTGCTTTCGATATAAAATTCGTCTGGTATATAAATAATTTCAACAGTATAGAAATCGGGTTGGCCGGTAGTTGGGCAAACAGCGGTTAATTCGTCAGCAATAGCAGTAATTTTCAAATTGCCGCCGCTCCAGCGAACGCGAGAGTTTATTAATTCTGCAACTCCTTCTTCTCTATTTGCTGGGCGCATAAAATTCCCATATATTGGTATCATAATAACTCCAAAAATTATTGGTAGCAAAAATAATAAAAATAATAAAAAAAATAAAATTTATAATTAGCTCGGACGGTGTAAGCATGATGTTTAAATGAAACCATGTACAACAAAATTAAACTTTACATAAGTAATGCAACGAGTATAATCTACATTAAATAAAATAATATAAGATAAAAAATATAAAATAAAGAATAAGTACCGGAATGGTGGCATTTTTAAAAAAAAGAAAAAAAATAAAAAAAATATATTGACAAATGTAATATTATTCCGTATATTTGAATTCTCAATTTATGAAAATATGGTTCTACGAAAAATCTGACAAAGTAATGTTGAGTTAATCGAAGTAAAAAAAATATTTTTTTCTTAACAATAAATTAACTTGACAAAGAGAAAAAAGTTAGTAAATTTAAGGGCTCGATTTTTGAAAGTTTGCAAGAATTTAAGAAAAAAGAGAATTAGATAGAAAAAATAAAAGAAGATGTTCTTATAAAATTTGGATGTGTACCTTTGAGCGGTAGACGGATAAGCGGAAGTAAAAGAGTTTACGGGACAAACTAAAAAGTAAGTATAATACTACGGAGAGTTTGATCCTGGCTCAGGACGAACGCTGGCGGCGTGCT
>Ga0116168_1002613_pt1 | contig 11097 bp, 15 predicted proteins | sample AD_UKC129_MetaG_FD_89795 | JGI IMG/M metagenome (GOLD analysis project Ga0116168, IMG submission 89795) | Active sludge microbial communities of municipal wastewater-treating anaerobic digesters from Canada - AD_UKC129_MetaG | ecosystem: Engineered > Bioreactor > Anaerobic > Digestate | place...
CCCCGCCCGGCGCCGTGCACTTCGGGGTACGGAGGAACGGCGCGTACATCAACCCGATGCTGCTGCTCGGTGAGGTTCCGCGGGCGGTGCTGCTGCCGTGTTGCTGAGGCTTCGCCCCGCGCGGCCGCGCGCTGTCAGGACCCCGGGTAGGTGTTGTCGTCGCCGGCGACGGTGACGCTGCCGAGGGTCGCCGCGGCGATCGTGTTGCTGTTGCCCGTGATGAGGAGCGACCCGACCTCGCCGGTGACGTCGATGTCGTTGTGGTCGCCGCGCACCGTGACGCTCCCGAGCCGCGGAGCGGCGATCCGGTTGGTCTGGCCCTCGATCGTCGCGGCCGTGAGCTCGCCCGCGACGATGACGTTGCCCTCGCCGCGCACGATGAGGTCGCCCGGCGCGCCGCCGTCGATCCGCACGGTCTGCGCCGAGCCCTGCACCACGACATGCGCGCAGTCGCCCGAGACGACGAACGCGCCGCCCTGCCCCGCGATCGACGCGGTGCCGCCCGGGCAGGCGATGGCGCTCTCCGTGACCGGCGGGGTCGTCGCGGCGCCGGGCGCGGAGGCGGTCGGGGCGCTCGTGGCGGGCGCGGTCGCACCGGAGGTCGACGATGCCGTGTCGAGCGGCGTCGGCAGCACCGTCAGCCGCGGCTGCGAGCTGGCGGCGCAGCCCGTCGTCAGGAGTGCCGCGAGCGCGACGACGACGAGTGTCGGGGCGTGGCGGTTCGTCATTCCAGCAGGCTAACCCGCCGGGCGGGGCTCACGCGCGCGGGTGGGCGAGGCGGTATGCGGCGGTGAGCTTCTCGGTGGAGACGTGGGTGTAGATCTGGGTAGTGCCGAGGCTCGCGTGGCCGAGGAGCTCCTGCACGGTGCGAAGGTCGGCGCCGCCGTCGAGCAGGTGCGTCGCGGCGGAGTGGCGGAGCGCGTGCGGACCGACGGTGTCGGCGCCCACCGCGGGGGCGAGCGCGCGGGAGACAACGTCGTAGGCGGCGCGCGTGCCGAGCCGGCCACCGCGTGCCCCCACGAAGAGCGCCGGGGTGCCCGCGCCCCGCGCCACCAGCGCGGGGCGAGCACGGGCGAGGTAGTTCTCGAGAGCGAGGGCGGCGGGCGCGCCGAAGGGCACGATGCGCTCCTTCGAGCCTTTACCGGTCACGCGGATAGTGCGCCGCGTGCGATCGAGGTCGTCGACGTCGGCGCTGCACAGCTCGGCGACGCGCAGGGCTGCGGCGTAGAGCAGCTCGAGCACGGCCGCGTCGCGCAGGGCGATCACGTCGCCGTCCGCGGCGCGCTCGGTGGCGGCGGAGAGCACGCCGTCGAGCGTCGTGGCGGTGGCGACTTTGGGAAGGGTGCGGCCGCGTTTGGGAGCGACGAGGCGCAGGCTCGGGTCGGCGCCGATGAGGCCCTCGTCGTGCGCCCAGGCGAAGAACCCGCGCACCGAGGCCGTGCGCCGAGCGATCGTGGTGCGCGCGTCGCCGCGCTCGGTCGCCCGCCACAGCCAGTCGCGGAGCATCTCGAGGTCGACGTCCGTCAGCTCGGCATCGCCCGTGACGGCGGCGAGATCGCGCAGGTCGGCCGCGTAGGCGCGCACGGTGGCCGGAGACAACCGACGCACGGCGGAGAGCTGCGTCACATACGCCTCGGCCGCCTCGGTCACTCGCACTCCCCCAGCATGCCCCGATCGCGGTCAGCCGACGGCCGCGTCACCAGAGTGTCGCGGGCTGCGCCCGTTCGTGCGGTCGCGCCGGCGGTGAGCTGTGTGCGCCGAGGTGCGCACCTGCCGCTCCGCCCGAGCCGGGTCGCGCGTCCGACGTACCCGCCTCGTCGCGCGCTGCGGCCTCGATGCGACCCTGCACCCAGCCCGTCGCGCGCCGCACGACGAGACCTTCGAGTTCGAGCAGTCCGAGCAGCGCGGCCGCCTGATCAACGGTGAAGCCCGCCCGGCGGGCGATGTCGTCGGTCGTGCGGGCGCTGCGCCCGCTCACCGCGTCGAGCACCCGGGTGCGCTCCCCGGTGTAGGGGCCGGCCTCGGCATCCGCCGCGCCGCCCGGCTCGCCGAGCAGTTCCCGCACGTCGGCGGGCCCCGTGATGCAGATCGCGACGCCGTCGCGCAGCAGCCGGTGGCATCCCATCGATGTCGCGCTCGTGATCGGGCCCGGCACGACACCGAGGGGACGGCCGAGCTCTTGCGCGTGATGCGCCGTGTTGAGCGAGCCGCTGCGCCACCCCGCCTCGACCACGACCGTCGCATCGCTCAGGGCGGCGATGAGGCGATTTCGAAGCAAGAACCGGTGCTTCGTCGGCGAGGCGCCGCAGGCCACTTCGGCCACGACGGCGCCGCTGTGCGCGATCCGCTCGATGAGGCCGCGGTTGCCTGCCGGGTAGGCGCGATCGACGCCGCCCGCCATCACGGCGACGGTCGTGCCCCCGACCGACAGCGCCGCACTGTGCGCGGCGGCATCGATGCCATAGGCCGCACCCGAGCAGACCGCCACCCCGGCCGCCGCGCACTCGGCGGACAGTTCGGCGGCGATGTGCTCACCGTAGGAGGAGGCCGCGCGTGCGCCCACGAGCGCGACGGCGCGAGGCGGCGCGCTGAGCGCCGCCGGGTCGCCCCGCACCCAGAGGCAGAGCGGAGCGTGCGGGCCCAGATCGTCGACGCGCACCGGCCAGGCGGTGTCTTCGGGCGTGATCAGCTGCACCCCGGCGCGGCGGGCGATCGCGAGGGCTGACTCCGCGCCGCCGAGCCGTGGCATCCATCGCCCGCACCCCTGGGCGAGCTCGTGGCCGGTCAGCCCGGCGCGCTCGGCGGCCTCGGACCCCGCCACCGTCAGTCCGCCGGGCGACTGCGCCACGACGGTCTCGAGCGCAGCGGCGGGCCCGAGAGCGAGCACGAGAGCACCCGCGACGCGGTCACCCGGCTCGACGAGCACCGACCACACCGCGCGGGCGAACGCGGCGATCAGATCGTGGTCGTCGGCCGGCTCGACGAGCGCACCGAGCTCACGCCGCGCGGTCCTCGCCGACAGATCGAGCGCACTCATGCGCGGGCTCCCCGCTTCAGATACAGCGCGCGCCCGATGTCGGAGACGTCGAGCCGGTCGCGACCCGCCAAGTCGGCGTTCGACCACGCAACCCGCAACACCCTGTCGTAGCCGCGCAGGGTCAGCACGCCGCGCTGCAGGGCATCGTCGAGCGGGCGCCGGATCGCAGGGTCGGGAGCGAGGGGGCCGTCGCGGAGCCACGCCCCCGCCACTTCGGCGTTGGTGCGCCACGGAGTGCCGGCGAGCCGGCGGGCGGCTCTGTCACGGGCGGCGACCACCCGCTCGCGCGCTTCGGCCGTCGTGACGCGGGTGCCGTCGCCCGCGCGCAGCCGCGCGACGGCGACCCGCTGCAGCGAGAGTTCGATGTCGATGCGGTCGAGGAGCGGCCCCGAGAGCTTGCCGAGGTAGCGGCGGATCGCGAGCGACGGGCACCGGCACTCGGCGCGGGGCACGCCGTAGTTGCCGCACGGGCACGGGTTGGTCGCGAGCACGAGCTGGAATCGTGCCGGGAAGACGGCGCGGAACCCCGCCCGGTGGATCTCGATGCTGCCGGATTCGAGGGGTTGACGCAGGGCATCGAGTGCGTGCGCGCCGTACTCGCCCGCCTCGTCGAGAAACAGCACCCCACCGCTCGCGCGGGCAATCGCCCCGGGCCGCACGGTGCGGCTCCCGCCTCCGATGAGCGCCGCGACACTCGCGCTGTGGTGCGGCGCTTCGAACGGTGCGACGCGGCTGAGACGCGTGACCGGCAGCCCCGCGAGCGAGCGCAGCGACGCCGCCTGCACCGCCGTGTCGTCGTCGAGGTCGGGAAGGATGCCGGGAAGCCGCCGCGCGAGCATCGTCTTGCCCGCACCGGGCGGCCCGCTCATGAGCAGATGGTGCCCGCCCGCGGCCGCGACGATGAGGGCATCGACCGCGTCGCGCTGGCCGATGACGTCTTCGAGGTCGGGCGTCGCCTCATCGCCCGCTTCACCGCTCGCCGTGAGCGGCACGGGATCGACCTCGACGTGCTCGACGTCGAGCCCGTGGCGGCGCACGACGTCGCGAAGCGACGCGGCGCCGAACACCTCGACGCCCGGCACGAGCCGCGCCTCGGCGGCGTTCGCGTGCGGCACGATGACGCGCCGCACCCCCGCGCGGGCCGCGGCGGCGACGGCGGGCAGCACACCGGGCACGGGCCGCAGGCGACCGTCGAGACCCAGTTCGCCCACATGCGCGGTCTGCAGCAGCGACGCGGCATCCATCGGCGCTTCGGTCGCAAGAGCGGCGACCGCGATCGCGAGATCGAGGCCCGAGCCGTGCTTGGGCAGGCTCGCGGGCGAGAGGTTGACGGTGAGCTTGCGACGCGACAGCGGCAGGTCGCTGTTCGCGCACGCATTGTGCACCCGCTGATGCGCCTCGCCCACGGCCTTGTCGGCGAGGCCGATGATCACGAAGGCGGGCGTCTGGTTCGACAGGTCGGCTTCGACCTCGACGAGATCTCCGTGCAGGCCCGTGAGCACGACGCCCCACGTGCGCCCGACGGTCATCGCAGGTCCTCGAGGTGCTCGAGCACGGCCGTCGCGGGGTCGTCTCCCGTGATCCCGACGACGTCGACGCGCAGTCGGCGGTGCCGTGAGGCATCCGGGTGGGCCGCGGCCCACGCGTACGACAGCCGCCAGAGCCGGTCGCGTTTGCGCTGGTCGACGGCGTCGAACGGATGCCCGTAGGCCGCGCTCCGGCGCGTCTTCACCTCGACCACGACGAGGTCCACCCCGCGGGCCGCGACGATGTCGAGCTCACCCGCCGCGCAGCGCCAGTTGCGGTCGAGCACCGTGTAGCCGAGGTTCTGCAGGTGCGCCGCAGCGCGCTGTTCGCCCGCCCGCCCTCGGTCGTCTTTGTCTGCCATGCAGGCATCGTGCCGCGCCGCGCGAGGGCGGAAAGGGCCCGATCACCGGATCGGTGGACAGTCCGACCGATTCACCCGTTGGGGAGGAGGCGACGGATCGCCCCCGACCGAGACGTCAGTTGTCGAGCGAGAGCTCTTCGGGCAGCTGGAAGTCGCGCCGCTGCAGCTCTTCGACGTTGACGTCTTTGAACGTCAGCACCCGCACGGACTTCACGAAACGGTCGGCGCGGTAGATGTCCCACACCCAGACGTCGGTCATCGAGATCTCGAAGTAGAAGTCGTGCTCGGTGTCGCGGCGCACGACGTTGACGTCGTTGGCCAGATAGAACCGTCGCTCGGTCTCGATCACATATTGGAACTGCGAGACGACGTCGCGGTACTCCTTGTAGAGGGCGAGCTCCAGCTCGCGGTCGTAATCCTCGAAGACTTCGTCATCCATGGTGAATCCAGTCTAGGTGCCCGTCAGAACAGCGTCGGCGCGTCGGCGATGGCCCACGACGCCCGGTGATGCGCACTCAGCCCGTGCGAGCGGATCGCGGCCCGGTGCTCGGCGCTCGCGTAGCCCTTGTTGCGCACCCACTGGTAGACCGGCTCGTCGTCGTGCAGGCCCACCATCAGGTCGTCGCGGGCGACTTTGGCGAGCACGGATGCCGCGGCCGCCGACGCGCAGTCGCGGTCGGCCTTCACGACGGGTCGCACGTGCAGCCCCGCGCCGCCCGCGGGCGTGATGTAGTCGTGGTTGCCGTCGAGGAGCACGACCGCCTCTTCAGGTACCACGCCGGCACCGCGAAGCTCCGCGATCGCGCGCAGCGCCGCGAGCCCGAGCGCGCGGATGATGCCGACCTCGTCGATCTCGGCCGCGCTCGACCAGCCGACGGCCGACGTCGTGACCCACGCCGCGGCCCGCTCCGCCACCGCCGGGCGGTGGTGCTCGGCGACGAGCTTCGAGTCGCGCAGGCCCTCGGGAACGCGCCGGCGTGCGCGCGCGGCATCCACCGCCACGGCGCCCACGGCGACCGGCCCCGCGAGGGCACCCCGCCCGACCTCATCGCAGGCGATCACGAGCGTGTGCTCGCGCAGCAGCCGCCGCTCGAGGGTGAGCGTCGGGGGGACGACACTCATCCGTCACCGGCCGGCACGCCCTCGAAGACGGCGTGATGCGTGTCGATCGGCCCGAACCGCGAGAGCGGCCAGGTGATGAGGAAGGCGCGGCCCACGACGTTGGCGAGCGGCACGAATCCGTGCGAGGGCTGGTCCATGTTGTAGCGCGAGTCGCGGGAGTGATCGCGGTTGTCGCCGAGCACCCATAGCGAGCCCTGCGGCACGGTGACGTCGTACGGCACGACCTGCGGCGCGCTCTGGCCCTCGGCGAGATCGAGGTAAGGCGTCTCGTCGATCGGGGTGCCGTTGACCTCGACCTGGCCGAGCTGATTGCAGCACACGACATGGTCTCCGGCGACGCCGATGATCCGCTTGATGAGGTGGTCTTCGCTGTCGGGCGCAGAGATGCCCACGAGCGACATCAGCCAGTCGAACGACTCGACGAGCGGACCGCGGTCGGGCGTGGTGGTCACCGGCAGCCATCCACCCGGATCGCGGAAGACGACCACATCGCCACGGTCGTAGCCCGAGAACCGGGGCGTGAGCTCGTCGACGAGGATGCGGTCCTTGACCATCAGGGTCTGCTCCATCGACCCCGACGGTATGTAGAACGAGCGGACCAGGAAGGTCTTGATGACGAACGAGACGAGCACGGCGACCACGAGGATCACGACGATGTCGCGCACCAGCGCCCAGAATCCGCGCCGGCGCCGGCCCGAGCGCGACCGCCGCCGGATGAGCTCGTCTGCGCCGGCGGTCATGGCGTTCTCCGAGGTCATTCGCGTCTTTCTCGACAAGGCGCACCGCTCCTCGGTCCGCGCACCCTCAAGGGTCGCACATCCCGCGCCCTGCGTCGCGCCGCGCCACGGTCCGGATGGGGATACGCGTGCGGGCTCCGACGATCGGATTCCCGTCGCGGCATGCGACGAGCCCCGGACGGCATGATGCCGAACCGGGGCTCGTGGAGAGTCGGGCGAGGCCCGAGCGCGTCAGTTGTCGCGCTTCTCCTTGATCTTGGCCTTCTTGCCGCGCAGCTCGCGCAGGTAGTAGAGCTTCGCGCGACGCACGTCACCGCGGGTGACGACCTCGATGTGGTCGATCACCGGCGAGTGCACCGGGAAGGTGCGCTCGACGCCCACCTGGAAGCTGATCTTGCGAACGGTGAAGGTCTCGCGCACACCGTCGCCGGAGCGGCCGATGACGACACCCTGGAACACCTGCACGCGCGAACGGCTGCCTTCGGTGATGTTGACGTGCACCTTGACGGTGTCACCGGGCGAGAAGGCGGGGATGTCGGAGCGGAGCGAGGCCGCGTCGACGGAGTCGAGGATCTGCATGATCGTCACTTCCTGCGACCGCCACAGGTCGACCGCGAGAGTTGAAGGAAAAAGGTGGTGTGTGCCCGGGGCGGCTGACTATGTCGCCGTTCTCCCCGTTGCTCCCCTGTGGCAGAGCCTGGTCAGGGCACAAACAGCTATTCTGCCACGGATGCCGCGGTGCACCAAAACCGCGCCGGGCGCCGGCACGGCCGTGGGAGCGGGTTCAGGATGCCGACGAGGCGCCGTTCTCGCGGACGACGATGACCTCGGCATCCGGCACCGTCTCGGGCCGCGCCGCGGGCGCCGGAACGTAGCCCACTCCCGCGGGGGTGCGCAGGAGCGATCCGGCCGGCCGCGCTTCGCGCCACAGCTGCTGGAACGCCGCCACCAGAGCGACGAAACCGACGACCACGGTGAGGGCGAACAGCGCCCACCACCACGGGTTCGAGAAGACGCCGAGCGCGACGATCAGCACGTTCCAGCCGCCGATGAGGGCGAGGTCGGTCCACGACACGGCCTGCTCTGCGCGCGCGGTGGGGCGGGCGCGGACGAGCAGCGTGAGGATCAGCTGCCCGATCAGCACGATCGGCGCCGACAGCAGCACCCAGAGGAGCGAGAGCGGATTGGCACCGAAGACGATCCAGCCCACGAAGAGCCACAGCGGCAGCACGAATGCCGCCGGTATCAGCCATCTGTAGAACCCACGCCGCAGTGCCATGCCCTCGATGGTACGCCGACCCACCACAATGGAAGCTGAGGAAAGGATCACGATGATCGAGCTGCGTACCCCTGCCGAGATCGATGCGATGCGCCCCGCGGGCCGCTTCGTGGCGGAGGTGCTGGCGACGCTCCGCGACGAGACGCGCGTCGGGACGAACCTGCTCGCCATCGACAAGCGCGCGCACGAGATGATCCGGGCCGCCGGCGCCGAGTCGTGCTACATCGACTATCACCCGTCGTTCGGCGCGAGCCCGTTCGGCAAGGTCATCTGCACCTCGATCAACGACGCCGTGCTGCACGGTCTTCCCCACGACTACGCGCTGCGCGACGGCGACCTCGTCTCGCTCGACTTCGCGGTGTCGGTCGACGGATGGGTCGCCGATTCGGCCGTGTCGTTCGTCGTGGGCACCCCGCGCGACGAAGACCTCGCCCTCATCGACACCACCGAGCGCGCGCTCGATGCCGCGATCGGCGCTGCCGTCGCGGGCGGGCGCATCGGCGACATCTCGCACGCGATCGCCGAGGTCGCCCACGCCGACGGCTACTCGATCAACACCGATTTCGGCGGTCACGGCGTCGGCCGCGTGATGCACGGCGACCCGCACGTGCCCAACGACGGCAAGCCGAACCGGGGCTATCCGCTGCGCCCGGGCCTCGTCGTGGCGCTCGAGCCGTGGTTCCTGCAGACGACCGACGAGCTCGTCACCGACCCCGACGGCTGGACGCTCCGCAGCGTCGACGGATCGCGCGGCGCCCACGCCGAGCACACCGTCGCGATCACCGCCGACGGCCCGATCATCCTCACCGACCGCTCGTTCCTCGGCGTCGACTGACCCGGGCGCGCCGGATCAGTCCTCGCCTCGCTCAGTCGGCGAGCAGGTCGGGGCGGCGTTCGCGGGTGCGCTGCACCTGCTGGTCGTGCCGCCACTGCGCGACCTTGCCGTGGTGGCCGCTGAGCAGCACGTCCGGCACGTCGTAGCCGCGCCACGAGGCGGGCTTCGTGTACGACGGGTACTCGAGCAGCCCGTCTTCGTGCGACTCTTCGACGAGGCTCTCGGGGTTTCCCACGACGCCCGGCACGAGCCGGCCGATCGCCTCGATCATCGCCATGGCGGCGACCTCGCCGCCGTTGAGCACATAGTCGCCGAGGCTGATCAGGCGTACGCGCCCCCGCGTCGCGGCGTAGGCGAACACCCGCTCGTCGATGCCTTCGTAACGGCCGCAGCCGAACACGAGGTGCTGCTCGGTGGCGAGCTCGCGCGCGGTCGCCTGCGTGAACCGCTCCCCCGCCGGCGACGGGAAGATGAACAGCGGCGCGTCTTCGGTGGCCGCATCCTGCGGCTCTGTCGCCGGCCCGGCGATCGCATCGATGACCTCGCCCCAGGGCTCGGGCTTCATGACCATGCCCGCACCGCCGCCGTAGGGCGTGTCGTCGACGGTGCGATGACGGTCGTGGGTGGCGTCGCGCAGGTCGTGCACGCGGACGTCGAGGATGCCTGCGCCGCGCGCCTTGCCGAGCAGCGACACCTCGAGCACGTCGAAGAACGCCGGAAAGATCGTGACGACGTCGATGCGCACGTCAGGCCTCGGGGTCGGCTGTCGCCTCGGTGTCGACGTCCGCGTCGATGTCGGCCGAGGCATCCGGCGTCTCGTCCGATTCACTGTCGGGGGCGCCGGTCTCGTCATCGGGCAACTGCTCGAACAGACCGGCGGGCGGAGTGACGACGACGCGGCCGGCCGCGACGTCGACCTCGGGCACGATCGCCGCGACGAAGGGCACCAGCACCTCGTCGTCGGCCCCGCTGAGGCGCACGGCGAGCAGGTCGTGGGCGGGCAGGTGGTCGACGCGGATGATGCGTCCGACGCTCACGCCATCGCGCACGACGTCGAGACCGACCAGCTGGTGGTCGAACCACGCGTCGTCTTCGGCGGGGGCGCTCTCGTCCTGATCGATCCACAGGATCGCCCGCACGAGCGACTCGGCGCCGTCGCGGTCGTCGACGTCGTCGAAGAAGACGACGGGGTGCGAGTTCATCCACCGGAACTCGCGGACGGTCACGGTCTTGCCGTGCCAGGGCGAGGCCGCCGGCACCTGCAGCGTGAAGACGGCACCGGGCGTGAAACGTCCATCGGGGTCGTCGGTGTAGAGCTCGACCTTGAGGGCGCCCTTCAGGCCGTGGGCCTTGACGAGGCGCCCGACGCGCAGCTGCGTGCGCGCGGGTTCTGCGGCAGCCATCTCAGTCGTCCGCGACGTCGACGCGCACGCGGGTGCCGTCGGCGAGGGCGGAGACGAGGGTGCGCAGCGCCTTTGCGGTGCGACCGCCGCGCCCGATCACCCGGCCCCTGTCATCGGGGTGCACGCGCACCTCGAGCACCTCGCCGCGCGGCGAGGTGGAGGAACGGATGACGACATCGTCCGGGTGATCGACGATCCCCTTGACGATGTGCTCGAGCGCGGCGGACAGCAACGCGATTACTCTGCGTCGGCCGCGGCGTCGTCGGCCGGAGCGTCGGCCTCGTCGGCGTCGGCGACGGGCGCCTCGACCTTCTTCTCGGCCTTGGGCTTGATGACCGACTTCTTGGCCGCGTCGACCTGGAAGTCTTCCTTCTCGCCGGCGACCTTCACCGTCGAGACGGCGTCCTTGTCGCCCTTGAAGGTGCCCCAGTCGCCGGTGAGCTTCAGCAGCGCGGCGACCTGCTCGGTCGGCTGGGCGCCGACCGACAGCCAGTACTGCGCACGCTCCGAGTCGACCTTGATGACCGAGGGCTCTTCGGTGGGGTGGTACTGGCCGATCTCTTCGATGACGCGACCGTCGCGCTTGGTGCGCGAGTCGGCGACGACGATGCGGTAGTAGGGTGCGCGGATCTTGCCGAGGCGCTTGAGACGGATCTTGACAGCCACAATTCTCCTGATTGGTGTGGAAAGTGATGAACGTCGCCTGGAGCGTGGGGTGCACACCCGGCGGAAGCTCTGCGGTGGACCCACCCCGCTGGATAGAGGGTCGAGCGGGTGGTCCAACGGTCTATTTTGC
>Ga0116168_1002614_pt1 | contig 11089 bp, 9 predicted proteins | sample AD_UKC129_MetaG_FD_89795 | JGI IMG/M metagenome (GOLD analysis project Ga0116168, IMG submission 89795) | Active sludge microbial communities of municipal wastewater-treating anaerobic digesters from Canada - AD_UKC129_MetaG | ecosystem: Engineered > Bioreactor > Anaerobic > Digestate | place...
AGGTCATAATATATTCAAAATCATACCGCCGTTTCAAAATCTCCTTCTTTCGATTTAATATGTGCGCCAAGCCCTGACCGACGTTTCCGAATCCAACAATACCGATTTTCCAAAGCAAAACTTACACCTCCCCAACTACAAAACAATGTATGATCATCCTGCGATACGATATATATACCTCAAGAAGCATAACGAAGCAAACAAAAAGGATCAAATATTTAAAACCTACTAAAAAAGTCGCATAACTCTCCCTTCTCCGTCCTAATCGATAAGGCATAATAACCTTCGCGCATTTAATTAAAGCGGGATACTGTACCCGCTCACTCGCAAAACAGTTCCTACGACAAAACTCTTGAGCAAAGTTGGGGAAGGAAGAAGCACGTCAAATACAATTACACTGTCAAAGGTAGGCGTAAAAAGCAGACACTGGGGAATCTTAGTTCGCCAAAGCATCGAGGACACTCTGAACGCACTCCCGGACGTGGAAGCAGATAATTGGCTAACATCTGCCGCCACTAGCACTAGAAGGAAAGGAGGCCAGAATATATATTAGTCTGCACCACCTGGAGGGCTTTTAAAGGAGACACAGCTTTTCATTGACAATGAATGTCCCGAACACAAAAGTAACCACGGTTATTTTAAAACAATGCTATGAGGTTGTTCGTCATTGTTAGATAAGTTTCAACTAATTATCAAAATTCAAAAGTACTTTTAAATGGTTTTCTGGACTGTTCGTTAAATCAAAGAACGCTTGTGCACTCTTCTCAAGGGGGTACACATCAGTCACAATTCGATCTATATTTAATCTCTTTTCGTTAACCAAGTTGATAAGATGCTTAAACTCGGCAGATAAACTATTTCTTGATCCATAAATATTTAATTCCTTTTTCACCAATATAGATTGATTAAAACTTACTTCCTTCGTGCCGTTTCCTATAAGCACTACCTTCCCACTAAAAGAAACTACATTAACTGCATTTAAAAAACTTTGCGGTAAGCCTACGGCTTCTACTACCGTATCCATTCCATTACCCTTTGTAATTTCGTTTATTTTCTCGTCAAGGTTAATTTCTGTTAAATTTAATATATCACTTGCTCCAAGTTCACGAGCAATTTCTAGTCTAGACTGAAGTAAATCAGCAATGTACACTTGAGCACCCTTTAAAAGTGCCGAAAGCATGGCGAAAATACCAATAGCTCCTGCTCCCAACACTAATACTTTTTCGCCTTCTTTTATATCGGCTCGATTCACAGCATGAAAACCTATACCAAAAGGCTCAACTAGAGCCAAAGTCTTTGCATTCAATCCCTTGCTTGGGAAAATACGGTGAATGGGCATTATTATATACTGCGCAAAAGACCCATCACGTTGAACTCCCATTGTCTCGTTATCTATACAACAATTAACCCTCCCTCTTTTGCAAGGATAACAAGCGCCGCAATTAAAGTATGGATTTGCTGTTACCAACATGCCTTCCTTTAACCCCAATTCGTTATCTTGAATGGAAATAATTTCCGCTGAAAATTCATGTCCTGGAACCCTCGGATATGTTGCGAAAGGTTGATTCCCCCTATACACAGCTACATCTGATCCACAAATTCCACAATATTTGACTTTTAATAAGGCTTCACCTTTATTTGGTCGAGGAATCGGCCTTTCCAATATCTGAATTTCACCTGGACGATCAACTAGGACCACTTTCATCATATGTTCCATAGTTTAAGCCTCCCAGAAACTCTCAAATATTCAAGTTTAGTTACAAATTGGTAAATCCGGGATTATTTGAATCATATCCTTATACCAACGAGTTAACTTGAAATAAGACATTAATTTATACATATTACAACTTTTTTGATATTTATATAAATTAACAATTCTCTTTTACAAAATTTAAAAACAATTTAACTGGGGGAACAAATCACAATAAGCTTTCCCCAACAAGATCATCATTTGTTTGTATCGCAGCATAACAAATCATCTACTTAACTCTCACCTAATATACTAAACGCACGATCCCGGTAGAAAAAATTGGAATATATGTTAACAAACACAAACAAATCAACAATAAAATATAAAACGGTATTGCTTCCTTTATAAAATCACCTATCGGGCATTTCGTGATGCTACACGTCACAAACATCAACGTACCCATTGGAGGGCTCAAAGCGCCTATAGCCATATTAAAAATAAATACCATAGCGAAATGAATTTCATCGATACCATAAACATAAGCCATGGGGGCAAGCAAAGGAACTAACACTACCATAGCTGCGTTACCTTCAATGAACATTCCAACAATGAGCAAAAAAACATTTACGATAGCAAGAAATAGGTATTTATTACTAATATGAGTAACAACGATCTCGGTTATCATTTGTGGGATTCGCTCTCTCGTTAAAATCCATGCAAAAGCTGATGCAGCACCCACTATGACCATTATTGAGGCGGTATTAATAAGAGTTTCCTTCAAGCCTGTTGTAAATTTCTCCCAACTCATTTCTTTATATATAATGCCCAGCAACAAAGAGTACACTATAGCAACAGATCCTGCCTCGGTGGGGGTAAAAACCCCTAAACGAATGCCACCAATTATAACTATTGGCAACATGAGGGGTAAAGCTGCAGTTTTAACTGACAAAAAAATTTCACGACTCGGAAGTCTTTTATCGCGAAGGGGCATGTAATGACGTCGCTTCGACATAATCGAAACCAGAACCATTAACGCAATAGTAAGTAGAATTCCAGGTCCAAATCCAGCAATAAATAATTTTCCTATCGAAACGTTTGCAATAGAACCATAAATTATCATTGCTATTCCTGGAGGGATCAAAGGAGTTATCATGGCAGATGTAGCAGTTACAACTGACGAAAATTCATTAGAATAGCCTCTTTTCACCATTTCTGGGACTAACATTTTTGCTTCCATTGCCGCATCTGCAAGATTTGATCCAGATAAACCTCCCATAAGAGCAGACAACAAAACATTTACCTGAGCAAGTCCCCCAGTCCAGTGACCAGTAAGGGCTTCTGCAAACTGCAATACACGTTTTGTAACTCCTGAATAATTCATAAACACTCCTGCAGCCACGAAAAAAGGTATGGCTAACAAAGGAATACTTTCAATTCCGGAAATAACTCGTTGTACAATGATTTGCTGAGGAATGCCTGGCATATTAACGAAATATAACAACGACCCGGCGAGCAACGATATAAAAACTGGAACTTTTAAAAATAATAAAAGCAACATTACACCAGCAGACCACATAACCACATCATTAATTTCCATTCTTATAACCTACCCCTTAAGAATAATTTATCTCGTTAATATTAATGCTCCGTCTCAACAACATTTATTACAACCTTGTCAATTCATAGCCTATTTATATTGAAATTTGCCAAACAAAAGAAAAGCACTATTAAAGGATCATGCAACCACGCCAAAAAGAGCAACGAACATATACATACAAACTTGTCTGTTGTATCCGATATTAAAATCGCTGTCCCTTACATCGACATGTTGCTCTAACGCGTAAGACAAAAATACGCTAGCAATACCTTATTGTTTATACACGTATTCACATTTATGTCCTTCGCTTTCTTTTTCAACATCATTTTTGACACTGCGATGCAGTGTTATAACATCTAAGGCAAGGACAGCACAATAATTAACCAACATTAATACACAACCCATTGGGAAAACACCATAAATAATCGAATAAGGAATGTTTAAGATATTTGTTACCCGGTTAGTACGCGCCATCTGAACAGCTAGACGTAGTCCTTCTTTTGTAAAATAACATAAAACCCCTATCACAATAATAGAGATTAATATTTCTGCCAATATTCTAATCGAACGAGAGAATCTATCTACAATAAACTCAATAGCAACATGACTGCCTGCCCGAAAGGCTGCCCCACTGCTGAGAAAAACGATTAACACAAAGGAGGCCAACTGCACTTCTTCTAACCAAATAAAAGGTTTGTTCACTATATATCTCATTATAACGCCCATAAAGGTTGTTGATACTAATACAATAAATGTGCAGCCCGCCAATATAAGATCAAGATTTAACATGACGTTAAAAATACCACTCATTATTAGCTCCCTCTAATAAACGCTAAACATTTAAATTTCCCCAAAATCAACCGCTACTGCTTATTTAATCGAGAACCTTCACTTATTCCATTGAGTTTAATTTACAGTATAAGCTTGCCGAAAAGTAGCCTAGGAGCCAACTATGATATCGCACCGCTAAGACAATAACCCGTTTTGAAAAGATGTAAGTAACTATTTACTATTCTTATAATATAACCGAATGAAACATTACCCTCTATTTATGCTCCAGGGGCTTTTCAGCAAGCTTATTACTCGGCATCAGTACACTGCAGAACTACAACGATATGTTACTATGTGTAATATATCTAATTCAACAAGCCTAGCATTTCGCTATTTCTTCATTGCTTCCTTAACTGTTTCGTATAACCCCTTGGACCACTTATTGGTAAATTCTGGCAATGAATAGAAAGCTCGCGCAGCTTCCGCAAACTCTGAACGATCCACATGAATTATTTCAACACCCTCTGCAGCGAATTTCTTTAAAGTTTCCTCTACTGCCTCTTCCTGCAGTTTGTTGTTATAAACTCCCGCCTCTTCGCAAGTTTCAACTAACAACTTTTTTTGTTCGGCAGTTAATGAGTCGAACAATATAGTTCCAGTTACTAATGTCGTAAAATTTCTCACATGAGCCGTTAACGAAAGGTTTTTCGCTACTTCATGAAATTTTCCACCATAGAGGACCGGTAAGGGATTCTCAACTCCATCGATTACCCCTTGTTGCAGGGCAGTATACACTTCTCCCAACGGCATTGGTGTCGGCGTCGCGCCTAACACCTCAAAACCTTTCACCTGAATAATATTATTAGGTACACGAATCTTCATTCCCTTTAGATCAGAAACAGAACGAACAGCTTTTTTGGTTAACAAATGACGATCACCATATATCCAGTTAGAGGCAATTATTTTTAGCCCTTGTTCCTCTAACATAGCACATTGACTACGATACCAATCACTTTTAGTTAACTTCCACACGTCGTCCCAAGAATCAAATAGAAAAGGTCCAAAAACAATTCCAAAATCAGGAACTCCCCTGTCTGCATAAAAAGCTCCATCAGCAAGCGTAACAACCGGTAATCCTGCTAACATCTGATCCATGAGATCATTTTTTGACCCCAATTGACTTGAAGGGAAGACTTCCAATTTCATGGTACCGCCACTTCTTTCTTCTAGAAGTCTAGCCCATTCTCTAACGCCCAGATCGAAGGGCTCACCTGGATGGTTTTCATAACCAACATGAATAACTACTGGTTTTTCTGATGCTAATGCACTACCACTAATAACCATGATTCCAATTATTACTGCCACTACGGCCAATAAGACTTTACTCCAACGACTCCTCATCTTACTTTCACTCCTTACTTATTTTTATCTACAGAAACAAAAACAACTCGGCTTGTAAAGTAAACCAAAAATCTCTTGTTTACACCTTCACATTACACCTTCGCACACATGCTCGTTTATATAACATCATTTAAGAATTGTCAATCAAATAATTCAATTTGACAAAACTAATGACCATGATGTAGAATTTATTTTCGAGGGGTGGAATGCATTTATTCACAAATTACAAGTTAAGAAGGTAGGAGCTTGATAATATGGCGAATAAAACTTTCATCAACAATGATTTCTTGTTGGAGAGTAAAGCGGCGCAAAAACTTTACTTCGAGTATGCCGAGCCCATGCCTATTATTGACTATCATTGTCATTTGCCAGCGTGTGATATAGCTATCGATCGAATATTTGAAAATATCACTGATATTTGGCTAGGCGGAGATCATTACAAATGGCGCGCAATGAGAACGTGTGGCATTCATGAAAAGTACATAACCGGAGATGCTTCTGATGAAGAAAAATTTCAAGCCTGGGCAACTGTCGTGCCCAGGCTTATTCGTAACCCCCTTTACCATTGGACTCATCTAGAGTTGAAGCGTATATTTGGAATTGATCAGCTGTTAAACCCTGACACAGCAAGTGACATTTACAATAGGTGCAATGAGCTATTGCGTCAAAGAGATTTTTCAGTACGGTCCATCCTAGAGAAATTTAAGGTTGAAGCCTTATGTACTACTAATTACCCTGCAGAAAACCTGGAACATCACAAAACCATCCGCGATACTCAATGCAAGACGATAGTGCTTCCATGTTTTAGACCTGACAAATTCTTGGATGCACATCTTCCAAAAGAATTCAATAATTTGGTGAATTCTTTAGAAAGTTTAACAGGGCTCTCAATCAATTCCTTTGAAGATTTCATAGAATCTTTGTGGAAAAGGCATCAATTTTTCCATAGAAATGGCTGTCGTATGTCTGATTATGGCATAGAAACTGCTTACTCCGCGGATTGGACTATCGAAGATGTTAACAGGGCTTTCGTTAAAGCAAGATCCGGACATCCCTTAGAAGGAGAGGATCTTTTGAAATTCCGCTCAGCTGTGCTTTATGAACTTCTTTTAATGGACCACAAACAGGGATGGGTGCAACAACTTCACCTCGGAGCTATGCGAAATAACAATTCAAGAATGATGGCCCTTCTTGGCCCAGACAGTGGATACGACTCCATCGGGGACTTTGAACAGGGGAGACCTTTAATTCAGTTATTGGACAAATTAGACAGGTCTGGCCATCTTGGCAAAACGATAATTTATTGTCTTAATCCTAGAGATAACGATCTTATTGCTTCTATCATTGGCTGTTTCCAGGATGGCATTACGCCTGGCAAAATACAGATGGGATCGGCATGGTGGTTTAACGACCATAAAGACGGAATGACTAAACAAATAGAAGCCCTATCATCCATTGGTGTTTTATCAACTTTTGTTGGCATGCTTACCGATTCTCGAAGTTTTCTATCTTATCCTAGACACGAGTATTTTAGGCGAATACTATGCAATATTTTAGGAAGAGATATGAGCAATGGAGAATTGCCAAATGATTATCAGCTTATTGGTGGGATAATCCAAGATATATGTTATTTTAACGCAAAAAATTACTTTCAGCTTCATGAAGCGTATAATGCGATAGTATGATATTTTATTAAGAATGTAATTTAAGAAATATAGTTAAAAATAGTAATGGGAGGGATTACAATGAAGAAGTGTGTTGTTTTTTGTGCTGTACTGGCTCTAGTAAGTTTTATATTCTCTTTTAGCACTCCTGCGCTAGCCCAAAAACAAATTGTATTGCGTCTTGCAGAAACTCACGCCCCTGATTATCCTACAACAAAAGGCGACTACGAATTTGCGCGTCTAGTTGAGGAAAGGACTGGTGGAAGAATAAAGATCGAAGTTTATCCGAGCGCGCAACTCGGAGAAGAAAAAGCCGCTTTAGAAGCAGTTCAGTTTGGAGCTATCGACTTTAACCGTACAAGTATATCCCCTCTTTCCGCGTTTGTCCCAAATTTAATAGCACTTCAGATGCCTTATCTATACAGAGATGACGAACATATGTGGAAAGTAATTAATGGACCCATCGGGGAGAGCTTCTTAAATTCTTTGGAGGAATTTAACTTTGTCGGTTTGGGATGGTTTGACGGAGGTGCCAGGCACTTTTACAATTCAAGAAGGGAAATTAAGACAGTGTCGGATTTAAAGGGCCTGAAGATTCGCGTCCAAGAAAGCAAATTAATGACAAACCTAGTATCATGTCTTGGCGCTGTTCCAACACCAATGCCTTTTGGTGAAGTCTACAGTGCATTACAGACAGGTGTAATAGATGGTGCTGAAAACAACTTACCAAGCTATTATTCTACTAGCCATTACGAAGTAGCAAAATACATCACCCTTGATGGCCACAGCCGAATCCCAGAAATAATAATCGCAAGCAAGTTGTCTTGGGATAAATTGTCAAAAGAAGACCAAGAAATTATACGACAAGCTGCCAAAGATGCTATGCCTTACCAAATTAAGCTTTGGAAAGAATTTGAAAAATCATCAGAAGAGAAGACAAGACAGGCTGGTAGCATTTATACTGAATTAACCTCTGAGACACTTGAAGAATTTCAAAAGGCAGTTCAGCCAATGTATGATGAACTTAGCCCGGAATTAAAAGAAATAGTAAATCAAATTAGAAATGTCAAGTAAGCATTAACGACGCTATTTAGTCAAATAAATGCAAACTCTGAGGAAACCTCTTATTCGCTATTCTAAATAGGGAGGTTTCCTCAGAAATCAATAGAAATCAATCATCGCACAAAAACTTGAACGCTTTAATATATTCTACTTATTTGCCAATAAAAACATTATATCAATTATTTCTAGTTAATTAATACATCGCAAAGACATGATATTTGTAAAGACTTTGTTTATTTACAAGAGATCGTAAGTTTGGAGGCTAATATTAACAAATGGATAAAATTGGTAAAATGTTTGCTTTTGTTGATAATGTCTTAATAATACTTGCAAAAGCCTTACTACTTATAATGGTTATAATAATATCCTTAAATGTTTTTATGCGATACGTCCTTAACTCCGGAATCCGTTGGGCAGAAGAAATATCGTTAGTTTTGGTTGTCTGGTTTACTTTTATCGCTCTAGCACATGGTGTTAAAGCTAAACTACATATAAATATGAACCTATTACCTTCAAAAATTGCTCAAAAGCTCGATCCCTTACTTAAGAAAATATCGGACATTATAATTTTATTTGTTGGATATATTATGGTTTATTACGGAATAAAACTGGTAAATGTAACTTCTCGATCTATCCTTCCTGCTTCTAATTTACCAGCATCTGTCATTTATTTTCCCCTTATTCTATCGGGGATATTGATCATTCTTAATTGTTTAATCGAGATTTTGAGCTTTAGCAAGTCATTGGGAGGTCATGACTAATGCTTGGTACAACAATAGCGACATGGATTTTGCTCGGCTCTTTTGCGATTATGCTGATACTAAGAATTCCAATAACATTTGCACTGGCAGCATCATCAATCTTTACTGCCATGTACCTGAAAATACCCCTCATGGTAATCATTCAACAAATGGTGCAGGGTGTTAATTCTTTTTCGCTTATGGCAATACCCTTTTTTATTATTGCAGGCGAGATTATGGGAGAGGGAGGGATTTCTCAGCGCTTAATCGAGTTTGCTAACGTTATTGTTGGACGATTTCGAGGAGGATTGGCTCTCGTTAATGTACTAGCCAGCACGTTCTTTGGTGGAATCTCAGGGTCCGCTGTAGCCGATGTTTCTTCCATAGGTGCCATTCTCATACCTATGATGAAAAAGCAGGGATACGACACCGACTATTCTGTTGCAGTCACAGTTACAAGCGCATGTCAAGGCATTATTATTCCACCAAGTCACAATATGATCATATATTCTCTCGCCGCAGGTGGGGTTTCTGTGGGTCGTTTATTTCTGGGAGGCTTCATCCCTGGGATAACACTAGGGATAGCATTGATGATTGTGAGCTATATAATGGCTGTTAAACGCAATTATCCTACGGAAAGGTCATACTCCTTCAAAGAAGCGCTTTTCATAACCAAGGACGCCTTATTTGGAATATTCACTGCAGTGATCATACTTGGCGGTGTCATCTCAGGCATCTTCACAGCTACTGAATCGGCTGCTATAGCCTGTGTATATGCCTTTATAATTACCTTTTTCGTCTATAGGGAAATACCCTTATCTCGAATGAACAAGATACTCTACTCATCCTTAAGGACTCTTGCAATGGTCATGAGTTTAATTGCTGCTGCAAAAGCTTTTGGATGGCTATTGGCATACCTCAGAATTCCTGCTCTCGTTACCACCTCTCTTTTAAATATTACAACAAATCCAATCCTGTTGTTATTGCTTATCAATGGGCTATTGATTTTATTGGGATGCATTATGGATATGGCTCCGCTTATCTTGATAACAACACCTATTTTATATCCCATAGTTGTTAATAATTTAGGCATGGATCCCGTGCAATTCGGGATTATGATGATGCTCAATTTAGGAATAGGGCTTTGTACTCCACCAGTAGGCTCAGCCTTATTTGTTGGTTGTGCTATCGGAAAAATCTCCATAGAGAAAGCTACTGTGGCAATGCTTCCTTTTTATTTGGCAATGATTGTCGTTCTATTATTGGTCACTTTTATTCCCATTATAACTTTGTTTATTCCTAACTTACTAATGGGATAATAGTCATTTTAGGAGGATTAAAAATGCAAAGACTTACGCGTAATTCATTAAAAAACATATTATCTAAAGAAATAACTTTTCCTAAAGAAAAAACACTCGATTTACCAGTAAAGGTTTTACAATTCGGTGAAGGAAATTTCTTGAGGGCCTTTGTTGATTCACTCATCCAAATAGCGAATAACGAAAATGTATTTGGAGGTCGCGTTACAATAATTCAACCGATTCCGGAGGGCAGAGCAGATGCAATTAATGCCTCTGATGGCCTTTTTACTCACATAGCACGCGGAATGTATAAAGGTCAGCCAAAAGAGGAGATCAGGATCGTAGGAAGCATTGATAAAGCCCTTAAGGCTTATGGCGAATGGGATAAGGTTCTTGATGCAGCAAAAGACCCCGCCATCAAAATCGTCGTCTCGAATACAACCGAAGCAGGAATTGCCATATCACCTGACGATCGCTTCGATAGTAATCCGCCTCGCTCTTTTCCTGCCAAAGTCACCAGACTTCTTTACGAACGTTTTAAGGCCCTTGGCAAAGATAAGGCTAAGTTGGTGTTTATCCCATGCGAGCTTATAGATCGCAATGGGGACATACTGAAGGAATGTGTATTAAAGCTATGCAACAATTTTGGTTTGGAGAAAGATTTTATCGACTGGGTAGACAAAGATTGTACGTTTTGTTGCTCCTTAGTTGACAGGATTGTCACAGGACATCCAAGGGATGAGATCGGAGACCTAACGAAGAGATTGGGATACGAAGACAACAACCTCGTCGTATCTGAGCTATTTCATTTATGGGTCATAGAGGGACCAAGCTTTGTAAAAGACATTTTCCCGTTAAACGAG
>Ga0116168_1002617_pt1 | contig 11085 bp, 7 predicted proteins | sample AD_UKC129_MetaG_FD_89795 | JGI IMG/M metagenome (GOLD analysis project Ga0116168, IMG submission 89795) | Active sludge microbial communities of municipal wastewater-treating anaerobic digesters from Canada - AD_UKC129_MetaG | ecosystem: Engineered > Bioreactor > Anaerobic > Digestate | place...
ATGTTGGTGCAACCTACAACTCTGCAGGGAGAAGTACAACTTCTTATAGAACGAGTGCTGCAGGAAGAAGTTCGGCAGCAGGTATAAGTGGATCCCGAAGCTCGGCTACGCGTTCGTCGGCCGGTAACGGAACAGTCGGGAGGACATCCGGCAGAAGTTCGGGTGCGGCAAGTGCGGGAAGAAGCTCGGCCGGTAATGGTTCCTCAACCCGTATTGTCGATAATTCCGGTAAGGTTTATGATGCACGTACCGGAGAACAGATCCGTCGCACGGAGGCTATCGATCGATCGAGTGGCAGTGCGCAATCGACTACCCGCAGCAGCAGCAACAACACTTACCGGCGTTCATCGTCATCGGATTATAGCCGAAGCGGGAACAGCAACAGCAACGAATCGAGCGTAAATACCACGCCATCCCGTAGCAGTTCCACGACAAGAAGTTCCACTTACTCTGCACCTACCAGAAGTTCTTCGGGTTCTTCTTATAGCGGAAGCAGCTCATCTTCAGGTTCAAGAAGCTCCGGTTCATCCCGTAGCAGTTCTTCCGGAAGAAGCAGTAGCGGCGGTCGCAGATAGACATAAAAACGATAAATACGTAATGACTACCGTGACAAGGTAGTCATTATATTAAATTAGTACAACGATGAAAAAAATTATTGCTATCCTTTCGTTTGTTTTGATTTTTGTCTCTTATTCGCATGCACAAGGTGAAGTGGAAGCCGGAAGAATGTCGCGCAACGATCTTTATGGAACGGCTCGCGGTATGGCAATGGGCGGAGCGTTTGGGGCATTGGGAGGTGATCTTACCGGTGTTGCCATCAATCCGGCGGGAATTGCCGTGTATCGAAGTTCGGAAGTTGTGGGAACAGTCGATCTTTCTCAGGAAAGTTCAAAAGTGGGAAATGTAAATCGGGATAAAACTACTTTCAAATTCGATAATTTGGGATTCGTAGGTTATTTCCCGCTGAGGAGCAATGCCATCCCTTTTATCAATTTCGGGTTTTCGTACAATAAAGTCAAATCTTTCAATAAATCGATTGCTGCATATAACGATAGCCCTAAAACTTCTTTGATGGATTACATGGCCGAGATTTCCACGCGCGAGAACATCGATCCTGCAAAACTCGATTTTGATATTGTAAAAAATCCGTTTAAGTCCGAAGTGCCGTGGCTATCGATATTTGGTTTTAATTCGTATTTAATTGATCCCCATGAGGATCAACTTGGATATTATTACACTCCCTTGCATGATGACCCCATCACCAATTCGTTGGCGTTGGTGGAAAAAGGTTCGGTGAACAATTACGATTTTACCCTCGGAACAGCGTTGGGTAAAAAGGTAAACGTGGGGCTTACCTTGTCGGTAACGGATATTTATTACAAACTTTCTTCACGTTATTCGGAAGAATTTGAAAATGGAGAGGATGCCGGTTTCGATTTGAGAAATTATCTCACCACCGAAGGTGCCGGGGTAGGAGCAAAAATCGGCGTCATTTTTCGTCCCATCAATGAACTGAGAATCGGCGTGGCTTATCATACGCCGGTTTGGTGTTCCCTGACCGATACCTATTCTGCCGAAATGGAAGAAAATGTAACCGAATATGTTATCGATAATTATCCTGATTATGAACCCGGTGTAACTTCTTCCGGCGTATATGGTTATGATTATCGTTTCAGAACCCCCGACAGGTGGGTGATGAGCATTGCCGGCGTTGTTGACAACAGGTTCATTGCCAGTCTCGATTATGAAATAACCAATTATCATAAAATGAAATTTAAAGGGGACTCGGATGCAATCGATGCCGAGAGCATGTACGACAGCGATAATCGCTATATTTCCGAAGATTATGAACCTACTTCAACCGTGAGGGTGGGATTCGAATACCGGTTTACACCCCAATTTTATGGAAGATTGGGATACGCATGGATGCAAAATCCGTATGAAACGGAGTACAGGAAAGGCAATAAAGAAACAGCTATTGCAGGTTCTACCACTATTTATCGCATAGAAGGCGATGCTTCCTATTTTACGGGCGGAGTGGGATACCGTTTCAGTCGCAATTTCTATCTCGATTTCGCTGTTGTATACAAAACGCAAAAAGATGATCTTTATCCTTATCCGAATGTGTTTGATGATGAAGGCAACAAATTTATAGATGCTTCTCCCTTTACACTTAAAAACAGTAACATAAAAGGATTACTGACGTTAGGATATAAGTTTTAATATTTTCCTCTTTATAAAAGCCGGACAAATCCCTTCAATGGAGTGTCCGGCTTTTTTTGTTTATTGTTTTCTTGGAAATTTTATGCTCGTGTTTCCGCTTTTTTCCTGTCGTTATTTTTGTTTTTTATAATTCCATTTTTAACGTCATACCACATTGTAACGGTTTGCTTTTTTGGAAAAATCGATTTCCGAACGATTCAAAATAAAATGTATTATAATCGGTGTTTAATAGATTTTTACCCCATATTTCGACCTCAAAATTGTTTTTGACGATGCCGACTTTGGCATTCACGGTATGGTAAAATTGCTGATAGAGGGAATTGGCTTCGTCCCAATATATTTTTCCGGTTCCCATATATTGCACGTTTGCCGTAATATGGTCGATAAATGCATTATTGAAAAGATGGGTATACGTTCCGTTCAGGCTCAATGTGTTTTGTGGAGCATAGGGAACAAAATTTCCTTTGTAATTTACTTCTTCGACAGCATTGTTTTCCATTTTTACCGAATCGGTGTAATTTTTGAACGTGGCATGAGCATATCCGTAATTTATATCCAAACCAAATCCTTTTCCCAAATTGGTTTGGAGCGAAAACTCTACCCCTTTGCTTGTCACTTCACCGGCATTGGTAATCATTCGCCCTTGGCCGCTCGGAACAAATTTGGTCAGCTGCATGTCGGAGATATCCATGTAAAAAAGAGAAAGATGGGCTTTTAATTGATTGTTAAAGAAAGCCGACTGATAACCGATTTCGTAATTCATGCTATGCTCCGGTTGATATGTGATGGCCTGAGAAACATTTACTTTCGGGGCCGTACGATTTCCCGAATTCATCAATTGTGTTTGCATCAAATCGGCAAACATCTGAATGTTGAATCCTCCCGCTTTGTATCCTTTCGATACGGTGACATAGGCAAATTGGTTATCGTTCCATGCATATTTCAGCGCAACTTTGGGCAAAATCTCCGTAAATTTCAGTGATTCTTTACCTTGTAGTGTGTCTGCAATGGAAAGAGGCCTGTTCATGGGCCCCATCTTCATATTCAGATTCAGTTTTGAATGGGTGAAATAGTCCAAATTCGTTTTTTCGAAATCGGCACGCAATCCCGCAGTAATTGAGAGTCCGTCAATGAAAAGGTGATTGTATGTCGATTGATGAAATAACGCACCTCCCCATGTCTTTGTATCATAAGTACCCGGAATATCCATAAGGGTATCGGTAATGATCATGGTAGGCGCACCCATTGCAGCAGCTCGATCAAAAACCGGTTGAAGAATATCGATTATACCGTCTTTTTTAAATGCCACCGGTCCATCCGTATCCAAATATTGAAGAAATGATGTCAAGCCGAAACTCCATTGATAATTGTTCGTTGTTTTTGATCGTATTGCAATTTCTTCGTTAAAAGCTTGTTGTTTTTGACGTTGATTGAACGAAAAATAAGATTTCGGCAAAAAGTCCTGATCCATTTTCATGTCGTCCGAAAAATATTGATGTGATGTGGAAGAAGTTAACTGTATTTTATCGGTCGTATATTCGAGCAACAGGCTGTTGTTCACCATTGAGCGCGAATAGCTGTTGTCGTCGTTATAATAGGGCTGAGCAACATTACCCGTTGAAGGATCGTACAAGCCATACGGATAAGCCGTTTGATCAACGTAGTCGTAATTGAAAATGTATTGCGTTCGGAAAGTTGGACTGACAAGCCATTCTATTTTTGCCCTTCCTCCTGCCGATGTCTTATCGTCGGCTTTCTTGTGGTTGTAAAGATTCGTAAAGAATCCATCGACATGGTTGTAGTAGCCGCTTGCCGACCAACCGATGTTTTGGTTGATTTTGTCATAGTAGGCTGCTTGTACTTTTGCAAGTCCGTAATTTCCTCCTGTTGCAGAAAACATTGTTCCTTCATAATCGAAAGGAGAGAGAGTATAAATGTTTACTATTCCACCCAAAGCATTGCGTCCATAGAGTGTTCCCTGTGGACCACGTAGAATTTCGATTTGCCGGATATCGTAAAAATCGAAATCGAAAGTCGATTTATCAAAATACGGAATATTGTCGACATACAAAGCCATAGACTGTCCCGTACTGCGGGAGCCTATACCGCGGATGTAGGGTGCAGTCGACATTGCCGAACCGTAATCGGGTATGAAAAAATTGGGGACAAATACACTTAAGTCTCTTATGGAATTCATTTGAACTCCGTTTATCACATTGGGAGTAATAACTGTTGAAGAAACCGGCATTTGTTGTGACATTGTTTCCTTATGAGAATAAATTTTCACCTCTTCTAGGTGAATTACTTTCAATGAATCTATTTGTTCATCGTTTTCAGCCGATAAAGTCATAGAGAATGATAAAAGAACAGCTATAAAAAAATGTTTTACAATCCTTTTCATGTTAATTGGATAAAATGACGATTTGTTGTTTTTGTTTGTGGAAAGCGAATGAGACGTGTACATAAAATAATAAAATAAAAAATCCAATTGTTTGAAAGTTTGAAAAAAACCTTTGAAAGGAACTCCTATTGAATTTTCAAACAATTGGAAAAGATAATTAGTTGAAGATTGTGAGAAAAAATTGAGCCTTTTTGGGGACTCGAACCCCAGACCTATTCATTACGAATGAATTGCTCTACCAACTGAGCTAAAAAGGCATCACCTGTAATTGCGCATGCAAATTTATATAAAATTTTCGAGATAATTACCGTAAAGGACAGTAAAAAAATGGAATATTTGACCCAATAAGTTTTTGTTCGATAGATGGGTTTTGCCGACCTTTTATCGCTTCTCCTTCGCTCCTTGTTCGCTCTTCCTTCGCTTCAAGGCAGGGACGACAACATCGGATTCCGCGAAACCGATGTAAAGCAAACCTATATCTTTTCTGCATGGAGAGCGGGATGCAGAGGCGAAGCCGGTGCAGACTTTATGTGAAGAGGGTGCAAGCCTGATGCAAGCATGGAGCGAGGATGGTACGGCCTTGGTGCGAGGATGGTGCGGAGATAGGACGATACATTTTAATTGCTTTTTTTCAACAGATCTCGAATTTCCGCCAGTAGTTTTTCTTCGTTGGTTGGTTGAGGAGCAGGTGCCGGTTTTTCTTCTTTCTTGCGACTAAGCGAATTCATTGCTTTAATTACAAAAAAAATGGCTGTCCCAATAATGAGAAAATCAATGACGGTTTGAATAAAATTGCCATAATTCCAGGTAATAGCCGGTGTAGCAATCTCCGTACCTTCGGTTGCTGCTTTCCTTAAAACAATTTTTAAGTCCGAAAAATTGGTGTTACCCAAAAGCAATGAAATCGGCGGCATGAGGATATCGTTTACAAACGAAGTTACGACTTTGCCAAAGGCTGCGCCAACCACAATACCTACTGCCATGTCAACTACGTTTCCTCGCAGTAAAAATGTTTTCAATTCAGATGAAAGGCTCATAATATTAATAAGTTGAATTTTTTTCTTCCTGTTTTCAACAAAGAAAAGAAAAAAAATTCAACTTATTCAATAATCAGGCGAAAAATTCAAATGATGTTCTAAAATTTTTATGCAGGTTGATTTTTATATGATATTTTGCAAGAGTGATGCGATAAGATGCGATAATAGGTATATTTGCAGGATAAATAAAATATACTGAAAAGATATGTATATCGAAATAAACGATATTTCGGAAATTCGCCTGGCAGCACGTCGGTTTTTATCCGAAATGGGCAATAATAAAATCTTTGCTTTTTACGGTGAAATGGGAACGGGGAAAACTACCTTCATTAAAGCTGTTTGCGAAGAAATGGGCGTGTGCGAAATAGTTACCAGTCCCACCTTTGCCATTATCAACGAGTACCATACCGATAAAGGTGAGGTAGTGTATCATTTCGATTTTTACCGTATCGATAAACTGGAAGAGGTTTTCGATTTTGGTTGCGAAGATTATTTTTATAGCGGAAATGTGTGTTTTATTGAATGGCCGGAATTGGTCGAACCTCTTCTTCCTCCCGATACCGTTAAAATTTCCATTACCGAAACCGAAAACGGTGGCAGAGTAGTAAGTTCCATTTAAATACAACAGTTTTTATCTATTTGCATACATTTCTTCATAATATCGCATATAATTGCCGTCGGTGACATTTTCGAGCCAATCTTGATTTTCGAGATACCAACGAACGGTTTTTTCAATTCCTTCTTCAAATGTTAAGGAAGGTTTCCAACCAAGTTCTTTTGTTAGTTTTGATGAATCGATGGCATAACGCAAATCGTGTCCTGCACGATCGGCAACAAACGTAATGAGCTTTTTGGATGTGCCTTTCTTACGTCCCAGCAATCGATCGGTAATGTCGATAACAAGGTTAATCAAATCGATATTTTTCCATTCGTTGGATCCCCCGATATTGTAAGTATCTCCCGGTTTCCCTTTATGAAAAATCAAGTCAATGGCACGAACATGATCTTCGACATAAAGCCAATCGCGAACATTTTCACCTTTTCCGTAAACAGGTAACGGCTTATTATGAAAAATATTGTTGATAATCAATGGGATCAATTTTTCGGGAAACTGATATGGACCGTAATTGTTGGAGCAGTTGGAAATAATGGTCGGCAAACCATATGTATCGCGATAGGCGCGTACAAAATGATCGGACGAGGCTTTGGATGCGGAATAGGGTGAATGGGGATCATAGTTGGTTTCTTCGGTAAAAGGCGGATCGTCGAATTGTAAAGCACCGTAAACTTCATCGGTGGAGACATGGTAAAAAAGTTTTCCCGTATAATCGGGTTCCCATGCTTCTTTTGCTGCTTGCAACAGATTGAGCGTACCCATTACATTGGTTTTGGCAAATGAAAACGGATCGGTTATGGAACGGTCGACATGACTTTCGGCTGCCAAATGAATAACCCCATCGATGTGGTATTTTGAAAAAATCCTTCGCATGTCCTCAAAGTCGCATATGTCGGCTTTTACGAAAACGTAGTTGGGCTTATCTTCTACATCTTTCAGGTTTTCCAGGTTCCCGGCATAGGTCAACTTATCGAGATTTACGATCCGGTAATCGGGATAATGATTTACCATGTGTCGTACCATATGAGAACCGATAAATCCGGCCCCCCCGGTGATCAAAAGGTGTCTTTTGTAGGTGTCCATAAAAAAGAAATTTGTTTAAATATCACGACAAATATACATAATCGTGATTAAATTAGAGGCATAATTTTTTACAAATCGACTTTTTACCGCCCACAAACTGCTTTGAAGATACACCATTGACAATTTTTTTCCTGTTGCGTTTGGGTAAATGGAACCTTTTCATCAAAAATTTCTTCCAGACAAGCATTGAATAGGGGGATAAATTCATCGGAAAAGGAGGAAATATCCTCTATTTTTTGTTTTTTAAAAGTCACTGAAGGATTAAAGTTGCTAAAAATCGATCGCAAATAATAGATTGCCGGTGTGAGTTTTTTCTCGGGATTTTCTTTTGCATAAAATAACGCATATATAAAAACCTGCAGAATATGTGTGGGACGGTTGTTATTCGATGCATCGAATAATTGAGCAATGTTTTTGAAATCGGTTGACCCGTTCCCGGTTTTATAGTCGATGATTCGGTACACATCTTCTATTTGGTCTATTCGGTCGATACTCCCTTTGAAGTTAACCGATAAATTATCTGTTACGCGATAGATGTTTTTAAATTTATATTCAGCTCCAATGTATTGAAAAGGGGTGAATTGTTTATCTGCTTCCAACGTTTGTTTTACATAACTTCGCAATATTTCACCTATCAAAAAATATTGCCCTTGCAGCGGTTGAGTACGATCTTTATTTTTGAAATAATGTTCGGAAAAAGCATTTTCAATCAGTTCCGTCAAATACGTATCGTTTTCGGCTAAAGCTGTCAAAGCATCGGGTGTTACGGTTTTCCCAATGAAACGACGATATATGTTTTCCATCAGGCTGTGATAGATGGTTCCGAAAATTTCGGCCTCGACCGATTCTTGTACTTCTTCTTTTGTGGATAATTCTTCAACGGCAGAAAAATAGAATTGCAATGGGCAGTTGATGTAATAATTTAGCAAGGAAGCAGACAAATATTTGTCTCCTCCTGCTTTAAAAGCATCCAGTTTTTGCAGTACGTGTGGCGTTTTAGCTACCACAATCGGTGAAATATCGGGAGCACTTACATCATAAGTCTGCACATGCTCTTCGATATCGAAATAATTGTTATACAGATATTTCAATTGATAAAAGTAACGACTTACTTCACCTGTTTGCAATTCTTCCGTGCGGGTATCGTATAGCATAAATACCCGTTTGGCACGGTTGATTAACCGAAAAAAATGATAGGCATAGGTACTTTCCCGATGTTCGTAAGTGGGCAATCCGAATCCTTTCCGCAGGGAAAAAGGAATAAAAGAGCTTAACGACTTTTTCTGAGGGAAAACGCCTTCATTCATTGAGAGAATAATTAGATTTTCAAAATCGAGGACCCGCGTTTCCAAAACTCCCATGACCTGCAAGCCCGATAAGGGTTCGCCGCTGAACGGCACACTAAGGTTTTGTGTCAATTGTTTCAATAGACGAAAATAGGTGTCTACCGATAACGTTTTTACTTCGCCAAGGGTTTCCTGCAATCGGGTAATTGATTTATAGTACTGTACAATGAATTCGCGCTCCAAATCTACGGAATGCGTTTTATTTTTTGTTTCCTCTTTCGAATATTTTTCTTCGGTTAAACGATTATAAATAAAAACCAAAATAGATTGTAGATATTCGGCAATTTGCTCCCATTGAGTAATGGGTTTAAAAACTAGCTTTAATAGGGGATGAGAAGGAATTTCCGATTCGAAGACGAAAATTCGATTATTTTCCGAGATATGTGTTTTTAGGGTTTCCGTTTCTTCTTTTGCTGATAGTATTATCAGGGGATGGTGAAGAATAGCAAGTACAAACCTATAATAAAAGGCAATTTCGCTACCCAATTTCCGAAGATTGTGCTGCAAATCGGCAATATGTTCGACAAGACTCGCGATTGCCGAATGCGACAAACCGTAACCCATAGTTACGTTTATTTTTGTAATTTCTTGAGGAATGGAGTAAAGTAGGGGTAACAATAAGCTCTCGTCAGGTAAAACGATTGCAGTATCGATGGCTTCCTTCGGGTCGATAGCTCCTTGTACAATAAGTTGAGAAAGAATAGTGCCAACTTGTTTTGCCTGACCAACAGCTGAAGGAACGCCTATAAGTTTAATTTTTTGTTTTTCTGTATTATCTGTTTCCGTTTTGGATGATTCTTCTATTTTTAACCGGGAAGGGAAACGCTGAAGATTGCTTGTTACCCAAAAAGATGCTTTGTTTTGTTTATCGCAGACGAAAGGCGAATCGTAATCCCAATAAAAATCGGCAATCCCACAATTTTTAAGATATTCCAGCAAAATGGTTTCCGCAGGTGTCAAAGCGTTTAATCCCACAAATACGATATCTTTGAAACGGAGATGCAAATCTTCGTTCGCTTTTGCACGTTCTGCAACTTCACGAAATAGCATTCCTTCGTACGCATATCCCCTCTCGTGAAGGGCATTGCGAAAATTCGTATAAAGCTCGAACAAAATCTGCCATGTTTCTTGGAACTTTTTTTTGGTATCGTTGCCTTCGATAGGCATAAAATGCTCCCAAAAATGACGAATGGCATTTATTTGTGGTTCCGAAAGATACGATATATCGGCATCCAGCGATTTCAAATCTTGCACGTTGCGAAAAAGCTGTTTCGCATCGACCAGGTATTTATCGACGTCATTAAAATCGTTCAATAACATTTCACCCCAGTAGAGAAAATCGTCGAACGACTCGTTCGATCGGCTGATTTTTACATATTCGTTGTACAATATGATCAGCATACCGATTTTATCACCGGTTTGATATGGCGAAAGCTCTTCGAATAACTCTTGAATGGTAAGGATGGTAGGAGAAAAAAGGGGTTTTGAGGATATGTCGATCAAATATTTTTGAAAGAAAATACCTGCACGACGCCCCGGAAAAACAAAAGTATGCTCGTGCAAGGTATTTTCGTATTGTTCATAAAAAATTTTGGCTAGCCGATAAAGAAACGGCATCATTGGCTATCGATTAGTAGTTGTTATACGACTCCCTGCGCCATCATGGCATCGGCTACTTTCATGAAACCGGCTATGTTGGCACCTTTCACATAATTGATATATCCGTCTTCTTCTTTTCCGTATTTCAAACATTGATTATGAATGTTAGACATGATGTACCGCAATTTTTCATCCACTTCGGATGCCGACCAGTTCAGATGCATGGCATTCTGGGCCATTTCCAAACCCGATGTAGCTACTCCGCCGGCATTCACCGCCTTTCCTGATGCGAACAACATGCGATGTTTGAGAAACAAATCGACAGCTTCTTCCGTGCAACCCATATTCGATACTTCGGCAACGCACAGAACGTTATTTTCGATTAAATTGCGGGCGTCGTTCTCATCCAACTCATTCTGAATGGCACATGGCATTGCAATATCTACCTTTTGTTCCCACGGCCGTTTTCCGGGATAAAATACAGCTTCGGGAAATTTTTCCACATAGGGTTCGACAATATCCTCACCTGAAGCCCGAAGTTCCAACATATAATCAATCTTCTTTCCACTAATGCCTTGAGGATCGTAAATATAGCCATCAGGACCCGAAATGGTTACTACTTTTGCTCCCAACTGTGTTGCCTTTAACGCAACACCCCACGCCACGTTTCCGAAACCCGAGATAGCAACGGTTTTTCCTTTGATATCGATGCCACGTTGCTGTAACATTTGCGTCACAAAATACAATGCACCATAACCGGTTGCTTCGGGACGAATAAGC
>Ga0116168_1002618_pt1 | contig 11085 bp, 6 predicted proteins | sample AD_UKC129_MetaG_FD_89795 | JGI IMG/M metagenome (GOLD analysis project Ga0116168, IMG submission 89795) | Active sludge microbial communities of municipal wastewater-treating anaerobic digesters from Canada - AD_UKC129_MetaG | ecosystem: Engineered > Bioreactor > Anaerobic > Digestate | place...
AATCTATTGTCGCACCCGGCCACCAGGGCGCGTGGATCTTCATTATGGGTGGGCCAAAAAACTGCCTAGATTGCGCAACCGGAATAGATTGTCCGAATTTCCTCGACAATGGTGGTCTGCCGTTCTGGATTGAATGACCGTTCGGAATATTCCTTGAATACTGACCGCGCCGATGGCCGATTTGCTGTAATAGGTGACATCACGCGAGACCATTTGGCCGGGCTATCAATCCGGCGAAAGCCGTATCAAGGCACCACTGAACCGGCGGTTGCACGATCACTGGACGAACAGGGGGAAATCATGTTGCGACGGATCGTTTTGGCGACTTTATTAGCTGTCCTTATTGGTACCTTCTTCCAACAGGTGGCCTCCGCCCAGCAGGCTTATGGGCGACAATGGGGACGCACCTACAGCACCCAAGACTGGCAGCGGTTTTATCATTACCCGTATGTCTACTATCCCCAAAACTATTGGGGCCCGGATTACTACCGCAGCTCGGAAGATCTCTATTATCGTTATCCACCTGAAATGCGAATCCCGGTTTACAATCGCAACTGGCAGAATTTCTACCCAGAACCGCGACGCTACTACCAGGGACACCACTTCATCATGGACATCTTCTAACGACACGAGGCAGGCCAGGCGAGTACTCGCCAGTAAACAATTCGCTTGCCAACCGGCGAAAACAAAAAACCTGCCTAAGTACGATACTCGGGCAGGTTTTTTCATTGGTTAAAAGCCTTTGGGCCGACGCGCCATTCGGACCGGGATATTACTCCGGTATGATGGCCTTAAGGATGTGCTCAACCCACTGGTTTTTGGGGATGTCATACAGGATAAAATCTCCATCAAATTGCCAATAGGCCCAGCTCCACCCTCGGCGTTCCGCTTCTCGCGTGACAAATTGCAGCCAAGTAACGCGGTCTTCCTGCGGGGCCTTATCGTAAACACCGAATTCACCCAAATAGAGGGGCCGCTTGTGACGTTCCGCCCATGCTTGGGCCCGATCGAAGTCCGCCCGGACCGCCGCTTTTTCTTCCTCGCTGCCCCAATGGATGCCGACCTTATCGGCCTTTCCCGCCCAGGATGCCCCCTGATGAGTGAAGTCGAAGGGACTGTAATAGTGAACGGTGACGATGATATTCGGATCGTCCGCCGGGAGTTCCAATTTGTCGAGGGCTGCGATGTTATTCCACTGGCCGGGGCCGATGATGACCGTCCGTTTGGGGTTTCTGCGGCGGACCAGAGCCAGGGCCTCTCGCGACCATTGATTCCACAGTTCGGGAGTCATAGCGGAGTTGGGTTCATTGAGCAGCTCGAAAAGGACCTCAGGCGGGCGGTTCTTCTGCCGTTCGGCGATCACCTGCCAGCAGGCCATGTAACGGTCCTTAAGCTTGTCGGGATTTCGACCGATGGCCGTGAATTCGTGAAAGTCCAATACCACGAGGAGGCCGGCCTTTAAGGCGTGATCCACGGCCCAATCCATGGTCTCCAGGTACTCCGGTCGCAATCCCGCCCCTTCACCACCCTGGGGATTGTCGCGAAACGGATGTAAGTTGATCCGCACATGCTGGAAGCCCGCTTGTCGAATGAGCGGGAAAAACTCTTCGCGGAATCTTGCCCGCGAACGATCCCGCCACAGCGGATCATAGCCGATAATATTCACGCCTCGGCCCAGGCGTTTATTTTGAGTAAAGGCATCGGGCCACTCAGTCTTCGGAGATGTCTCTTCCGCGAAACTCACCGAGAACCCAAAAGGAATCGAGCAGATCAACGCCGAAGCCGTTTCGAGGAAGTGTCGTCGCTGCATAGTTCACCTCAAGGAAGGAAAAAACCATCGCCTGGGAGGTTTACGAACGATGGCAATACCGGGGGTTGCCACCAATTGAATCAAGATAAGCATTACAGGGACTGTAGGTACTTGTCAACAGCGCGGGCGGCTTCCCGACCATGATTGATCGCGTGCACCACGAGCGAAGCCCCCTTGACGGTATCACCTGCGGCAAAGACCCCAGGGACGGAGGTCATCCAGCGTGTCACGCGGACGTTACCCCGATTGTCTAGCTCAAGGCCGAATTGCTCGATCAGTCCATCGTGCTCCACGTGCAAAAACCCCATGGCCAGGAGGACCAAATCGGCAGGCACGGTGAAGTCGGTATTTGGTTTTTCCCGCATCTCCCAGCCGCGAGGACCGCGGACCCACTCCACCTCGCACCCATGCAGATGGGTGACCTGCCCATTGTGGACAGTAAGTGCCTTGGTCAAGACACTCCATCGGCGGGTACATCCTTCTTCGTGGGACGTTGACGTTCGCATAATCCGCGGCCAGAGTGGCCAGGGCGTTTCGGGGTTCTTGCCCTCGGGAGGCTTGGGGAGTATCTCGATCTGAAGCACAGACTTGGCGCCTTGACGAATGGCTGTGCCCACACAGTCACTTCCCGTATCACCTCCACCAATGACGACGACGTGCTTATCCCGGGCATAAATGCTGTTTGGGCCGCTGGTAGGGATCGGATCACCCGCCACCCGCCGGTTCTGTTGGGTGAGATAATCCATGGCAAAGTGAACACCCTTGGCATCAGCGCCAGGGACGGTGAGTGGCCGTGGCTTCCCAGCGCCCATGGCCAGGAGAACAGCATGAAAGTCTCGTCGAAGTTGGTCAGCCGTGATATCGCGTCCCACCCAAACGTTCGGCTCAAAATGGACGCCCTCCGCCACCATTTGCTCTAGGCGACGATCGATGACGTGCTTTTCTAGCTTGAAATCGGGAATGCCGTAGCGAAGCAGTCCGCCAATGCGGTCCGAGCGTTCGAACACGACGACCTCGTGTCCTAGGCGACACAATTGTTGGGCAGCAGCCAAACCGGCAGGACCGGAGCCCACAATGGCTACCCGCTTGCCTGTTCGGTGCGTCGGTTTGAGGGGACGGACCCATTTCTCGGCAAACGCCTTTTCCGCAATCTGGTATTCGATATGTTTGATCGTCACCGGCTGGGAATTGATGGACAGCGTGCAAGCAGGCTCACAGGGGGCAGGGCATACCCGGCCTGTAATCTCCGGAAAGTTGTTCGTGGAATGCAGGTTCTGAGCTGCTTCCCGCCATCGACCCCGATAGACCAAGTCATTGAATTCCGGAATACGATTTTTCACCGGGCACCCCGCCATGTGGCAGAACGGGATGCCACAGTCCATACAGCGAGCCGCCTGCTCGTTCAGGACCCGCTCAGCCAGCGGACGATCAATCTCATGCCAATCGCGGATGCGTTCGGCCACAGGCCGATGGTCCACTTCTACTCGCGGATATTGTAGAAAACCGGTTGGATTACCCACTGAAAACCTCCTCTGTTGCCGGGAGTTGTTCGGCGCGGACCTGTTCTCGTTCGCGGATACGTTCCAATGCCTTGCGGTACTCGATGGGGATGACCTTGACGAACTTTCCCACGGATTCCGGCCACTTATCGAGCAATCGCTTAGCCTGCTCACTCCCGGTCCAGGCGTAATGCCGTTCGATCAACTGACGAAGTTGCTGCTGGTCTTGGGGTTGCCATACGGACTCTAGTTCCACGAGATCGAGATTACACAATGTGTCGAAAAGTTGATACTCATCGAGCACGTAGGCAATCCCGCCACTCATGCCCGCGGCAAAGTTTCGCCCTGTCTTCCCAAGGACCACCACCACGCCGCCTGTCATGTATTCGCAACCGTGGTCGCCGACACCCTCCACCACGGCCGTTGCCCCACTGTTGCGGACAGCGAACCGCTCGCCGGCTAGGCCGTTGATGAAGACTTCGCCCGAAGTGGCCCCATAAAGCACCGTGTTGCCCACGATGACGTTTTCTGCGGGATCAAACGGACTGCCTGGTGGCGTTCGAACGACAATCCGCCCACCGGAAAGCCCTTTCCCTAAATAATCATTGGCATCACCAATCAGCTCCAGTGTGATCCCAGGTGCAAGAAAGGCCCCGAAACTCTGTCCGGCAGAACCGTGAAATACCAAGTGAATTGTCCCATCCGGGAGTCCGCGACTGCCGTGTTTCTTCACGATGTGATAACTCAGCGTTGTCCCCACAGTGCGATGGATATTGCGGATAGGCATTTCCAGCCGCATAGGCTGCATGTTGTCAATGGCCGCTTGGACCTGCGGCAAAAGCACACGATCTAAATGATCTTGATGCTTGTCGGTCTGCGGACGAACGCGGCGAAGGGGCGTGCCTTCCGGCACTGGGGGTGGGGCCAGCACCGCAGAAAAGTCCAAACCTTTCGCCTTCCAGTGATCAATAGCGCGACGCACGCGGAGGCGATCGACCCGACCAACCATGTCGTCAAAACGTCGAAAGCCCAGTTGGGCCATCCAGCGGCGGACTTCTTCCGCCACAAACAAGAGATAGCGAATAAGATATTCCGCCTTTCCCGCGAACCGTGCTCGCAACTCTGGCATTTGGGTGGCAATCCCCACGGGACAAGTCCCCAAGTGGCATTTCCGCATTAGAACGCAACCCAATGAGACCAAGGCCGCCGTCCCAAAACCAAATCGCTCGGCGCCGAGCAAGGCCCCGATGACGACGTCGCGGCCGGTCCGCATTTGACCATCCACTTGGACCAGTACCCGATCGCGGAGACCGTTGAGCACTAGGGTCTGTTGCGTCTCCGCCAGCCCGATTTCCCAAGGAATACCGGCGTGCTTGATCGAAGACCACGGACTGGCCCCGGTGCCCCCGTCGTGGCCACTGATGAGGATCTCATCGGCATTTCCCTTGGCCACACCTGCTGCGACCGTTCCCACGCCTACCTCAGCCACGAGCTTGACGGAGACCATGGCCTCGGGGTTGGCACACTTTAGGTCGTAAATCAACTGGGCCAGGTCTTCGATGGAATAAATGTCGTGGTGGGGCGGAGGCGAGATCAGGGACACGCCCGGCATCGCGTGCCGCAATCTCGCAATTTCTTCCGTCACCTTATGACCGGGCAATTGTCCCCCCTCACCCGGCTTTGCCCCCTGGGCCATCTTAATTTGCAGAATCTTGGCATTGGCAAGGTACTCGATCGTTACACCAAATCGGGCACTGGCTACCTGTTTAATCCCGCAATTGAGGGAGTCTCCGTTTGGCAGCGGACGATAACGGGCCGGGTCCTCCCCTCCCTCGCCCGTGTTCGACAGGGCGCCCAAGCGGTTCATGGCAATTGCCATAATCTCGTGGGCTTCCCGGCTAATAGAACCATGGGACATGGCCCCAGTGTAGAAGCGTCGGACGATCGAGCTGGCCGGTTCGACCTCTTCCAGCGGAACGGGCTCGCCAGGCTCAAACTCGAACAGTCCCCGCAGCGTGCAAAGCTCTTCGTTTTGGCAATTAACTCGCTCGGCAAACTGAAGATAGGTCTCCCAATCGTTGTTGATGACGGCATGCTGAAGCTTTGAGACGGTCTCCGCATTCCACAAATGGCGTTCCCCGTCAACCCGCTCGTGGTATTCCCCGCCAAAATCGAGCGGCAGAGCGGCCGGTTCTCGCGGACCGAAGGCGTCGCGGTGTCGGGCCAAGGCCTCCTCGGCAATAACCTGAAGATCGATCCCGCCGATCCGCGAAGCAGTGCCGCAAAAGTATGCATCGACCACAGAACGATCCAGGCCAACGGCTTCAAACTGCTGTGCCCCGTGGTAACTCCGCAAGGTGGAAATCCCCATTTTCGACATCGTCTTCAGGATTCCCTTTTTCACCGCCGTGATGTACTGCTCAATGGCCTCGTCAAGGCTGAAATTCGGCGGCAGGTCCTTGTTGCGGTGAAGCGCTGCGATGGCCTCAAATGCCATGTACGGATTAATAGCGTTGGCCCCATAGCCACACAGCAGGCAAAAGTGCATCACCTCACGGGGTTCGCCGCTTTCCACGATAATTCCGGCTTCGCCTCGAAGTCCGCGACGGAGTAATCCGTGATGCAGGGCCGAAGTCGCCAGAAGGCTCGGGATCGGCACCCATTCCGCATTCACGCCGCGATCGCTAAGAATAATGAGCGAGGCCCCATCACGAATGACACGCTCGGCTGAGTCCACAATCTTCTCCAGCGTTTCGCGGAGGGTTGCCCCAGGGTTTTCGCACTTGGCGGGCATGAGGATCGAAACGGTGGCGACCTTGAGATGCGGATGGTTGGCCTCGCGCAATCGCCGAATGTCATCGTTCGTCAAAATGGGATGCGGCAGCTTCAGTTGTCGGCAGTGCTCCGGTGTCTCGTCCAAAAGATTGCGATGCTTTCCGGTGAACGACATCAAAGACATCACCAGGCCTTCGCGGAATGGATCGATGGGCGGATTGGTCACCTGGGCGAAAAGCTGCTTGAAATAGCTAAACAACAACTTGGGCTTATCGGAAAGCACAGGCAAAGCTGCGTCGTTACCCATTGACCCCACGGGTTCCTGCCCGTCCCGTGCCATAGGCGCGAGAATCATGTTCAGGTCTTCTACCGTGTACCCAAATGCCCGCAAACGTTGCTCCAACGGTCCCTTCTCGGATTCAACATCGGTGGGGGGAAGGAAGAGCCCGCGCAGTTCAATCCGGTTTTGTTCCAGCCAGCGCCGATAGGGCCGTTGTCGAATAATCTTTCCCTTGACCTCGTTGTCCGAGATTATCCGCTGTTCCTTCGTATCCACGAGGAACATCTTACCGGGTTGAAGGCGGCCCTTCTGACGAATCTTCTCCGGGGGAAACTCGATGACACCGGTCTCGCTGGCGAGGATGACCAGTCCATCATCCGTGACAACATAACGGCAAGGCCGCAAGCCGTTGCGGTCCAACGTACCCCCTACCAGTCGGCCATCGGTAAAGACGATCGCGGCGGGCCCATCCCAAGGCTCCATGATGGCGGCATGATACTCGTAAAATGCCCGCTTGTCGGTGCTGATGTGATACCGCGGGCCGAAGGCCTCGGGGATCATCATCATGAGGGCATGTGGCGCCGATCGCCCTGCCCGAACCAATAGCTCCATGCAATTATCAAACGCCCCAGAGTCACTTGTGCCCGGCTCGATGATGGGACAAAGCCTGCTCAAATCCTGGCCCAATAGCGGCGATGTCATCTTCTTTTCATAAGCCGCCAGATGGTTCACGTTGCCACGCAGTGTGTTGATCTCGCCATTGTGTGCGATCATTCGAAAAGGCTGCGCCAATTTCCAACTGGGGAAGGTGTTGGTGCTATATCGCTGATGAACGATGGCCAAGGCCGATTTCAGACGAGAATCCGAGAGATCCGGATAATATGCGGCCAATTGCGGGGCGATAAACATCCCCTTATAGACGATCGTTAGGGAGGACATGGAAGGGATATAAAAGTCGGCCGCAGCTTCCCCAAGTTCGCCCCGGACTCGATGTTCCAAGCGTTTTCTCGTGATGAACAGCCGCCGCTCCAATTCCTCTCCCCGAAGTCCGTTTCCGTGGATGAAGAATTGAAAGATTCGTGGCTCACAGGCCCGGGCGATCTCGCCCAAACAGGAATTGTCGGTAGGGACTTCCCGCCGCCCGATAAGCGTTAGTCCAGAGGTGACGACCTCGCTTTCAAGTAATGTTTCGCAGCGGAGCCGGACCTCGTCTTCCCGGGGGAAAAAGACCATAGCGACGCCGTACTCACCAGGAGCCGGCAGGTCAATTTTGTCGGAAGCCATTTCCTCCAGGAAGAAGTCATGCGGAATCTGAAAGAGGATGCCCGCCCCGTCGCCCGTGGTTTCGTCTGCCACCGAGGCCCCGCGATGCATCAGGTTAAGCAAAATCTGTTTGCCGAGGTCGATGATACGATGATCCGCCTTACCGGATATGTTGACCACCGCACCAATCCCACACGCATCGTGCTCGTATTGTGGGTCATAAAGTCCGTAAGCCTGTGGCGGTCGTCTTCGGTTCTGTTGATTCATTGCCATTCAACCTTGATTGCGTAGTATCGTCGTTTCGTGAATTGTATTGCGAAGCAGGACAAAGTTAACCTGACTTTGGCGCTGTTTTGATTGTGAGAGGCTTTTCCCTTGTGCGGGCAACGGCGTCCTGGCAGCGTCGGCCCTAATAGGACCCAGCAGTCGCACACGTGATGAGGCTGATCACGTGCCGATCGGACGCCTCAGCAGACGCCCCATTCCTCATCATTGTCAAGGTGCCATGAGAACTTGCCAAGGCTGCTCTTGTTATGTGACGGGGCAATTTCGCTCAAGGTTCGCGGCAAAGAGTTGCCACAAGATCGGCTAAAAAGCCTCCGGGGAGATGAAGGAGTTAACGAGTGAAAGGTCGGCCAATGCAATACACGAACTGCCGACCGCGAATGAAGATGTGCCCATCTGACACGGCGGGCGATGCGATGCTCCGATCCTTGACCTCGTTCACGGACAAGACCTCGAAGGTTGGCGCCGCCCGGACGACCGTGCATCGCCCAGAGGTATCCAAGAAGTAGATGCGATCCTCGGCCGCCAGCGGTGATGCCTTAAACTCACGTCCCAGTCGCTCACGCCACTTCAGTTCGCCTGTCTTGGCATCGAGGCATTGAACGATGCCGTTGTCCGCGGCGAGGAACAAGAGCCCGTGGCTGTAAACAGGTGAAGGACTGTCGGGATTATTCCCTTCGTAGCGCCAAAGGATTCTCTCAGGGGGCAAACGCCCCTCGCCGCCGATCTTTGCCGCGAAGGTGGCGCCCCGCATGCCGATGGTCGCGAAAACGATATCGTTCTCGATGGTTGGACCCGTGATCGTCCGATTACCTGTCAGGCCGGGGAGATACCAAATTTGCTTGCCTGTCCGTGCGTCGTAGGCATCCAATTGCTCGGCCCCCATCACGACGATCTCGGTGCGATCGGGCAAGCGACGCACCAGCGGCGTGGTGTAGGCGTCACAACTTTCTCGCATGGCCCCCGTCATCCTTGGTGTGTACCAGACTTCTTTGCCGGTCTTCAGATCATGAGCAACGACATAACTGGGGTGGGGCTTATCTTGGAGGTCGGCCAGGGAATCCTGCATACATACCGAGACAACAAGCCCATCAACGATCACCGGGCTATTGGCGTGGCCCCACCAAATCGTGTATTTGCCGTAATCGGCCTGGAGATTGCGCTTCCAAAGAAGCTCGCCGTCAAATGTAAAAACGGCCAGATCGCCATTGCCAAAATGGGCAACGACGTGCTCACCATCGGTCACAACCGAGGGGCTGGCATTATTGTTCAGACGGTGAAATTTCTGTTCGCCTCGTGGCTTGTTCTCGGGAGTCTCCGCCGTTCCAACCTGGCGGGTCCAAACGATCTTGCCAGTGGTCTTGTCGAGTCGCAGGACCAAAAGTCGATCCTCGGCCTGCGTGGTGATGAACAGCGCGTTTTCCCAAATGACAGGCGTACTATTTCCCCATCCGGGAATGGCGGTCTTCCACACAATGCCCTGGTTGGCTTCCTCGGACCATGATAGCGGAAGGTTCGTCTCGCGGGAGACACCCGTGCCCTCGGGTCCGCGCCAGGCAGGCCAATTGTCTGCCCGGCTGATCATCTCCGGCCCAAAAAGTACCAATATCACCAAAAACCGGGCATTTATCCGGCACAAACTTGCCGAAAATCCGTCGAAAAAATTTTTTTGCTTTATCATTGACCCACCAGTTTTTGGACCGCTAAGGTGTTTTGGGCTCGTTTAGTCGGGGTCCATGCCCCATTTGGGGATTACTCGTCTTTTGCACGGAGCCAAGACTGAATGGTAGGGGTGTAGGGGCACAGCTCTTCGTTATTGAAGAAAATCGCCAATTCCCGGGCGGCGGACTCCGGGCCGTCCGAGGCGTGTACGAGATTCATCTGGCGCGAGCAGCCAAAATCGCCTCGAATAGTCCCCGGTGCCGCGGCCAGGGCATTCGTCGCCCCCACCATCTCGCGGACAACACGGATAGCTTCGGGCCCCTCAACTGCCATCGCCACGATTGGCCCCGAAGTGATGAACTCCTCCAACGAGGGATACCATGCTTTGTGAACGTGCTCCGCGTAGTGCTTTCGTGCGAGTTCCGGCGTTACGCGGATCATCTTCATGGCAACGATGTTGAGGCCCTTGTCTTCGAACCGGCTGATGATCCGACCCATCAAACGACGTTGCACACAATCAGGCTTCAACAAAACGAGTGTACGTTCCATGTTTCTCTTGGTCTCCCATGTTGGTTCTAATCAACATTGTGCGTGAAGCTGCCCAGGAAAGACATTGGTCGGGCTTCGATTCGCACGTTGGTATGGCCCTGCCTTAGCACACAGCAAAGACGCGAACGTCCATACGTTCGGCCAACGACGGATTAAACTGCCCAAAGCCTCGTGCGTAGTAACGTCCCCACGCAGCGAGGCCTGGCCAGCTTGAAGACCTCCTTACCGTTGGCGCTTTCCAATCTCAGCAGGATTGATCAACTCCGATCGCCACCCACTTTCGGATATGCAAAAACCTTATGCTAACCAGCGACCGAAAAGGCTTCAAGGACGGACATACGCCCACCTTGAGGTGATCGCGGCATGCCCACCGCAACAGTCATGCTCAGCCTATTCTCAAGGGCACCGACTATTCTCGGCTGCGCCGATTTCGTCGATCACAAATCGCGCCGCTACACAGTCGCCCACAGCGTCGGTTACCGACCGCGGCTTCTTAACAGAAATCTAACCATCTCTTAACGAGTTCCTAACATGTGCCCCGTACACTAGAACGTAAACGCTGGCGTTCAAGGGGCAGTGGCGAAATCTGGCTAGGTCATGGGCGTCTCCCTGCCAGATAGGTGTTCCAGACGCCCGCATGTGCGGAGGTTGTGACGATGGTGATTTCTCGGCGCAAGTGGATGACTCGTTTTCACGCTGGCTTCACGCTGGTGGAACTTTTGGTGGTCATTGCGATCATCGGGGTTCTGATTGCCCTGTTGTTGCCTGCGATTCAGGCTGCTCGGGAATCAGCCCGACGATCGCAGTGCTCGAACAATCTCAAGCAGATCGGCTTAGCTATCCACAATTTTCAGGATGTGTATGGGCGGCTTCCCACGGGTGCCCGCGATGGTGACCACCGCGTCCCCGACGCTCTAACTGCATGCTGCAATTCGCGGACGCGTTACGGCTGGAGTTTTTGG
>Ga0116168_1002619_pt1 | contig 11083 bp, 9 predicted proteins | sample AD_UKC129_MetaG_FD_89795 | JGI IMG/M metagenome (GOLD analysis project Ga0116168, IMG submission 89795) | Active sludge microbial communities of municipal wastewater-treating anaerobic digesters from Canada - AD_UKC129_MetaG | ecosystem: Engineered > Bioreactor > Anaerobic > Digestate | place...
GAAAATTTATGAAGGACAGTGTCAATCAATGGTAGAAGCATTTCTAGAACACGGAAAGAATATATTTCCTTTGCCAGACATCAAAGCCCTCAGTTAAAGGCAAAACTTGAATAGCTAAAAACCCTATCCTGGTTAGGTAGAGAAAAAGCATAAAATGGTAGAGCCAATGAATTATCGAGATACCAGTATATAGAATTTAGGATTTTATGACGCAGATAGCCTCACCAATCCCCGGGATATAGAACACCCCAGGAAGTTTACTTAAATGAAACTATAAACAAACAGGAGGAAATAATACACCTTAAAGAAGCCTGTTTTTTGTCTTGACAATGGGGTCCACCTTATTCTTTCACTAAAAATTGCAAACTCTGTGGAGCCACCACCTTGCTTCTTGAAAGATCACTGCATGAGAAAGTTCTTCTGTAGAGCTTCTATAGTTGCCTGAACTAAGTCGCTGATTCTAACCTGGCAATATCCAAAAACAGCACTTTTTACTAAATCATTAAGAGGGGCAATCATATCTCTCGGGATTGCTTCTTTTCCCAATAATGCTCCAATAATTGAGCCAGCAGTAGCACCGTTGCAATCGGTATCCTTGCCACACATGACAGCTATAGCAACAGTTTTTCTAAAGTCCATTTCTCCCTGGAGAAGAGCTATCAAAACATAAGCCAGATTGGGTAAAGTATGCACTCCGTGGTACTCACCATAGTGGTTCTCTACCATTTCCCAAACCTCTAACCAGTTATTTGATTCCTCACTCCAGCTCATCACCTCCTTCACTAGCTTACTAATACGAGAGTTTGCCGGTATCTGAGACAAACCAGCTTTTAAAACCTCATTTAAGTTATCGCTTACCAGCGCTGCAGATATAACTGAAGCAACAAAGATCTCCCCGTATATTCCGTTTTTAGTATGAGAAAGAGAGGCATCCTGGTATGCTAAAGAAGCAGCCAATTCCGGATTACCTGGAGTGAGATATCCAAAAACATCAGCCCGAATTTGAGCTCCAATCCACTCCCGAAAAGGGTTCCAGTACGTAGCTGTCAGAGGGGGTTTAAGGCCCCGGACAAGGTTAGCGTATGCCTGGCGCTCGGCAGTATAAACCATGTTATAAGGAAGATGAGAAAGCCAGGCCTCTCCAACATCTTCAGATGAAAAATTTAAACCATTTTCCTGAACAATTTTCAAATTCAAAATGGTATAGTCAATATCATCATCTCGTGGCATGCAGGAAATATTACCTCGAGTAGCCTCAATTGCTGAAGGATGAAAAGTATGCCTGCCTTCGGCAATTTTTTCTGGGGCATAAATGAAATAATCCTTAAGAGGATAGGAGTCAGTCGCTTTTAAGTATTCTTCAATTTCTTCCCTAGACCATCCCTCCACCGGTTTCCCAAGAAGGCACCCAATGCAGCGTCCCAGCCAGGCTCCTTCTATCCGGTCCTTCAAAGTGTCAATATTGGCAACTTTAAATTCTTGCCCCAATTCCCTATTTTTCTCCTTTTGGATTTCCTCCCAGCAAGATGGCTCATAATAGGTAAAATCACTTCTCTCTCCCAGGTCAGCCAAACTATTATAAAACTCTTCGATTTCTTCGAGAGTACCGCTCTTTCTGAGTTTCTGGAACTCCTCTCGAACCGAGTCGGTCACATCTTTTCCTTCCTCTTCCAGCTGCTTTAATTCGTACTGTAAAAGTTCCAACATCTCTTCCTTGCGAAAGAAAGCTACCTCTTTCCCGGTGTATTTTTTATTTCCCATTACATAAGCCCCCTCTCCAAACTCAAACCGGATTATTTTTTCTCCCTCCAAAATTCTCAGTGCTTCCCGTACCGTTGGCCTCCCCACTCCTAATTGGCGGGCAAGTTCGTTTTCAGGGGGAAGTTTTTCCCCAACTTTAAAATGTCCATGCATAATATCTCTTCGAATCTCTTCAGCAACTAAAACAGCTAATGTTTCTCTTCTTACTGGTTTCACTGTATCTCATTTCACCCCTTTTGTATTACAATTTTACAATATTATTGTAATATTGTAAAATTAATCTGTCAACCTCGTGGGAGGCAGTTTGAAAAAAATCTCCCTTATACCTTTAGCAAAATAGAGGAGAGCTTACACAGAGGTATAAGAGATGAACTGAGAAAAATAGCCCTAAAAAGCTATAATACTCATCAGAAAATTTATAAGAAACGCTCCTTATAGAATCTTTCTTTGGAACTACCAAGGGGATGTTTGGAGGTTATCTTGAAGAACATATAGAAAAGATGGCTTTTAATGTGGTCTTTGCTCAATTGATTTGTGGAATGTAGGAAACATTCTTTTTAGGTAAAGCATGAGAAAATTTTTCAAACTACCTCATCTTGTGATAGCTCTACCAATATAAACTTATTGTAAAAGCTCTTAAAAAAACATTCCCAAGAGAGAAGAAAAAATCTGTTATAATTTTCAGATAGCCCAAAAAGAAAGGAGTCTTATTATGCCTTTAGTTTCTACTAAAACTATTTTAGACTTAGCTGAAGAGAAAAACTTTGCTCTTCCTGCTTTTAACGTTCCCATCCCGGAGTTTATTCTATGGGTTTTAGAAGCAGGGGAAGAAATGCGTGCTTCCCTCATCATCCAGATAGCCCCGGTGGAGTATGAAGCCCTGGATATAAGAATGTTTTATGGTACACTGCTTTTTCTATCCCAGAAATTCTCTATACCTTTTTCTCTCCACTTAGACCATGCTCACCGCCTGGAAGATATCCTTTTAGCCATACAGAATGGATTTTCGTCAGTAATGATTGACGGCTCTCGTCTACCCTTAGAGGAAAATATTCAACTGACCAATAAAGTAATAGAGGTAGCTCACCCGGTGGGGGTACTGGTAGAAGGGGAGCTGGGAAGAGTAGGAGGCTTAGAAGGAGATGAGAGCTGGGAAGAAAAAGGCAAAGAAGAGGATTTCTTCACCTCTCCTCAGGAAGCACAGGAGTTTGTCGATAAAGTACCGGTAGATATGCTGGCAGTAGCAGTAGGAACTCGCCATGGATTATATAAAGGAAGAACACCTCAACTTCAATTGGATCGCATCAAAGAAATTAGAGCAAAAACCAATCTACCTCTTGTCATCCATGGAGGAAGTGGCACACCTCAAGATCAACTACAAAAGGCAGCGCAACTGGGAGTGCGAAAAATAAACTTTAGCACTGCCTTACGAGCACAATATTTAAGTTCTTTCCAAGAATACTTAGAGAGCCACCCTGAAGAGCTCATGGTGGGTAAAATTTTACAAGGAGTAGAAGGAAAAGTAAAAGAAGTGATAAAAGAGTGTATAATCGCCTCTTGTGCAGAAGGTAAGGTGTGATGTAGGTTTTCCCTTTGCTCTTTCCGGGTTATTTTTAGCTCAAGTTACTCCTCCCCCAGAAAAAAAGATAGGGGGAGGAGAGCTTTATTTTCTCTTAGATTTTGCTCCCCATACCAGTATTATGTCAGGAACTCCGGTCTGGGCCTTTCTTTATCTATCTCTATCTTTCCACCTCTCGGGAGCTCTTTTTGCCATCCTACCGGATTTAGAAATAATCCTCCGCCGAGAAGTGATTATTCCTCCGAACAGGAATAAAGCCCTCTTCTTTTACTATAGATTGTCCTTCAGGACCCAGAATAAAATCGATCAGTTTTTTGACCGCCCCCCGAGGTTCCCCATTCACATAGAGATATAATCCTCGAGCCAGCGGATATTCGCCAGAAAGTACTTTCTCAGCACTTGCCTCTACTCCATCCACCACCAGAGTTTTGATTTTATCTCCTCCATACTCTACATATCCCAACCCCACATACCCTATAGCATGAGGGTTACTGACTACTTCATTCAATATTGACTGGTTAGAAGGAAGACGTAAAGCCCTATCGGCAAGTTCCTCTCCTCTTAAGACGTGTTCGCTAAACACTTCAAAAGTTCCAGAGTTAGTATCGCGAGAAATAATCACTATTTCCCCATCTAAAGCGACACCTAATTCTTGCCAGGTGTTTACTTTGCCAGTATAGATTGTTTGCAAAGTGTCGATATCAATTTCAGAAAGAGGATTAAGAAAGTTAACCACGACCGAAAGAGCATCCTTGGCTATTTCTATTTCCCGAATATCCAAGCCCTTCTCTTTAGCTTTCTGCCACTCCTCTTCCTTCATCTGGCGGGAAGCCATAGCCACGCTGATTACTCCATCTAAAAGAGCAGAAATACCTACTCCTGAGCCCCCTCCTCCTACGGTAATTTCTATGTCTTCGTTCAGTGCCATAAATTCTTCAGCTATTATCTGCATAATAGGTAAAACAGTGGTAGAACCCTGTACATCAACTCTCTCTGCTCCCCAGCTCCAGCCCGAGAGAGAAAGAACAAAACATGCTATTAAACTACTTAGCAACACCTTTTTCATTTACCCTACCTCTCTTTTTCTAATTTTTACCCTGAAATATGGTAAGATAAGAATGTTAGCTCAATATTTAAATAATGTTAATCAATATTTTAACATGAAAGGAGAATGAGTATGGCACAGACTTTTGGCTTAATTGTAGGCAACCGAGGCTTTTTCCCCGATGAGTTAGCCAAAGACGGGAGAAGTAAAATTTTAGAGGTTTTGAAGAAAAAAGGTTTTGAAGTAATAGCTCCCAGCACCGAAGACACCAAATTTGGCACTATTGAGACCTGGGAAGATGCTCAGAAATGTGCCCGCATTTTTGATGAAAATCGCCACCGCATAGAGGGAATTATCATCACTTTGCCCAATTTCGGTGATGAGCGAGCAGCAGCTCAAACTATTCGTCTTTCAGGATTAAACGTTCCAGTTTTGGTCCATGCTTTTCCTGACCAGATTGACGCTCTTGATGTTCAGAATCGGAGAGATAGCTTCTGTGGCAAGCTCTCCATATGTAACAACCTCAAGCAATTCCAGATTCCCTTTTCTCTAACTTCTTATCACACTGAAGACCCTGATTCCCCCGCCTTTGGAGAGGATTTAGAGTGGTTTGCAGGAGTATGCCGGGTGGTAAAAGGATTTAAAAATCTAAAGGCTGGAGCTGTGGGAGCACGACCTGCCGCTTTCAATACCGTCCGTTTCTCAGAAAAAATTTTAGAGAGTTATGGAATATCAGTAGAAACCATAGACCTCTCAGAAATCATTGGTAACATGAATAGATTAGATAATAATAACCCGGAGGTACAGAGAAAATTACAAGAAATAAAAGACTATATTGACACCACCGGGATCCCTGAAGAAGCGCTGATCAAAATGGCCAAGCTTTATGTGGTATTAGAAGAATGGATTAAAGCAACCGGTGTATCTCTCCTTTCTCTCCAGTGTTGGGACTCTATCGAAGAAAATTATGGTATCATGCCCTGCACAGTAATGAGCATGTTCAGCGAAAAATTAATACCGGCAGCCTGCGAAGTAGATCTGGTAGGGGGATTGAGTATGTATGCTCTACAACTTGCTTCTCAAAAACCATCTGCTCTTGTGGATTGGAACAACAACTTCGGTGAAGATCCCGACAAAGCCATTCTCTTCCACTGTAGCAATTTCCCCAAATCACTCCTTCGAGGAGCCAAAATGGGGTACGGCGACATTATCTCCTCTTCAGTTTCTAAAGAAAAGGCCTACGGAACCTGCTACGGGATCATACCCCCGGGAGAGGTAACGTTGGCTCGCTTATCTACCAATGACGAAGAGGGTAATTTAATATCTTATATAGCAGAAGGAGAAATCACTTCTGACCGGGTCAACACTTTTGGAGGAGTGGGAGTCGCGAAAATTGAAGACCTCCAGAGTTTATTGAGCTACATTTGCACTAACGGTTTTGAACACCACGTAGCTATTAGCTTATCTCAAAGCGGAGACATTTTATCCGAGGCTTTTGAAAACTACTTAGGGATAGAAGCGTACTACCACAACATCTATTAATTCACAGAGAGGGAAACTGAGTTTCCCTCTCTGTTTGTCCCTCTAGCAGGGGTACCCTTACAGCGTAAGTTTTAAAACACCGAAGATAACACTAAAAACGCAAAATCTCAGTTCTCCAGTACCCTATATTGATGGACCACCAATTTCTTCAAGAACAGTACATATGGTCTCTATATTTTCCAAAGGAACATCTGGTTCACATTCTGCTATAAGCATTAACCCTCCCCTGGGGCTATTTAATTTCTCTACCGCTTCTCTTATATGTTCTCTTATTTCTTGGGGCTTAGCAAATGGGAACAACTGTCTATCTAAGTCTAAGTCTATACAGACCTTGCTCTTTGCTGTCTCTACCAATCCGTCTATTGTATTGGCTCCCACTTGAGGATTTAAAATATCGACGCCACAATCTATTAGGTCATCTATAATCTCAAGGATGTGGCCATCGGAGTGGAAATATACATAAACATTGTTCTTTTGGCATAGACTGAACATCTTTTTATAACAGGGCTTTAGATATTTTCTAAACTTCTCAGGACTTATAGGAAGCCTATCCTGATTGCCCAGGTCATCTCCGAAGTGGATCAAATCTGCTCCCACCTCAATCCACTTTTCTATAAACTTTATATTGTAGTCTAATACCATATCTATAAGTTTTTCTAACCTTGGCTCATCCGTTGCTATGTCTATCATAAGATTCTCAAACCCTCTGAGGTAATACAGCCTCATGTACATAAACCCATGGGGTAGACCACCACTAGCCAGTTCTCCATTTAACTTCTTCTCCCTGAACACTTCTCTCAACCTTTCCCAATCCGCGGGTCTTCCCCTTTCCCCCTGAATTAGCGGATCAGGAGGGATATAAGATTCGAGGTTTTTCCAGTCCTTTAGAGGGTGGACTACTACCATTCCTTCTAGACCCTCCTCTACGTTTTCCCAAACACATCCCCAACTATCAGTAAACCTACCTCTCTTGTAGCCCGGGTCAGCTATAGCATCAAAATTGATGCTTCCTTTTTTATAATCTGGAAATATTTTAGGATGTCGTAATACTACTTCTTCTAAAGCTTCTCTATATTTTCTCCAGGTAGCAGGCATAAGGCTTACTCTACAAGGAATCCATTCAGGATTTTCAAAGTTAACCGCCTTAAGATAGTTTTCTGTCCTTTCCAGTATAGAATAACTCACTTCTTTCCTCCCTACTAAGGTGGCTCCTAATGTCAAGATAAAAAGACGCTTTAGATAAGGCTCTGCTCTTTCAATTTACAGTTTTTCCCGGCTCTGGGCAGACTCCCGGGGTGTTCTGTATTCCGGGAATTTTCAGAGCTATCTACGTTATTATAAAGCGGCCATCAAACATCCGATCTTTTCCACCTCTGCTGATTCTAATCTCTGCTTTCTTAAGTTCTCCAGTAAACTCCCATTGGGTGCTTCAATTCCTGACCGCTCCAAATATCTCAGGGGGAAAATCATCAGCGCTCTACCCAGGACCCCAAGAGGAAACCCCCCTCCACGATGTTAGATGTCTCCGGGGTAGCACATACTGACTATGCCAGTTATTGCCGCCATAAAATGTAGCTCATCTTTACCCAGGTTATATCAGCATTCCAATCTTGCCTGATTCTGTAAGGGCTAAATCTTCTATGAGCAAAGATGTTTTCCCCTCTTGCCAGACGGTATGCCAAAATCCACTCACCTTCTTTCCCGAGAGAGCTCCTTCACCATACCGTATAGCCTCCATCCATAACTAAAACACTCCCTGTAACATAAGAGGAAGCAGGAGAAGCCAGGAAAACACAGGGACCTTTGATTTCTTCTGGACTACCCAGGCGACCCAGAGGAGTAAGTTTTTTCCACAGGTCAGCATATTCAGGATATTCCTGTAAGAGGTCGCCCACCAGTTGCGTTTCCATATAACCGGGAGCAATGGTGTTAACCCGAACATTATAGGGAGCCCACTCCGAGGCTAAAGATTTAGTCAGCATAATTACTCCCGCTTTTGAGGAGTTATAATGAGATTGAGCCTGAGGGGTATTGACTACTAATCCCGACATGGAAGAAATATTTATGATACTTCCCCTTTTTCTCTTAATCATCTCCCTTCCCACTGCCTGGCAGCATAAAAATACCCCATTTAAGTTGACGTCCAGAACTTTCTTCCAATCCTCTTCCGGCATCTCTTCTGCCCTCATCCATTGTCCCACTCCAGCAGAAGTTACCAGAATATCAATTTTACCAAAACGCTCCACAGTTTTTCCCACCATTTCTTCTACTTCTTCTTTTTTGGTAACATCAACGCAGAGAGCTAAGGAATCCACTCCCGAAGACTGAAGGTGGGAGGCAACTTTCTGAGCTTTTTCCAGATTCAAATCTGCCACTACTACCTGAGCTCCTGCCTCCCCCAGAGCAATAGACATTTGTTCTCCCAAGCCTTGCGCTCCACCAGTAACAATAGCTACTTCTCCCTGCAAACTAAAAAGGTCGTGGATATTCGAGGGCATTTTTTATCCTCCTCTTGATAAGAAAAAACTTTTATCGCGGAAAAATACTGGTCGGGGCGAGCCGATTTGAACGGCCGACCACTCGCACCCCAAGCGAGTGCGCTTGCCAGGCTGCGCCACGCCCCGACCTCATATCTTTAAGAAAATTATAGGTAGAAGACCAGAGATTGTCAATGCTCCGGTGATTCGGGATTGATTACTTTCACTACGATTTCTCCTGGTTTTACCAATTGCAAGCGCTCTCGAGCTAATTTTTCTATATACCAGCTTTCACCTAAATATTCTTTCTCTTTTTCTAATGCTTCCACTTCTTCAGATAGCGCTTTTTCTCTTTCTTCCAGCTCTCTCATCTCTCGAGCCAGAGTAAAATAATCTACCAATTTATTACTCAGGCGCAAGTTAAAGAAAAAAAGAGCCAGCGCTAAAAAAGCGATGAACAGAAATTTCTCCCATCCCTTTTCAGTAACCGGTAACTTTGAAAACCTCTCTTCCTCGGAAAATAGCGGCATTATCCAGCTCTTCCTCGATTCTCAATAGCTGATTATATTTGGCCGTTCTCTCTGAACGACATATAGAACCAGTTTTTATTTGACCAGCATTGCATCCCACCACCAGATCAGCAATGGTGCTATCCTCAGTTTCTCCTGAGCGGTGAGAAATAACTGAAGTATATCCAGCCCTTTTAGCTATTTCAATGGTTTCCAGAGTTTCAGTGAGAGTTCCAATTTGATTTAATTTAATGAGAATGGAATTACAACATTTCTCCCGAATCCCCCGGAGTAACCTTTCCTTATTGGTGACAAATAGATCATCACCTACCAACTGCACCTTATCACCCAGAGCAAAAGTGAGCTTTTTCCAGCCTTCCCAGTCTTCTTCGGCTAAACCGTCTTCGATAGAAATAATGGGATATTTTTCCACCAAATAACGATAAAATTCAATCATTTCTTCTACATTACGGCGTACTCCTTCTCGTTCAAAAACATATATTCCATCTTTGTAAAGCTCAGAAGCAGCAGTATCCAGCGCTAAATAAACATCCCTACCCGGCTCATAACCAGCCAGCTGTATGGCTTCTAAAATCACCTCAATAGCTGCTTCAGAAGAATGGAGATTGGGAGCAAAACCTCCTTCATCTCCCACACCTGTAGAGTAACCACTTCGTTTTAAAACTCTGGCCAGGTTATGAAAGACTTCCACTCCCATTCTCAAGCTTTCGCTATAAGAACGAGCTCCGCAGGGAGCAATCATAAATTCCTGAATATCCACTCCACTATCAGCATGCCTTCCTCCATTCAAGATATTCATGAGAGGAACAGGTAGCTCTCGAGCGTTAGCCCCTCCAAAGTAGCGATAAAGAGAAAGACCGCTGTAATCAGCTGCTGCTTTAGCTACTGCCAAAGAGACTCCCAGAATAGCATTGGCTCCCAATTTCCCTTTGTTAGGTGTCCCGTCCAGCTCAATGAGCGTTTTATCCACAACCGCTTGATCCAGCGCATCCAATCCAATTACTTCTGGAGCTATAATTTCGTTGACATTTTCTACTGCTTTACGCACTCCTTTACCTAAATAGCGTCTTTTATCTCCATCTCGCAATTCCACTGCTTCAAAAGTGCCGGTGGAAGCTCCGGAAGGAACAGATGCCCGGCCAAAAGCTCCTGAGGCCAGGGTCACATCGACTTCCACTGTGGGATTCCCTCGGGAATCGAGAATTTCTCGAGCATGAACATCAAAAATAATACTCACACCTCATCAACTCCTTCCCATCAAATTGGGGTAACTTTTACTGTACTGCCAGAAGGTACTTCATCTAAAATAGCCCAGGAAGAAATAATTTTCCCCACCACTTCTACTGCACTGGCCGGCCTAATCTCTCCATTTTTACTCACCGGGGTGGGACCAAAGAAAAGGCAAAGGCAAGCTCCGTCTGGCCAATAAGCTACATCACCCTCCTCTACTACCTCTTGAGGAGAAGTAATGGAACTTTTAAGGGGAATGGAAAAATAAATCTCCTTCCCCCACCGATTGATCCGGGCTTCAATAGGTAAAATGCGAAAAATTTCTTTAGATAAAGGACTATCTTTAAGTTCTGTCTCCACTTTAATATCCCTCTCCGGAAAAGAAAACTCTACTTTGGTGGGCATAAATCTCTCCTCCTTTCCACACTCGTCCTAAGTTAAAAGCCAGATGCTCCAGAAGAACAGGGGCCTTTTGGAATGCCTCTTCCTCAGTGATGGGGCCATTAGCTATGGAAAAAAGAGCCAAGGCTTTTTCCTCCCAGAGAGAAAAAGCCTCTTCACTAATTTTTCCTCCCACTAAAAGGAGGGGCTTACCCCATTTTCTGCACTTCTCCTCTACCCCACTTACTACTTTACCATAAAGAGATTGTTTATCGACCTTTCCCTCTCCACTTATCACTAAATCTGCTTCTTTAATTTCTTCCTCTAGATGCAAAATATCCATAATCAGCTGGATACCAGAGGCAAATTGTGCTCCCCAAAAGGCATACAACCCTGCTCCTATCCCTCCTGCTGCTCCTGCCCCTGGTACATGGTCGACTTCTATCCCGGTGTGTTCTCTAACTAACCGCGCATAATTGCGCAAACCCCGATCCAGCATTTCTACTTCTTCAGGATTGGCCCCTTTTTGCGGACCATA
>Ga0116168_1002626_pt1 | contig 11060 bp, 12 predicted proteins | sample AD_UKC129_MetaG_FD_89795 | JGI IMG/M metagenome (GOLD analysis project Ga0116168, IMG submission 89795) | Active sludge microbial communities of municipal wastewater-treating anaerobic digesters from Canada - AD_UKC129_MetaG | ecosystem: Engineered > Bioreactor > Anaerobic > Digestate | place...
CTTCAATGTATTCTTCTTTTAATTCCTCTTCAGTGTATAGCTCGTCGGGGTCTGTGTTTTCTTTTTTCCACTCGTCAAAACTAAGAATGTTACTATAGTCGTTCTCTAACTCTTCCGGCGTGTACTCTGTCCAATCGCCACATATGGCAATTACATCTAACTCAAAATCAGGGTCCAATTCCTCGTACCAATCGAATAATGCTTCATATCCTTCATAGCTATAATAATCTCTGTCCATTTTTCGGAATGCGTCCATAAAGTCGTATAGGTTAACTGTTTGCTTCATTGTTCAATGCCTCCCTCTTTCATTCTTGCCGCCGTTCGGCGGCCTTATTTTGCTTACGGCTATAGTATAGCACATATATTTCAATTTGTCAATAGGTTTGGTAAAAATTTTTGCAATATTTCAATAATTTTTTTGACCCATATGCAATATCACGTGAGTATACCTTTTGCAATATCCGGCCTGCCTGGATACGGCCCGGAGGGGGATATACAGCCGGCTGCCCGGGGCGAGTTAACCGCGTAATCACCGAAAAAATAAAAAAGCCCCAAAAAGAATCTTCAAACATTTCACAAATATTTTTTGAAAAAACCTATTGACATATTTGAAACGCTGTGCTATAATAGACACAACAAAGAAAATCATCAAAAGGAGATTGAAACATGAAGATCGGTTATGTAAGGTACTCGACGAAGGATCAGAACCCTGAGCGTCAGGAAGTGTTGATGCAGAAACTGGGCGTGGAGAAAGTATTCATTGACATGCTTAGTGGAAAGGACACGAACAGGCCGCAGTTGCAGGCAATGTTAGATTACATCCGCGAGGGCGATACGGTTATAGTGGAGAGCTTTAGCAGGTTGGCGAGAAATACTCGGGACTTGCTGGAGATAACGGACAAGATGCGCGAGAAGGGCGTTGAGTTTATCAGTCTGAAGGAGTCGATAGACACCAAAACGCCGGTTGGCAAGGCGCTGTTGACAATTCTGGGCGCGATCAGCGAGTTGGAGCGAGAGTATATATTGGAGCGTCAAGCTGAGGGCATAGCAATTAAGAAGCAGAAGGGCGGGTATAAGGGGCGCGTGCCGATTAAAGTAGATGAAAAGAAGTTTGAACAGGAGTACAAACTGTGGCGGTCTGGGCAGATTACGGCGAAACTGGCGATGGAGCATTTGGGGCTGAAACCGAACACGTTTTATAGGCGGGTTGCGGCATACGAAAAAAGGAGGGACGGCAATGCCTAATACATTTGGAGATATTCAAAGCGCCACGCCAGAAGAAGAACGCAAGTATTATGTTTATATGTGGCATGATGCTATTTTGAAAGGAGGGTAAAAATGTTTTATGACAACGAGCAAAGTATCTTCTGCATACCGGGATGCTTAACTTTCGCATCCGAAATAACAAGGTTTTTATGGTGGGATATTGAAAAACAAACGTATCCTAAGCGGAAAATAACAATAAAGTTAAGACGCAAAAAGTTAAGACGCAAAGCGTAACAGTACACCATTGAGCGCCCATGAGCGCCTATCCTACGAAAATTACGGAGGAGGGCGCTTATTTTTATGCCAAATTATGAAGATTTACTTGCAAGGATAAAGGCGGTTATCAAGAAAAGCGGTGAGTTTGAGGCTTATCAGGATTACTTTGATACACTTCGTCTGCTCGGGAAAGAGGATAAAAAGAAGTCGTTTGAGCACAATCTATGGCTTCGCAAGGAAACGGCAAGGCTTGTCCGCGAGAGCAAAGATCCGGAAACGATTATAAAATTTTTCGAGCTAAACAAAAAGACGTATTTGTACATGGCGCAAGACGATTTTGACTCGTACTGCATTTATTTGGAGTGGAACCGGGCGCCGCAGAAGAGGTTTTACCTACCACGCAGGAAGGTGCTCTATCCGCTCGTGCAGGATTTGCAGGATTTAGCAGATGGGAAGATAGACTTTCTTGGCGTTTCTATGCCTCCGAGAACAGGAAAATCCACTCTATGTATTTTCTTTATGACGTGGCTTATGGGCAGGAATCCTGACACCGCGAATGTCATGTCCGGCCACAGCGACAAACTGACTAACGGTTTCTACCGCGAGGTTCTAACCATTCTGACCGACAATGAAACTTATTTGTGGGCTGATGTATTCCCTACCGTGCGCTTAGTCGAAACGTCGGCAAAAAACGAAACGATAGACTTGAACCGCAAGAAGCGGTTTCCGACGTTTACGGCGCGTTCGATTGGCGGTACGCTAACTGGTGCGGTCGAAATAGGCGAAGGCGGATGTTTGTATGTGGATGACTTAATCGAGGACTTGGAGGAAAGTCTTAACCCCGACCGTTTGCAGGCGAAATATGACGCGTATCTGAACCAGTTAAAAGACCGCAAGAAGGAAGGCGCGAAAGAACTGATAGTTGGTACACGTTGGAATGTGCTTGATCCGCTTGGGCGCGTACAACAACAGTACGCAGATAATCCGCGCTATAGGTTTAGGGTGATCCCCGCGTTGAACGAGAAAGGCGAGAGCAATTTCGTTTACGATTATGGCTTAGGATTTTCCACGGAGTATTTTTTGGACATGAAGGCGAGCCTTGACGATGCCACATGGTGCGCCAAGTACATGGGCAGACCGTATGTACGCGAAGGCTTGTTGTTTCCTGCTGACGAGCTAAGGTATTATAATGGCACACTGCCTGATGGTGAGCCTTATAAGGTTGCGGTGTGCGACGTTGCTTGGGGCGGTGGAGATAGCCTTGCGATGGTGTTTGCATATGTTTATGGTAATGACGTTTACATACATGATGTGATTTTCAATAAGGGCGACAAGACGGTGACACAGCCGCTTATAATTGGGCGAGTCAAGCAGTTGATGCCGAACAAGATACGGTTTGAGGCTAACAATGGCGGCGGAGAATACGCTGATACAATTAACGAAAAATTGCGAAGCGACGGAGTGCACATAAACATTATCGCACGCAAAGCTCCAAACAACCAAAGCAAAATGGGGCGCATTATTCAGTTCGCGCCGGATATAAAGAGATTCTATTTCCGCGATGCCAAGAACCGTTCGCAGGAATATCAGGCTTTTATGGATGAATTAACGACGTTTTCGCAGGCTGGCAAGAACGCACATGACGATGCTCCTGACAGCTTAGCTATGCTTGCCGATGAATTGTATCATGGGCCAGCGCGAGTTGAGGTTGCCACTCGACCGTGGTAAACCACAATATATGGTGGTGTTCACAGTTTGTTAAACATAATATATTGTATTTTTTAACATTTTTATGATACAATTGTATATAATGGAAGATTTATAAATGGGAGGGGCAAATTGAGGGTAATTATAAGAGAATATCCGAGAGATTTGCCCTATCTTACGCTGTATCCCATCGCGGATGTGCATTGGGGTGCGGCAGAGTGCATGGAGACCGAGTTTGAGCGGTACATACAACGTATCAAGGACGACCCTACAGCGGCGGTGATACTTGCCGGAGACCTTATCAATAACGGCATTAAAAGCTCCGTTACCAACGTCTACGAGGAAAAATACACGCCACACTACCAAAAGAAGGCAATGATTAGGCTGCTGGAGCCTATCCGCGACAAGATAATCGCAGGAGTTACCGGCAACCACGAGTACAGATGCGTTAAGGAGACAAGCACGGACGTTACCGAGGATATCTTTGACGAGCTTGGCATAAGCGACGCATACGCCTTTGACGCGGCGTTTGTCAAAGTGTCGTTTGGAAGAAAGTGCAACGGCAAGCCGGTGGCGTATATGATCTATGTATCGCACGGATCAGGTGGCGGAGCGTTACTCGGCAGCGGACTCAGCAGGCAGGACGGGTACCATATGGCTATAGAGGGCGTGGACATATCCATTAGCGGACATACTCACAAGCCTGCAAAAGTGCCGTCGTCGAGACTTGTATTTGACCCGCACAACAACAAGGTGACACGGCGCAATACCTTGATATTTGTCTGCACGTCATGGCTTGACTATGGCGGCTATCCGGTACGAGGGCAGCTTAAGCCGACAGCATTTTATCCGGATACTATAACTCTTTACGGTGATCGCAAGGAGTGGCGATAAGCGATATTACCCGCAAAAGCGGTTGATATACCAACAAAGCCCCTGTTGGTTATGCTTGCGATTGTGCGGTTCGGATAGCTACCGATGCTGCTATATCAGCAAGTAACCAGCCGTCGCGCGGCGGTGTCCTTCGGGCGCAGGGGATTTTAAGAGGTGCAATCCTCGTCCGCGCTATTATCTAACAAGCAGGGAGGTGGGAGCGGTGGGCAGTTATAGTGGTATGCGCAGGCGCACAACGTATTGGCGCGACAAAGGGCAGGACCCGCCGCCCGGAGACACTAATAAGCCTGTACCGCCGTCAACATCGAGAGCGGCACACAAAAACTGGCAGGCAATGCTAAACCACGAGCATCCGGACGCGGCAAAAGTAGAGAAGACGTATGTGTGCATACTAGCCATAACCGGCAATCCTGCTGCTGCTTACCGTGCGTCAGGATATCCGCTTGAGGATGACTATGGCAATCCTGTGCCGGGCTCCACCATAAGCAGGCGCGCTAAAAAGCTTGCAGAGCTGCCGAGGATAAAAAAGGCTGTAAACGAGTATAAGAGTCTCTTGCAGGCGAAGGCATCGAAAGAGTGGACGCGCGAAGAGATACTCAACGGATACCGAGAGCTATTTAACGTGGCGCTTAAACATCTTGAGACCGAGGTCGTTAGCGACACAGGTAAGGTGAAAGCAATCAAATACAATGATCGTGCTGCGACAAACGCCGCTAATGTACTCGAGAAAGTAACCAATATCTACGGCTTCAACGCGCCGGTAAAGACCGATAGCAAGATACAATTCGTGTTCGGCGGATTCGGTGAGCCACAACATGCCGAGGACAAAGACTACGACTATGAGGGTACAGCGGATACTGATATAACCGACATCAGCAAGTACGCAAAATGATAATCAATCTCGGCTTTAAGCCTAACCCCAAGCAAGAGCTAATGCTCACCGACACCACACACCGATACATATGCTACGGTGGCGCAAAGGGCGGCGGTAAGACGTGGGCGCTGCGTGTAAAGGCGATACTGCTTGCGGCAAATTATGACGGCATAAAGATACTTGTCATACGCCGCACGTATCCGGAGCTGCGCAACAACCACATCCAGCCGATGATGGCAATACTTAAAGGCATAGCCAAGTACACAGAAACCGACCACACGTTCAGGTTCCCAAACGGCTCCACAATCGAGTACGGATACTGCGCATCACACAGCGACGTCGTGCGGTACCAGGGACACGAGTACGACATCCTCATGATCGACGAGGCAACAACGATTATGGAGGAGTGGTGGGACGAGCTAAAGCTTTGCGTTCGTGGCACAAATGGGCTGCCAAAACGAGTGTATCTAACTTGTAACCCTGGCGGAGTCGGTCACGAGTGGGTAAAAAGGTTGTTTATCGACCGCGAATACCGGGACGGAGAAAATCCCGACGATTACGTATTCATTCCGGCTTCTGTCTACGACAATAAGGCACTCATGCAGACTATGCCGGAATACGTTAAGCAACTTGAGTCACTTCCTCCTGACAAGAGAGCGGCGCTACTTGAAGGCAATTGGGACGCATACGAGGGCAGATTCTTCCCGGAGTTCAAGCCGTCTACACACGTTGTGGAGCCTTTCGAGATACCGTCGCATTGGCTTAGGTACAGAGCGATTGACTACGGTCTTGACATGCTCGCATGCCTGTGGATAGCGGTTAGCGATACCGGCGACGAGTATGTTTACAGAGAGTTACACGAGCCTGATTTGATAGTGGCAGAGGCGGCACGCAAGATCATAGAGCGATCATACGGCGAGACAATATACGCCACATACGCCCCGCCTGATTTATGGGGACGCACAAAGGATTCCGGCATAACAATGGCAGAGATATTCCGCAATAACGGCGTGCCGCTTACTCAGGCAAGCAATGACCGCATACAAGGCTGGCAGGCGGTCAAAGACCACATTAAGATATTGCCTGACATACCCAAAGAAGATAAGCACAAGCCGACGCGCGACGATATATTGTACGCAAACTCGCCAAACTACCAAGCTAAAAAAGAGGAAGAGAACCAAGTCGAAGAGAAACCGCCGCACAGCAGACTTAGGGTATTCAGCACCTGTCCGGTTTTGATACGACACATGCAGGCTCTACAGTACGACGATAACAAGATAGGCGATGCGGCGACAGAGCCTCACGAGATCACTCACATCTGTGACGCGCTAAGATACTACTGCGTATCACGCATAACGGTACCAAAACCGCAGATGACAGCACTCGAGTCGATAATCCGCAAAAACACACATAAACGCAAACTGCGCGGCATGCGCGCAACGTAAAGGAGCGAACAATGAAGCCTACACCTATAAAGCGAGCGACAAAGCCGCTTAAACTTCTCAAACGCAATCGACTATGCTCGGTCCGAGGATGCCATAATCGCGTATCGTACATAATCACGAGATCAGACCAGCGTTATCAAGGAGAACCAAGAATGTGCGAGGAATGCATTATGGCAGCCGCCGCAATCCTTGACAAAATGCGAGATCAGGACATCGAAGAGGCGCTCGACATGCGAGACGACCCGTTAGATAGTGATACAAAAGAAGCTAAAAAAGAAGAAGATCCTAAGCCGAAACAGGCGAAAAAAGGCGCTAAAACATGATAAAAGCTGCTATTTGCCTTGTGATTTTGCTTGCAATGGTTATTACAGTGGCGGTTTTAGTTCCAGTAACAGATACACGTGACGAAATCCCGTTAATACCGAAAGAAGACAACGAATTTATCAACCCATATAAGAAACGCGCGATACCAAAACATCGTAAAAATTTAAAGGAGTGGCGTGGAGAATGAGTGCAATAACCGATCGTATCAAGAGAGCGCTTAATCATGGCGGACCGTCGATGGGATACATTTCCGGACTTAAAGACCTCGGCACAATACTACAGAACCTTACAAACGGATTTGCAAAACATACGCACATCTGCTATACGCTCAAATCCGCAGACGTAAGCGGCAGCAAAGCGACAATCAAACTTGACGGCAAGTACGATTCTGTCAGCGGAATCCTCGTTCTTTCGAACACAGGCACGCCGAGGGCGATAACCAAAGTTGAGATCACCAAAGGCGCTGGGGAAGGCACTTTTGCTCTCGAAGTGACAGCAACAAGTGTTGCCGCTGGCGACACCATACACGCAGATCTATACTTGATGGCATAAATCTGACAGGAGGGCGGCGTAAGTGAATATAATAGACGGTATTCGCCGCCTGTTCAGCGGCAAATCAGGAGAAAACACAGAAGGTAAAGATACGCCAGTAGGATACAGTTTCGACGGTGACGAGCTTTACAAAGACGATATCGTTGCAGAGATCAAGCAAAAGCTTGAAAAACGCAGATCAGATCGCCGTGCATTTGAAGCTCAGTGGCTTTTAAATGCAAACTTCCTTTACGGGCACCAATACTGCGATATAAATGTCCACACGGGCGAAATCGAGACTATAGAGCCGCCTTTTGATTATTCAGAACGCGGAGTTTTTAACAGAATAGCGCCTCTTATCGAGACGCGACTCGCCAATATCCGCACAGTAAAGTACGCAATGACCGTCAATCCGCGCACAAGCGAGATTGACGACTGGGAAAAAGCGGATATATCCTCAAAACTGCTGCGATACATACAGACACATACCGATTTTAATTCAAAATTATCTGACATTGCCATACCGTGGGCAGAGCTTACCGGCACATCGTTCATCCTTTCATGGTGGGACACGAACAAAGGTGCCGAAGTTGCGCAGATAGAGCACGTAGAAATCGACGAAAACGGCGAGGAAATACGTACAACTGAAACTATTTATGAAGGCGATCTCAATTATGGCGTGCTTTCGTCCTATGAAGTATTCCCGGAATCTCTCTACAAACAGGAAGTAGAAGACCAGCACGACATAATCATCGAGCAGATCATGACGGTCGAAGAGATATACGACCGTTACGGCATTAAAGTTGAGGGCAGGCAATGCCAGACATATGTTTTAACGCCTATCGCGGCAGCAGGCGGACTCGGGCAAGAAAACTCAGTATTTGGTTTATCCAGACAGACGGTTGAAAACAGCGAAACTGTCACTACATACTTTGAACGCAAGTCCAGAGCGTTCCCGGAAGGGCGCACAATCATCATAATCGGTGACGAGCTTGTATATTACGGTCCTATGCCGTATGAGCAGATACCTCTTGTAGCTATTAAGAGCAAGATAGTCGTCGGTCAGTTCTACGGCAAAAGCGTGATTCAGGACCTTATACCGCTACAGAGAGCTTACAATGCTGTTTGCAATAAGATACTGGAGCACGTCCAGAACATAGCATCAAACGCAATTGTTGTTGAACAAGGCTCGCTTATAGACATAGACGAGTATATCGAAAACGGTATCCCGCCAAATGCTATACTCGAGTATCAGAAAGACAGCAGACCGCCTCAGCCGTTACAGAGAGCACCGCTCGACCAGGCTACACTGTCGCAGTATCAGTCATTGAAAAATGACATGGAGTATGTAGCCGGTATATCACAGCTTATGGTATACGGCGATACTCCGTCCGGAGTCGATTCCGGCGTAGCAATTGAAAATCTGCGGCAGATAGACAGCACAAGACTTTCGCTTACCACTGAAAATATCAGGTCAAGCGTAAAAAAGATTGCGGTCCTATGGCTGAAGATATACAAGGAGCACATGACCGGTTATCGTGTATGCCAGATCGCAGGTTCAAACGACTTAGGCGGCGTACTTACATGGTGTTCGGACGATATCAATTCATTTGATATCGAGTTTGACACCGAAAACGAGCTTGTTCTTTCACAGGAAAAACAGCGCCAGAACTTTATCGAAGCGTGGAATATGGGACTGTTCCGTGACGCTGACGGCACAATACCTCGCGAGATAACGACCAAGTTCCTCGAACTTATGAAACTCGGCAGGTATTCAGACATGATGGGCGTCGAAGACTTGCAGCGTCAGACAGCTCAGAGAGAGAATACATTCTTCCTTAACGGCGTTATTCCACAGCGTGGTGAATATGACGACGACGACATTCATCTGTATGAGCACAAAAAGTTCATTCTTCAGATGAAATTCCGCATAATTCAGAGCAAGAATCCTGAGTATTGCGCTCGATTCTTCGCGCACATGAAAGAACACGAAGCGGCAATAGCTCAAAAACTCATTGCAAAACAACAAATTTTAGGAGGAGGACAGGGCGCAGCGATAGCTGCACCAGGTGATATATATGGCTAAGACTTTAAACGATGTCCTACCAGAAATTCTTGCACGTGGTGACGCGCAAGAACAGGCAGAACCTACAGAAAACGAAATTCTTCAGCCTGAAACACCTGAAACTCAGGCTGAAGAACAGGCTCCCGATCAGGAACCTGCCGTAGAACAGAATGTTTCTCCGGAAGACCCGACCGCTGGGCAGGCAGTTTCGCAGCAACCTACTGTTGAGCCGAATACGCTTGACGCTATCCTCACAGCAACTGAAGCGTATCAGAGGGCACAGCAGGAAAACGCACAGCTTAAAGCAAGGATCGCTGAATTGGAAGCTGCCATGCAGCAGCAGTCGCAAGCTGCTGAAAATGCTATCGTTGATGAAATGCTCGAACCGCCCGAGTTCCCGCTCGACGGTTTTGAGTATCTCTCCGACGAAGAGCGGGCGCAGCGTCTGGCTGAGTACAACTCTGCGGTGGCAGAGTATACAAAGAAACAGATACTGAAAGAAATCAGTCCCGCGATTCAGTATTTCCAGCAGCAGTCAAAATTAGCTGAATATGAAGCAACTCGAAATGCACTTGCTTCGTCTCCGGAACTCAAACCTCTCATGGACGACTTTGATGGCATTGACAGAGTGATACAGAGAACTCCGGAACTTGAAAGCCTTGACCCTCAGAGAAGGCTTATAATCGCTGCACTCATTAACAAGGGAATCAAGGCGGTGAACAACCAGAAACAGCCTACCCCTGAAGAAATAGCGTCGCAGGCGCTACAGAATCCTGAAGCAATGCGGATAATCGAAACGAAACGCGCGCAGCAAATAGCACAAAAGAATCAGAACATTCCTAAAATAACCGCAAGCTCAGGAATGTCAAGCGCCGTTGCGATGCCTGAAGAGAAACCCAAAGGATGGGGAGACGCATTTGCACTCGCAAAGAAACGACTAAAATAATCGAAACGAAAAGGAGAAATGAATAAATGGCGCTCCAGGCACTTGCATACGCATCTGAGGTGCTGAAAAATTATTACCTTCCTGTATGGAACAGACTTATAAACATTGAGCCTTCACCTTTCCTTGAAAAGATCAAGAAAGTTCCGTTGAAAGCGTTCAACATTGTGGCATCAGCAGAACTCGGCGCTAACGGCGGCGTAGGATTCGGCAGCGAACTAAGCGCGGTACCTACTCCTGGCGGACAGCGCTATGAGAGCTTCTCGATCAATCCCGTAGCGCTGTATGCGAACGTCGAGATCACCGACATGGCAATCAAACTCGGCAAGACTCCGGACGGCGCTACTGTTACGCTGCTTGACCGTGAAATCCGTGGCGCATACGATGCCGCAAAGTGGAACCTCGCTCGTTCGCTGTTTGGCGATGGAAGCGGTATACTCGGAAAATTCTCGTCGTCCATAGACAACACCGCAACATTTGCTATCGATACCATCGAGAACGTCATGGTCGGTCTGTACATAGACATTTACGACGTAAACGGCAGCACTGTTACTCACGTAACTTCCGGCGGACCTGTAAGGATTGTTAACGTCAACAGAGGGAATAAGACAATCACTGTGGATAGTGCAGTCACAACCACTCACGGCGGATTCATTACGCTTCAGGGCTCGTACAAAAACGAATTGACCGGTCTTAAGGCTATTTTCGATAGCAATGTTTCATCGCTTTACGGCGTTACTAAGTCCGGCAACTCGTGGATTCTTCCCGAAGTTGTTGACGCTGACGGCGAACTGA
>Ga0116168_1002630_pt1 | contig 11052 bp, 10 predicted proteins | sample AD_UKC129_MetaG_FD_89795 | JGI IMG/M metagenome (GOLD analysis project Ga0116168, IMG submission 89795) | Active sludge microbial communities of municipal wastewater-treating anaerobic digesters from Canada - AD_UKC129_MetaG | ecosystem: Engineered > Bioreactor > Anaerobic > Digestate | place...
CCTGCCAGGGCTCATAAGACTGAACATATTCATACCAACAGCAGGAGCCTCGTCTATTACCAGTATCCCAAATTCATCGGCAAGGTCCAGGACCTCTTCTGCATATGGATAATGGGAAGTCCTAAAAGAGTTGGCGTTTATCCACTTCAGCAGATAAAAATCCTTTAAAACAATTACCGGGTCAAATCCCTTCCCCCTTATATTACTATCCTCATGTTTTCCAAAGCCTTTAAAGTAGACAGGCTTCCCGTTCAGTAAGAATTTGTCATCTTTTATCTCTACTTTCCTTATGCCTGTCTGTAATGAATAGGAGTCTTCAAGCTTATTATCGTTATACAGATTGACCTTAAAAGTGTAGAGATACGGGTTATCGGGTTCCCAGAATTGGGCATTTCTCACCGTTAATGTCCCCTCTTCACCATATCTCTTGCTTATTTCTCTCTTATTCTTATCCATCAAAATTATTTCGACATTACCTTTTTTGCCCTTTACTTCGACTCTGTAGCTGACCTCACCATCAAATCCCTTTATATCTGTGGTAACTCTGATGTCTGATATATAGTTTTCCGGGACTGTATAGAGATAAACAGGACGATGAATTCCAGAATAATTATAAAAGTCAAAGTAATACTCCAGCGTCTTATATCCTGGAGGATGCATGGGGTCGTTAAACTCTCTCATTTCACCTGGAGGTAAAGTGGTCCAGTCCAGGATGTTACTCACAGCAACGGTTAACCTGTTCTCCCCGTCAAACTTTACTATCTGAGTAATCTCAGCCTCAAAAGGTAAAAATCCACCCTTATGCTCCAGGACCTTCTCTCCGTTTATCCAGACTATAGAGAAATGGCTGGCACTTCCAATTCTTATAAAGATTCTCTTATCCTTCCAGGAGGATGGGACAAAAAACTCCCTCTCATACCAGACATAACCTATGTGGTCTCTTATAGAGATATCCTGAGTTACATCGTTATAGCTTGAAGGAACAGGCATAGGAATCGTATCTTCCAGAGGTTTTGAATACCAGGCTTCTTCCAGCCCTGTATTCTCCCTATCAACCTTAAATCTCCAGACTCCGGATAGATTTTTGACCTCTCTTGTTTCGCTCTCTTTGGGATAAAGCATCCGTGACCTCCTCTTTTCTGTAATTATATATTTAAGACTTCTGAGTATTATTTTAACATATAACCAATAGCCTGTGTAAGATAAAAACCGTGATGCGTGATGGGAGAGGGTGAAAGGAAGAAGATGCCCCCACCTCAATTCTCCCCCGGGGTGGGGGAGGAAAAGCTAAAATAGTTGGTGAATAGGATAGCTTATTCCTAGATTTATATTTTCATACAGGAAATCGCTTCTTTGAACAAAGAAGGAGGCCCTCTTAAGAGGGCCTCTCTTTTGCCACCTTACAGACTATTCAAAGAAGTACTGCTCAGGGCAGGTATTACCGGGTCCACCAATTGCCCAGGGTCCAAGAACACCGAAATTAGGCACATTTCTGAAGTTTTTTCTGACTATCACCGGTGTAGGTAGCGCACCAGTGATACCTATAAAGAATGGTCCTTCTTTAATATGAATTTGAACAGCGTCCCATACATATTTATGTCTCTTTACCAGATCTTTTTCTGCTATACCCTTTTGATATAGTTTGAGCAGACGGTCTTCTGGGCTTCCCGGTTCGGGCTTCTCACCTTGATCTCCACCTGTTCTTATCCAGAGGCTTATCAATGGCCAGCATCTATTATTAGGACCAGGGAAAACCCAGTCCGGATATGTCCAGAGGTCCATCTCGGCTACATGAGCCATACGAATCATATAAGTTCCCTCGTTATCTCTAAGCCCCTCCTCTGGGGTATTGTAAACATCATTCAATATTACTCTTAATCCGATGTCTTCCCAGTTCTTTTTAATTATGGGAGCAGCTTCTGTATTTATAGGGACAGTACCCCAACCAGTAACATCTAGTATGATTTCTAGTTTCTTACCATCTGGTCTGGTTCTGAAGCCTTCAGAATCCCTCTTGGTTAAACCTATCTTATCTAGAAGTTTATTCGCCTCCTCAGGATTATATTTAGCCAGGTTATTAGCCCACTCCTGAAAGACCTTCTTACCCTGTGCACTCTGGAAGTGCCAGGATTCCTCACTTATTGTACCCTGCTGTACTTTTCCGATGCCTTTCCATATCACATTATTAATTCTGTTTCTATCTATAGCTAGAGAAAGGGCTGCTCTAAAGTCACGATTTCTGAGCAGGTCTCTCATCCATGGATCTTTCGTCTTCTCTACATTATATGTCTGGTTTACTATCATTCCTGGCCATGCACCGGCACCATTTTTCCAGAGTATAACTCTGTACCCTCCTTTTTCAGCTCTTTCCATCAATACTGGGATCTGTCTTGGGTCCTCTATTCCTCTGAATGTAGCATCATACTCTCCATTCAATACTTTGAGTAATCTCACCTCTGGATCAACCACATATTCTGCCTCTATCCTATCTATATATGGAAGCTGATTCCCGGCGGTATCCACCTTCCAGTAGTAGTGATTACGCTCAAAGACTACCCTCTTTCCAGCTTCATAGGCTGCACATCTCCAGGCAAAGAGGGTAGGATAGTCAGGGTTGTTCCACCACTGAGACTTCAACCTCAATGTTTCGTAATCTTTCATCTTGGAGTTATACTTTGGATGGAATTGACTCAAATAGTGTTTTGGCTTCATCAAGGGTTCCCATTCCCAGAAACCAGATGCAAGTATATATGGAACATTCCAGTGGGCTTCTTTGAAGGTAAAGGATATCGTATAGTCATCTATAAATTTTACTGTGGCAGGACTTCTATCATTATTCTGAGCCCACCAGGGGACCATTACTACCTGATAGTCTTTGTTGAGAGCTTCGTCCTCCCACCAGTATTTCAAGTCCTCCATTGTAAATGGCTTACCATCAGACCACTTTACCCCTTTTCTAAAATAGAAAGTTATGGTCTTACCATCTGGAGAGAATTCCCATTTCTCCACCAGATTGGGTATATAAGCAGTATAGTCCATATTCCATCTTAATGGTGGGTCGTACATTATCATTTTTATGTTACCCATTCCAGCATCCCAGAATGGCAATCTCCATGTCCCTCCATACTTCCCTACTCTTTCTACAGGCCTTATAACTAGAGGTTTTTGGGGAAGCCTCTGCTCCACAGGTGGAAGTTTTCCTGCTTTTACCAGTTCTGCAGACATAGGAGCTTCTTTATATTTTCTCTGGGCAAATGAGATGGTACCAAAACCTGCAAATAAGGTTATGACTAAGTTTAATACAAGCAATCCTATTATAAATCTCTTCATCACTGAATCACTCTCCTCTCTTAGTTTTAAATAAATTCTCTTGCTTCCCTATCAGGATATCTGAACTGAACAACCTCCAGATTTTTTGCACTTAACTTATATTTTGAGCTGTCTATCACCCCCTTCCTCCGAAAAAGCTTATATATCTCAAGACAACATAGACCACCAATATTATTAAAGTTATGATTGATATCTGTTTCAGGGATATTATCCTTGCCCACTTTTTCTCGTCTTGGGTGAGTTTTGCCTTCCTTGGATGTTTGAGTTCTAAGAGATAAGCCTTCCTGAGAGTCTTTACAGATTCTTCAACCATATCCATTTTCTTATAAACTGCTGAGAGATTATAATAGGCATTGGTATGCTCTGGGGCAAGTTCTATCGTTCGTTTGTATGCATATTCAGCCCTTGACAGGTCTCCCATATCATAGTATATATTTCCAAGATGAAAGTATATCGAAGGTTTCAAAATACCAAACTGTAATATATCTACCAGGATATCTATAGCCTCCTGGTATCGTTTAGTTTTTCGTAACTCCTCAGCCTTTATAATAACAGATCGGACCTCTTCTTCTGTAACTGTTTTTCTTTCTAATCCCATCATAATTAACTTCCAATCCCTTTAAGATTGAGTTTCTCAGCTAAATGACAGGCAACAAAATGTTCTGGACGAAGTTCTCTCCATTCAGGATGTTCCTGACTGCATATGTCCTGGGCATATATACATCTCGGATGGAAATAACAACCACTTGGAGGATTAAGTGGAGAAGGAACTCCGCCTTGAAGTATTATTCTTTCCCTCTGATATTCAGGATCTGGTATCGGTATAGCTGAGAGTAAAGCCTCTGTGTATGGATGTAGAGGATTGGAATATAGAAGATCAGTAGGTCCTAATTCAACTACCTGACCAAGATACATAATTGCTACCCTATCTGAGATATACTGAACAACTGCAAGATCATGAGAGATAAAGAGATATGTTAATCCCAAGTTTCTCTGTAACTCTACTAACAAATTTAAAACCTGTCCTTGAATGGAAACATCAAGAGCAGAGACAGGTTCATCACATATTATCAACCTGGGATTTAAAGCCAATGCCCTTGCTATACCTATACGCTGACGCTGTCCTCCAGAAAATTCATGAGGATACCTGGACATATGCTCTGCGGTAAGACCCACTGATTCTAAAAGTTCTACAACTCTATCCTCTTGCTCTTTTGCAGTTCCTTTATTATGTATCTCCAGTGGTTCTCTGATTATATCTTTTACTGTCATCCTTGGATTAAGTGAGGATATAGGGTCTTGAAATATAATCGCCATCTCCTGTCTCAAGGGTTTTAATTCTTCCTGAGTAAGACCTGTAATATCTACCATACCGTCATAATTACCAGCCCTTATAGAGCTTCTAAAGTAAATCTTTCCATCAGTAGGTTCTATCAGTCTCAGAATAGCTCTTCCAGCGGTAGTCTTGCCACAACCACTTTCACCAACCAATCCCAGTGTCTCTCCCTCTCTTATATAGAGGTCTATCCCATCTACCGCTTTTATATATCCTACTGTTTTCCTTAAAAAACCTCTCTTTACAGGAAAGTATTTCTTTAATCCTTTTACATCCAGGAGTACAGGTTTCATATCTTTACCCCACTATCTTCATATAACCAGCATTTTACCCTATGTCCATTTTCGAGGATGAATAATGGTGGATCCTCATCGCATCTCTCAAATCTAAAATTACATCTTGGTAGAAATCTGCAACTCTTTGGTAAATTTATCGGTTCCGGAACAGAACCCTGAATCGGTGTCAGTGGCTGTTTCGCATTCTTTCCTAAATGTGGGGTAGATTTGAAAAGCCCATTGGTATAGGGATGCAGTCTCTTTTTGAATATATCTTTTACGTTTCCGTGTTCCACAACCTCTCCCAGATACATAACCATCACTTCATTTGCCAATTCAGCCACTACACCTAGATTATGAGTGATAATCATAATAGATGTATTGAAATCTTTCTGCAGAGCCTTCATTAATTCCAGTATTTGCGCCTGAATAGTAACATCTAAGGCGGTGGTGGGTTCATCAGCAATTAAAAGACTTGGGTTACATGATAGAGCCATTGCTATCATTATACGCTGTCTCATACCACCGCTTAACTGATGAGGATATTCATCTATGCGCTTTTCTGGGCTGGGTATTCCAACTTTATCCAGCATCTCTATAGCTCTTTTCCGTGCTTCTTTCTCATCTACATTCTGATGTAATATAATAGCTTCCATTATCTGTTCACCTACTGAATATACTGGATTTAAAGATGTCATCGGCTCCTGAAATATCATAGCTATCTCTTTTCCTCTTATAGAACGATATTCAGGACCTTTCGGATCAAGTTTGTGGAGTTCTACAGAGGTACCATCACGGTAGAATATAATCTCTCCAGAAATTTTAGCCGGAGGAGAAGGAACAAGTCCCATAATAGTAAGTGCAGTTACACTCTTTCCACAGCCACTCTCACCAACAACCCCCAGATTTTTGCCCTTTACCATACTGAAAGAGACCCCGTCTACCGCATGTACCAGACCACCGTATGTTGGGAAATACGTTCTTAAATCTCTAACTTCTAGTAATAGATTATTCTCTGTCATAGATATCACCTGGAATATGGATCAGCTGCATCTCTCAACCCATCCCCCAAGAAGTTGTAACATAGAACAGTTATTATCACAAAGAATACAGGTATAATTAACCAGGGGGTGTACCTGAGAGCTCTTACATTTTGTGTCTCATATAGTAATACACCCCAGCTTGTCATTGGAGGACGTAACCCTAAACCTAGAAAACTCAAAGCGGTTTCGCCGAGAATCATCCCTGGAATACTAAGTGTACTTATCACTATGATATGACTCATGCAATTGGGTATAAGATGACGAAAGATTATCCTTCTATCATCTGCCCCAAAACTTTTAGCAGCCATAACAAAGTCCAGCTCTCTGATAGATAAAACCATCCCTCTTATCTGTCTGGCTAAGCCACCCCAGTTGAGGAATGAAAGAATTATAGTTATAGCAAAATATACTGCTAATGGTGACCAGGTAGGAGGAACTGCAGTAGCTAATGCCATCCATAATGGTATGTTTGGAAATGCCATTAGAAGTTCTGTAGTTCTCTGAATAATCATATCGGTGGTTCCACCATAGTATCCAGAGACAGTCCCCAAAACACTACCAAAGATGAGACTTAAAAATACGCCTAATAATCCTATAGTCAGAGATATTCTTCCACCATAGAGTACCCTTGAAAATAAGTCCCTTCCCAATCTATCGGTTCCAAACAGGAAGATTACACCATCAGGCTCTTCAGTACCAAATAAATGTATATCAGCAGGGAATAGACCGAGAAGTTTATAGGGGTACCCTTTGGTAAAAAGTTTTACACGATACTTTTTTGAAGTATCTATCTTGAACTCTCTTGTAAATAATTGATAGTTTATTTCTTCTTTATATCCATAAACAAAGGGAATAATACTAAACCTGCCATTTTCATCTCTAAAATGCAAGACCTGAGGAGGAGCACTTATATAATCGGTAGCATACTCTAAAGGGTATGGTGCAAAGAATTCAGTAAAAACAACACATATGAGGTATAAAAGAATTAGAATAATTCCCCCAACCACAGCCCGTTTATTCTTCTTGAACTTATACCACATTAATCTCCAGTATGTAGGACTTTTTCTTACCGGTTCTCTCTCTATGCTTACCTCTAATCTTTCTCTTTTAGACATGCTCTACCTCCGATTACTCCTCATATCTTATCCTGGGGTCAGCCCAAGCCAATGCAAGGTCAGCTATGAAATTACCTGCTACAAGGGCAGTAGTCAGAAACATAAGGAAACTTCCAGCCAAAAACATATCCTGTCTTGTGAGAGCTTCTAAGAATAGAGGACCAGTGGTAGGAAGATTCAGTACGATTGATACCAATGATTCTCCAGATATAATCCCAGGTAAACTCATCCCTAAAGAGCTTATAAGAGGATTTATTGCCACTCTTACCGCATGCTTCCAGATTACTATAGACTCTTTAAGCCCTTTAGCCCTAGCGGTAAGGATATACTGTTGTCCCAAGATATCTAAAAGATTCCCCCTCATTATACGGATCAGACCTGCCGTTCCAGAAAGACCTATAATTATTACCGGAATCCATAGATGTCGAAAGAGGTCTATTATCTTTGCAAAATTCCATGGTGCATTTATATATTCTGGAGAAAATAATCCACCAACGGATTGATTAAAGTAAAAGACCGATATGAACATTAATAAGAGTGCTAACAAAAAACTTGGCACAGATAATCCTATAAAACCTAAAAATGTGAATATATTATCTCCCCAGGAATATTGATGTGTTGCTGAATACACACCGATTGGAATTGCTAATGCCCAAGTAAAAATAAGGGTTATCACGGATATTGTTATGGTAAGAGCTAACCTTTCACCAATAAGTTCGCTTACCGGTTTTTCATAGTAAAAAGACCAACCAAAATCACCCTTTACGAAGTTAGTTATCCATATTATATACTGCATCCAGATTGGTTTATCCAGGCCATACCTAGCTCTTAACTGCTCTGCGTAGATCTCTGCACTAAGGTCTCCTCGATTTCTCAATTCCTGTATTCTTACTGTTAGAAAATCTCCTGGGGGAAGCTGAATAACAACAAAACCCACTATTGAAACTAAGAAAAGTAAAAAGATAGAATATATAATTCTACGAATAATATAGTTAAGCATATATAACACCTCTTACCAGCATTCTATAATATCTCATTATAGTTTTCCTGACCCCTATTACACCCAACTCTGAAAAAATTATATCATAAATCAGTTAAGGTCTTCAAGATACTATGGATTATCACAGAAATTACTCAAAAACTTTTTAGTCTATAACAAATAACTCTCCTATAGGGACTTAGGCTTTATTTATCCTCTATAGGAGAGTTAAAATTTAAATATGCACATCCAAAAAAACTAAAAATAAGTATACATCATTTTATAGATTTTTGTAATAAGAACTTCCTCTTGGGATTCCTAGCCAAATGGGTATCGGATAACAGGAAGAAACCTAGGATATCTTGTGTCTCTATCTTCTTTCACCTCTTACTTAGAAGTAAAAGACTTCTACCATCTATTCAGCCTGCCAGTGATTCTACCTTCGCTAGAACCCTTAATCTCATGTCTCTACACCCTCTAAGGCTAATACTTAAAAGTATCGCTCTAAAAGTTATTAATTCAGGGAAGGGTAAAGCTGAACTACCTGAAGTAGGAAAAGCTAAGGTGGGTATTGTAGAAAGACATATGGAAAGGGATTTGTAGACTATACAGTTGCTGATGGACTATATGCTAATAGAAACTTCTTTAGTTTTTGTATTGAGAAGCTAGGCTGTCATGGAGTAGTAAAGACAGATGAGGAGAGGCTACAAGTGATAGACTTTGCTGAGGGATTATTCAGGACATACCAGGAAGGGGATGAATACATAGAATATGTAGAAGGAATAGACTCGTTAAGGATGGAGAGATATCAGATATGGGCAACATCTTACATAGAATGGGAAGGATTAAAATATCATCTCAGGGTAGCGAAGGTAATAGAGGAGCATTTAGGAGGTAAGTACAAATGATGTCATCGTTTTTAGAAGAATGCCTGTATTTGATGAGTTTGTAACCCCAAACTTGTCTCAACTTCTATGAGCCAGTGGTATCTCTGAGTAGATGTTTATTATAAGTTCTTAATAACTTCCTGGAGAAACATCCTGGGGGTCTCTTTTAAAAAGAGATTGATATTATGGTCCTCTCTGAATCTATCCCAGATCACTGGTTCATATCTGGACAACATACTCAATAAAAAACCAAGCAGATAACTGGCTGAAATAGCAGGGAGAGGAGTATTTTCTACATTGGAGACCCAGGGTATCATACCCAGGAGCTCTTCGATACAAAACCTCGTCCCTGGCTTGATCTTCTTGCCAGAGATGATGCTGTGGAATATGGGGAAGGTTCCATTCGCCTTTACAGTGACACAGGTTTCCTCTCTTCTAGTGGTAAGCCCATGGAGAACCTCTTTAAATGGTGACCTTTTTTTGCAGACATAGATAACTCTTGCCAGACTTACCATATAATAGAAGAGATATAAGGGACCTGTTAATGTAGAAGCATCTCCAAGGGCAAGAAGATACTCTCTCGCCTGGTGTATGTTTAAAAGAGCCTCTCGCTCAAGCTCACCCAGATTATAAGACCTGACCCTTTTCTCCAGCTCTTCCCACAGGCTATCCATCTGGATAACCACAGTAGCTCTCTGCATTTATGGTAAGGTCGCTTCTGTATCCTGCCAGATACCTGTAGTAAGTGGCAGAACATATCATAGTAGCGTTGTCTGTACACATCTTTATGGATGGAAAGTAGACATCTATGCCATAATTTTTAGCTTCATCGAGGAATTTTTCTCTGAGTCTTCCATTGGCAGCGACACCACCAGAGATAGCCAGCCTGTTTATCTTATAATTAGTGCAGGCTTTCAGAGATTTATCTACCAGCACATCCACAACCGCCTCCTGAAAGCTGTAAGCTACCGATGGAAGGTCAATGTTCTCCTTTCCCTTCAGTAGTCTTATCACAGCGGTCTTCAATCCACTGAAACTGAAATCATAGCCTTCCGGTATAGCCCTGGGGAGGTTATAATCTATACTGCCAAGCCTGGCAAATCTCTCTATGGCGGGTCCTCCAGGATAGCCTATATCGAGTAGCCTTGCCACCTTGTCGAACGCCTCTCCTGCTGCGTCATCCCTGGTTGAACCTATAATCTCATAAGAAAAATATCTTCTTACAAGTACCAGGTCTGTATGTCCTCCTGAGACTACCAGCGCAATAAAGGGAGGATACAGGTCTCTATGCTCAAGTATCGCTCCGAATATATGTCCTTCCATATGATTTATACCGATAAGGGGCTTCTTCAGAGAATAGGCAAGTCCCTTGGCAACCATAAGCCCAACCAGGAGTGAACCTACAAGCCCTGGTCCATAAGTTACCCCTATAACAGAGATATCCTCTTTATCAATCTTAGCCTCTTCCAGAGAAAGTTTTATCATAGGGGTTATATTCTCTAGGTGTCTTCTTGATGCAAGCTCAGGGACCACTCCACCAAATCTCTGATGTATATCATTTTGTGAGCTCACCAGATTTGATATGACTTCATATCCATCCTTCAGGATGGCTACAGAGGTATCATCACAGGATGTGTCTATACCCAGGATATACATTATACCTTCTTCCCTTTAATGTTAATCTCATAATAATGGCATCCTCATTGTTAGGCTGATAGTATCCCCGTCTTACGCCTATTGCCTCAAATCCTAGTGATTTATACAGATTTTGAGCAGAGGTATTTGAGATTCTGACCTCTAAGGATATCCAGTCTACATCCTGTTCCTTTGCCTTATCTATGAGATGCTCCATTATCTTCCTGCCAATCCCTTCTCTTCTCCTTGTCGGATCCACCGCTATTGTGGTTATGTGGCATTCATTAAAAAGTATCCACATCCCACCATAACCTACAACCCTGTTATCATCTACAGCCACTATATAGTAGCCATAAGGATTACTAACTATTTCATTATAAAAAGACTGAAAACTCCATGGAGATGGAAATGATAACTCTTCTATCCTTAAAACCTCTTTAAGGTGTTTCACC
>Ga0116168_1002635_pt1 | contig 11043 bp, 11 predicted proteins | sample AD_UKC129_MetaG_FD_89795 | JGI IMG/M metagenome (GOLD analysis project Ga0116168, IMG submission 89795) | Active sludge microbial communities of municipal wastewater-treating anaerobic digesters from Canada - AD_UKC129_MetaG | ecosystem: Engineered > Bioreactor > Anaerobic > Digestate | place...
CGCTTGAGGATTTCCAGCTTGAACAGCGTTTTGTATTTGTGCTAAACGGCGATTGACCTCTTTTCGGTCAATAGAATAGGCGTATTTTTCCGCTTGTATCGCCTTAGCATCCTTCAACATTTTTTCGGTGCTGTACTGGTAAATTTGGTCGTTTACGAACTCACGCCAATGTTTCGGGTCGGGAGACGCATCAAATTTTTCCGGATCCGGGTTCGCTCTGAACTCCGCTCCATGTTCGACTTGATTGTATGCTTGCATTAACCGTTTGTATTCGTCGATTAGCTTCTTTAACTCCTCGTTGTTTTGCAATTCCGGGTGAGTTTCTTGACCGGGCAACGTCGAGGTTTTTTTCGGAGCGGCATCAATAATCTGTTGGATGTTACTGCGAAGCGTGTTGATACGGTCAACCATTTCGTTGATGTTGTTGAAGCCGTATTTTTTCGCGGTTTTCTGATATTTCTGGAAGATGTTATACTCGCTTTCGTCTTTGAACTGCGAATAATAATCTTTTATTTTTGATATAGTGTCGCTAATAACAGCGGCAGCCGAAGCAGCGTCTTTCAGATAATTCTTTAACGCTTCATATGTAGGCGTGTCGTAATTATATTTATTGTTTTCAAGCTCCAGCAGAAATTTATTTGCGTATTCTGCAAGCTTTTTTGTATTGTCGGCATCGAAGTCAGCAGGATTATAATACTTACTTTCGTCAAAAGATGATTCAAAGGTATTGTACTTATCGAGTGATTGATTGAGTAATTTACCGAATGTATTTAGCCTATCGAAAAATGAACCATATCGAAGGTCATCGACGATTTCGTTTCCGGTTAATCTGCGATATGCGGCAGATACGCTTAAATCGTTTGATGTGCCGAACGCCATTCTATAATATACCGACAAAAAATCGTTGTTTGACGGCGCAACTGTTTTACTTTGATTCATCTTGTTATATGTTTCAAGGATTCCTGCCATATATTTTTCTCCTGCCTTTATTGACTCGTATGATAGCGAACGCCGCCAGCGCTTCCTCCTGCGATGTTTCCGCTATGCTTTTTGGATAAATTGTCCCAGTATTCCTCGCTTGCAATATCAAGCGGATTAATGCCTAAATCTATAAATAATCTGCTGATTCCTTCGGCTCCTAATATGCCATAGTATGCCGCTATCCGATCGCGCAGTTTTTCTTTGCCTTCTTGCGTCGAAAGGTCGTATTTCGGCAATATACCTTTGGAAACGTCGCCATTTATCTCGTTTATAATGGTTTCTCTTGCATATTCATAGGCTTTGTTTACCAAAGATTCATTTTGCGCTGCTGCTTCTTGCTGCAGCTTCTGCTCATTCAGCCACTTGCTGTATTCCTGTGCCAGCTTATTTTGCTCGAACTGTTTTTCCCAGTTCGATTGCGCTTGCGCGTCCTGCTGTTTCTGATATTCGAATAACTGTTGCCGATAAGCTCTATCAGCGGCATCCTGCGACTTGTTGTAATCAAACTGCTGTTGCCAGTTACTTTGCTTGCGGTCGTCTATAAACTTCTGATAGTCAAACTGCTGTTGCCAATTTTTCTGCGCAAGGTCAGCTTGGTCTTTCTGGAACTGGAACCGCCGCTCATTGAACCCGCGAGCATAGTTCAGATTATCAATGTTTAACGCAAGATTGGCGGCGTTCAAAGCATTATTCAGGTTATTTTGCCACTCTGCGTAGTCCTGCGCTCTTATCTGGCGTTCAACCTCTGGAAGCTGTTGCATATACTGGTTGTACGCCTGCTGTCCGGCAACGGTAGCATAAGACGAACCGTAACCGCCAGTCAGCGCCGCCGCTTTGCCCATAGTGTCTTGCATTGCCCGTTGACCCATTTCGGAATATCTTTTTACTGCGTCCTGATATACTTTTGACGCGCTTGGGTCAAAGCTGTAATTCTGACTTGCTTTCTTTAAATAACTATCTATCAGTTGCTGTGTATTAACATTGATGTTGGCATAATTATTCATATAATCCGAAACATAGTCTTTCTTCTTCTTCTCGTCCATATATGCCATATAAACACGCTCCTTTTATGCTGTTCTACACCAGAAAATAAGAGAACCGTCACTGACGGCGGTTTCTTGAATGATGTTCCACGTTCCAAAAGAAAAAGGCGGGGATTTCTCTCCGCTCTTCCAGAATTTTATATATACGCTGTTTACAGGGAACAGCGTGTTGATAATTTTCGGTACTGTTGGAATGTTTTTGATAGATTCTAAAAGGATATCAACATTGTTTAAAAGCAATTCCAGCGATTTTCTTGTTTTCGGCTCAAAATTATTTATGTTTAACGATTGTAAGTCGTATTTTATGTCGTTGCGCAGGTTTTCAAGCATTTGTCTGATTAAATATTCGTCCATCATTTCATATCGCTCCCGATTTCGATTGTGCGAGTAATGTTGAATATCTTTGTATTGCCGTTTCCGGAAAACCTTAACCGGAAATAGTCACACCGACGCGGGACGATAGAAATAACCTGTGTCTTTTTGGGAGCGGCAAATACTTCTTTTACTTTTTCCCACGTACCTGAGCCGTCGTACATAACCTCAATTTTCACTGTATCGTCAGTCATAAGTTTGACAGCTAAACGGTTCAAGTATTTATTTTCCGGAATATACATACCCCAGTCGCCCGTTTCGGCATACCATACGCAACCGGAAGCAAATTTGTCGTTCTTTTGATGCTCATTAATTGCTGTAGTACCTTGTTCGATGTATTGAACGGTATGAAACGTAGCCGGCGTGTCGTATTCTTTGATGAAATACAATTTATCACCAACACGCGCAAACGATTTCATTCTTCGCCCCATAGAATCACCCTTCCGCGCTTTCTATGCCGATATCTTCTTTGTGCCACATCTTACGACGTGTATCATATACAAACGTCGTGTATGCATTTAACGGGTCTGATATAGTAGTATCTTTAAGATTTATATAATATTTACCGTCAAGCTCTCCGGCTTCTCCATAGTTGTACTTCTTAAAATCGTCACCGAACGCATCAGATATACGATACACATTATCGCCTGTGAACGCCATTATTGCAGTTTCTGACTTGTAATAAAGCACACCGTCTATTACTACGAGCGAATTTTGATTGCCTTCCGCAACACCTTCTATCGGAATTTCAATAATCTGAACAGCGGGAAAGTTACTATCGTAGACTTTATATACTCTGTCTTGCTTAAAGAACCATATATATCCATTGAACACAACCGCGCCTGTGAACGGACCTCCGCTGCCGATTGTCGCGGCATAACTGTCTGTTGATAAGCCGGAATAATCGTACCATACCGACGGGTCACCGAGTTTGCAGGCATATATTTCTCTGCCATCTATTGAACATCCCCATAAACGGTTGCCTTTTTCAACAACAATATCCATTGATGGGATGGCGCGTGAGACGTACATTATCATAACTTGCTCGGTTATTCCGCCTATCATTCCTTCGACAACAAAATAGTCATCGGATATCGCTGTTATAATGTTTGAGTTTTTATTTAAATCATCAATAACACTGCCGACTATTTGTATTGTGTCTCCAATTTTAAAATTCGGAATATTAGGAGAATTTTCGTTCTTTGTAAATTTAACGTATGTCGGGGACACTTCAGAATAGGTATATGTATCGTGGCTAACACGCTTTAGTGTGTACGGATTTGTGGAAGTATCAAGCCAATAGTCACCATCATGCGTATCTTCTGGCGCAACCCACTCGGTACGATATGTTATATCGTTTCCGTCTTTATCGCATAAACTCCAGTTTCCGCCCAATAAATTGCCAGCGTCGTCCGTATTGTTCCACCATATTTTGTAATCTATAAGCGTATCATTAATCGTGTCATATACCCAAGCTGCCGGGAAAAAACAAATTTTTGAACCTATCATTGCGATTGAGTTAATAGCGCCGTATATAGTACCTTTGTCGGAGCCGTCATATATAATTTTATATCCCGTTTCGGTTTCGCTAATAGCCATCAGCTTATTATTGGTTTTATCTGCAAATAGTTTGGTGTACTTGTCGTACATTGTAGAGCCGTAACCAAGCCCCATCGCACCCCACGAACATCCAGACGAGAATACCGGATAATAGTCGCTCACGCAGTTTTGCATATCCGCAAATTCGTTGTCGCCGATAACATATCTGCGGTTATATCCTTTAAATTCGGATATCATTTCGACTGTTTTGTTGTTAGCCATATAATCACACCTTTAACTTGTAATGCACTGCAGGAGCGTGTCGTGAGTGGTAATACTTCTTGAATTTGTCATAAGCCTTTTCAAACTCTCCGCGGCTATAGACATAACGTTCCATTTCGTTTAAATGGAAATCCGCTTGGGAGAGAAGATAATATATATAAACCTTGCTGTACGGCTCCGGTATCAGCAACGGCAGATTTTTGTCAGATTCATAGGATTTATCAAGGCGACTGAAGGGCTTATACGATATGCCTTCGCTGTCTTTGTGCGTCAAAATAACCTCACTGTAGACTTGACCTTCAAAATCGGACAGCCATCTGACAAGCGTTTTTTCATCAAAAGGCTGTCCCTTGCGCATTTCTTTGAACTGGTTAATAGCTTCGATTCTTGTCATTGTGCTGTCCTCCTGTAGCCAAAGGGCGGCATGATAGCCGCCCGGCTTTTAAAGTTTTTCTTTTATTTTGAGCTTTTTAAATTCTTGTTCCGCTTTTTCTACGTCGTTTTCGACGCCTTCGAAAATGTTTTGAATCAGAATCTTATTTCTTTCGCAACGCTGCATATTTTCAATCACTTCTGCAACGTTGTCCTCTACCTCGAACATTTTTCCTTTTGGAACAATTGTTGAAACACCATTAATAGTGACTTTAATATAATTGCTTTCGCCTTCTACATAAGGTATAAATACTGTTTTCATAAATTCCTCCTGTTATAATTTCAGGGGGAGATGAACTCCCCCTAATTTTTAGTAAGGTGATACCAGCGATGCGGAGAACTCATTTGCAGATTCGATACGAATCATATAGTCCTCCTGCAAACGTTTCGCGGCGTATGTCATCTTCCAGCCTGCAGTCGAGAACTGTTCGAGCGGTCCGCCAGCTTCTTTTCTCGACTTAGTGATAAATTCCAGACCGCCATTCTCAAGCTCTGTAACACCACCTGCGTAACGACCAAGAATCAGTGTGCCGTATACAGCGGAGCCGTCTCTACCTGCGCCCTGACCGCAAACAACCGCGTTTGCCGAAACACCGGCGGAAAGAGCATTAACTTTCAATTTTGCCGAGCCTGCATTGCCCGGGATTACGCTGGTTACCCTGCCGGCAACGCCATCGATGTATACATCTACGCCACCAGTCGGGAATGTATCGGCTTCAGCTTGCGAAATGGCTTCATTAACTGTGATTTCGGTTGCGTTAGAGCTTGCGAGTGTTTTAACGGTGAAGCGGCATTTACCTTTTACAATGTCGTTCGGGTAGAATATCTTTGCGTTAGATGACTCGACAAAGCGGATTCCGGCGTACTTACCGATTTCGCCTGCAAAGATACGTTCAGCATCCGCATATCTAACAACATCGATGAAGTAATCCTTATCCCTCTTAATATCCACAGCTACCTGCGGATGAATAACGCCAACAAATGCATCGCCCTCAAAAGGCTCTGCGTCGTTGGCACGAAGGACAGCCTGTGCAATAAACAGTAAATCAGGCGTGAGTTTGCATTCTTTTGTAAGGTCGGCTCTGGAAGTGATTTTGGTTACAGTACCGCTTGATACTTTCGGTGCGTAATAAACGTTCGTTCCGCCTAACAGCTCCTCACGCGTGAGAATATCGCGGGTAAGATATGCCTGACGACCGTTTTCCTCGTGGATTGCAGAAGTAAGTCGATCGCACGAGGTCCACTCGACCATGTCGGTAATCTTTTTGTATGTACCGTATTGTTTTACGGTTGCTGTAATCTTATCAACATCGATAAGCTCACCATCAGGAATAACACCATCAGTTAAAGGTGTAAGAGCGGGTGCCGACGGACGCATAATACGCATTTCAACGGTTCTGCCGTTGTTGGGCGGGATAGGATACGGGTCGCAGAACTGCGAGTAATACAGCTTTTTCTTAGCCATGTGAATGAGTTTGGTATCCCACCAAACCTTATCCACTTCGGCGGCAAGTCCGGGCGAACTTAAATTATTAATTACTTCGCCAAAAAGGTAAATGTTAAACGGGATTATGCCAGATTTAAAGATTTTGTTCATATTTCTTCGTTCCTTTCTGTGTAAAATTTTTGATTGTTTACACAGACGAACTACCTGAGACTACCTAATTTTTATCACTTTACCGCTCCTTACTTCGCGGTCAATTTGCTCCCAATAGTCGTCTGTGTATTTGCGCGGGTCTTGAAACACAGCCACAGGAGCAGAAGATGAAGAGATGTTTTCTGAAGGACGCTGACCGTTTGCCTTGATTGTGTCGGCAGCGTCTTTCATTCCTTTATCACGGGCGTATTTGGCGATTTTTGCAATATGGTCGTCGTAATAAACAGCTTTATAAGCTCTCATTACGCTTACACCGCGATTCAGAAGGTCGGCAAATTCAGGGTTTTGTATAGCGTTCAAAAGGCTGAAATTCGGGTCAAGTTCTGTCTGGATTGCCGATTCGTCCTTTTGCCAGCTTTCATACATCTTTTGGCGTTCAGCTTCGGCTCGTTTTTCGGCTTCGATACGCTCTTTTTCAGCTTTCAACCTTTGAAGCTCTTGGTCTTTGCGCATATTTTCGTATTCCTGCTCTTTAATTCTCTTGAGCTGGTCTACGCTAATACCTTTTTCGAGAGCTTCTTCTTCGAGCTTGCCGTTGTCGATATACATAGCTTTTTGCAGTTCGTCGAGGTCTTTTGCTCCAAACCGCTTCAAAGCGGCTTCTATAATCGGCTGATAACTGTCAAGTTTAGCCGATTTTTCTTTGTAGTCTTTGAGCCGTTCTTGAACGATTTTAGACGTACGTTCTTTGTAAAAATCCCTATACTTGCCGTTTATGAGCTTCTCAAACTCTGCTTCTAACTGTTCTCTGCTCTCTGGCTGTTCCTGAATTTCCGCAGCGGGGGTCTGCGTAGCCTGATTTTCTCCCGATTTCTGCGCAGCGGCGTCCTGCGCTGTTACGCCTTTGGTTGTACTGCTTGCTTCGCCTGCGGCAGTCGCTGTCGTTGCGGCGCTACCGTCAAACAAAAACAAGTCAAGATTGAGCCATGATTTAATTTTTCGCATACAAATCTCCTTTGTGAATTTTCTACCGTCTTTCCGGCGTGTCTTTATATCACCCAAAAGGGGTTGATACCTTGATGTATTGCGGGTATTTATGTTCAAGCAGCATTAATCCGGTCAATGCGAAACATAGGTAATGGTTTGTTTCGTTATTGACCGGCGATTGGATAACAACGTCGCCAGCTTTGGCTTCCTGCTGCTTGAATCCAGCATCATTAAGGCACTGTATTAACGATTGCAATAAAATAGAAACGGCGTTACAAACCGCTCCGCCGTCTCTTGAACCGTCTGTATTTGCATGCCCTTTTGCTGTAAGGGTATAAGTATTACCCTCTTTTTCAAGCGTTATTATTGTCATTTTGCGCTCCTTGCGAGGTAATAAACCGGTTATCGCCGGTTAACTTAGCGGCGAGTTGTTTTAACTGAATGTTTTCAGCTATAACTGCCTGTAATTGCTGATACAGCGAGCCGTTTTCGCTAATGGTTTTTATCAGTTCTTCCTTACCCTCGATATCCATACCTTTCAAGCACGCCAAAGCCTGCGGCGCAAACTGCGGGTTAAAGAATCCGAGCTGATACAACTGCATCATCTCTTGGTTATGCGCATATTTGTTGTACGGATTATCTTTGTGTACCCGCACCTTAACATCAAAAATAGGCACTCGAACCGTCGGGTCGGTGCCTAATTCGTTATAAGTAATTACTTGTATATCTTGGTTGCTGAACTCTTGAAAGGTGTACGAGCCATCGCTTCCGATTATTCTGAACTGTCGAGGTACAGTGTAAAACTGACGGATAAGCTCTATGCACATTTCGCCGACTTCTTTGGTTGCGCTGTATAATCTTTTGAGCGTAGCCCTTGACAGCTTGCTTCCGGTTTCAATCAGAACGGCGATTGCACTTGCGGCTGTTACGCCGCCAGCCGTGCCTCCCTGCTGAAAATCGCGATTACCAATTACCTCTTTGAGTTCTTGGATGCGGTTTGTGTGATACGATAATGTTGTGCCTTCCAGAGGCTGAACGTTAACCGGCATTACTGCGTCAGCAATAGTGCCGGAACCCTCAAATTGAATACCGGGCTTTGTGAAGTCAAAGAACTCGTCCATATTAACGCCTGCGTCTTTTTTGTATGCGAATCTCGGTATACTTGCAAGACGGGCATTTTGAATCATAGCTTTATTGAGTAGATCAATATCTCGCTGAACATTTTTCCCGATATCGATTGTACCGTATCCAACGAGCGAACCTTTTGACGGGTACATTGTGACGGTTACAAACGGATATTTACCATGCCAGTAATAACCATCTGGATATTTAGGCGTGCCATCTTCATTGACCTCATTTTCTGACGAGAATAACACTATATCGTTGACGTATTGGCAATAGTGCAAAATCGTTTTTGTGCCTTTTTGCACTTTATAATACCAGTGTGTAACAAGTGTTTTCCCGTCGAGCGGTATATCATCTTCGGTTTGATATTGCTCAACCAAAGAATTATCACTGCCCAAATGCCCCTTTACGAATGGATAACGATTTTCAAGGATGTCGTTGTCAACCCATTCGCACCGGAATACGTGTCGGCTGTCTTGAATTTTTGTTACGCCTGGTTCCCAAAAAAGTGTGAGCGGGTCCACAGCTTTTATCTCGATATCGCCTAATCCGTTGTTTAGCAAGGGGTTCCAGAATACGCCGAAAGCGCCCATGCCAAGCTGTACATCCCATCCGACTTGGGCGTACGCCTTGTCAAATTCGGCATTTTCGAGCACCACTGGTAAGATTGACGATAAAATCTCCGCTTTTCCAATATCATCTTTCTCGCGCGGTAATACAGATATTTCCGGGAAATTATCCATAAAGTCAGCCTGCTTATTAGCCACGCCGTTAAAAAGCCACGAGCTTGTCGGGTCTGGTTCATCTTGATACAGCTTTTTATATATTTCCGACCGCCACTGACGTGCATTGATATACAAAGCATTATCTCTGATGCGTCTCTCGGCATTGGTTTTGTATTGTTTATATTTACGGAGTATCTCCGACGCTTTTATTATTTGGTATTTGTCGATTTTACCAGCCATCCCTGCAGGCATATCCTTTGTAGCTTTATCGGCAGGCACCGACTCGTCGCGCATAACCTGATTTTTGCCTAACAGCACGCCTGCAGCATCTTTAAGGTTTTGTAATATAGCCATATAGTCACCTCAATTAAAAAGCGTACGGATTTTTGCCGTACGCTCTTGTATTATCCTGATTTAGCGGGTCAAACCATATCGGCTTGTCAACTTTTTGCATACGCGGTTTAATCGGATGCGCCATGCAAAAATACCGCGTTTCGTCGGCGATGTGGTCCTCGCCGTCGGTGTCTAAATCCTCAACCTTGTTATTGTCATATACAAGCGTCGGGATTGTCCTAATAAACGCTTTACATGTGTTAAATATATACATCATCGCTTTGCCGTTGTCGTCAAAAGCAAGTCTATACCGTACCTGTTGCCATCCGGGAAGGCGTGAATTATCTGCTTTGTTGAAATACACCTTGTACTTATCCGCAAATTTAACAATCGGGTCGCCGCCGTCCTCAATCCATATAGACGGGTCGGCAACGCCGATAATCGATTTACCTTTGAGCCATCTATGCTCTGTTTCGATCCTGCGTATCTCGGCAAATACCCTGTCTGCAGTCCACTTTAATCCCTCATTTGCGTTATCTGTGCATCCGTATAGCTCAAGTATGCGGTAAGCCACGCCGTCATAATCAACCGCCCACCAGCCGCACGAAAACGGCTTTGAGTAGCCCCAGTCAAACGAGCGATATATGCGCCAATCTGACGGTATCTCAAATGGCTCGATAACGTGTGTATAAAGATGATTTTGCGCCAGCATCTCCGGCGTTACTCCGAGCTTTTCGGCGATATCTGCAGGCGGTGTAACAACGAACTCCTCAAAAAACTGTCCTTCAAATGCGTTCCAGTCGCCGTATAACATAGCTCTGCGGCGCTTGTCGGGCAGTCTTTCGAGCGTCTCTACATAGTCCGGGTTATGCTCCATTAAAAAATGGTTATCATAAACTAAAGACTTGATAAATGTGTAATCTTCCGGCTTTTCGTTCGCCCGGTAGTTTCGGTCGATAAAAAGACGTTTTACCCAATCATGCCCGACTCCGCCGGGGTTGCAGGTGAAGTACATTCGCGGCGTGAAATTGTTATCCTTCATGTTGCCGGATATACGGTTGCTTTCTGTGAGCGCCTGAAACTGTTTTTCGGTAAAATGCGTAGCTTCCTCCATGACGATGACCTCGTACGCCTGCCCCTGGTACTGCAGAACGTCGTTTTCGTTGTCGCAGTAGCCCAGCTTGATGCGCGAACCGTTCGGAAAGCGAAACTCCTTATTGGTCGAAACATAGATCGCGATGTCTTTTAGCATTTTCAGCAGGGGAAACAGGTGGTTCTCGCGCAGCTCAGCGAACGTACGACGCAACAATAATATCTGTATGCCTGGATACTTAACAGCAAGCAATACCGCCTTTGTCCTCGCCGCCCACGATTTACCGCCGCCGCGCGCGCCGCCATACGCTACATATTTGGTACGCGCCCTAAAAAACTCTTTTTGCCGCTCGCTGGGCGGGTCTATTTCAAGTATAGGCATTATCACCACTCCATAGCGGTCAGTATACCCTTACGGTTACCGCGTAGGATAGCCCACTGTGATATGTTTGTAGCCGCCGGAGTAAGCATCTTTTGCAACGCATAACCGCCATACTCCAGCCACGATTTACAGACAATCATCGAGCTTGTCCGC
>Ga0116168_1002636_pt1 | contig 11042 bp, 8 predicted proteins | sample AD_UKC129_MetaG_FD_89795 | JGI IMG/M metagenome (GOLD analysis project Ga0116168, IMG submission 89795) | Active sludge microbial communities of municipal wastewater-treating anaerobic digesters from Canada - AD_UKC129_MetaG | ecosystem: Engineered > Bioreactor > Anaerobic > Digestate | place...
TAATTTTTCTTTCATTTTCTTACCTTTATCTGTTGATTTTATTAACCAAACCCGTCGATCTTCTTTTGAATGTTCGCGATATACCCAGCCATTTTCTGTCATTCTATCGATTAAGCCAGTCATATTACTTGCATTACAATGTAATTCTTTAGCTAATTCATTAGCTGAAATACCTGTATCACCGATATGATAAAGAGCATGAAATTGTTGCCATGTGATACCATACTCTTCAATCTTTTTTCTTAATTCCTTTTTTAATTGTTTACTAGTTTTTCTAAGTAACCAATATACTTCTCTATATATCATCTTTATCACCTAAATACTTAATCTATAAATATTTCATATATGAATTATACATAAGTGTAGTAAAAAAGTCAATTTTTTACAAATAAAAAAGGATTATTTTTTCATAATCCTTTTAATTCCTTTAAGCGCTTCATTAGCTAATAATGGTATAAATGATAACCCTAATACTATCAACCAATCATTAAAATCTAAACTCATTACCTTAAAAGCATTAGCGACAAAAGGTAGTGAAATTATCGCAAATTGTAAAACTATTCCAATTAAAATAGCCATAATTAAATATTTATTACTAAATAAACCAATTTTAAAAATTGATTTTTCCTTATTTCTATATGTTAAAGAATAAAATAATTGAGATAACGCAAGAACAACAAAAGCCATAGTTCGTGCATAGCTTAAATTATCATTATTACCTTTTAAACCAATAGAAAAAGCGACTAATGTTAATGTACCGATTAAAACACCACCAAGAATCGTCCTTAACCAAGCATAATCAGCAAAAAAACTTTCTTTCGGATTACGTGGTTTTTGTTTCATAATATCTTTATCACCCGGATCAATTCCTAAAGCGATTGCTGGTAAGGTGTCAGTAATTAAGTTAATCCATAAAATTTGTGTAGGTAATAATGGGATTGGCCAAAATAAGATAATCGAAACTAAGATTGTTACTACTTCACCTAAATTGCAAGAAAGTAAAAAGAGCACTGCCTTTTTAATATTATTATAAATATTTCTTCCTTCTTCAACTGCATGTACAATCGTGGTAAAATTATCATCTGTAAGTATCATATCACTAGCGCCTTTAGATACATCTGTACCAGTAATTCCCATTGCCACACCAATATCAGCGATTTTTAACGACGGTGCATCATTTACTCCATCACCTGTCATAGAAACAATATTTCCATTTGCCTTAAAGGCTTTAACAATTTTAACTTTATGCTCTGGTGAAACACGGGCAAAAACTCGATAATTACTTACCTCGTTAAAAAAATCTCTTTCATTAATTTTATCAATTTCATTACCGGTTATACACTGAGAAATTGATGATGCGATTCCTAAATCTTTCGCAATCGCATAAGCAGTATTTTTATGGTCACCTGTAATCATTATTGGTGTAATTCCTGCTAATTTAGCTTTTTTTATCGAGTCTATTACTTCTTCTCTAGGAGGATCAATCATTCCTACTAGACCAAGCATTACTAAATCTTTTTCCATATCATCTGCAGCAATTTTATCATTAGTATCTTTAAATGCAACCGCAAGTACTCTTAAAGCCTCATTTGACATATCAGTAGCTATTTGTAAAAAGGCTTTTTTAATCGCTTCTGTTAAATGAGTAATCTCTCCATTAATTAAAACAAATTTACATATATTTAATAAATTGTCGATTGCCCCTTTAGTATGAACACGATATATATTTCCCTCACGATTAAGTGTTGACATCATCTTACGTTCTGAATCAAATGGCTTCTCAAATACTCTTTCATGTTCACTTAATAACTCTATTTTATTAAAATGATATTTCTCCCCTAAGACTAACAAAGCAATTTCTGTTGGGTCACCAGTTTCATTATCTTTATCATAAGTAGCATCAGTACACAAAACAAAAGATTTTATCATTCGTTCTTCATCTTGAGAAATTTTTGTAGTTTGTGCTACATCTCGCAAATTATTGTAAGTATAAAATTTAGTCACCGTCATTTTGTTTTGTGTTAAAGTCCCTGTTTTATCTGAACAAATAATATTTACCGAACCTAAAGTTTCAACAGCTGGTAACTTTTTAACAATCGCATTAATTTTTGACATTCGTGTTACACCAAGAGCTAAAACAATAGCCACAATCGCAGCTAATCCTTCAGGGATTGCTGCTACTGCTAAACTAATTGCGGTTAAAAACATCTCAAAAATATCGCGCTTTTGTATCATCGCAATAATAAAAATCAGAACACATACTAATAGGGCTAAAATACCTAATATTTTACCTAACTCAGCCAATTTTTTTTGTAATGGTGTTAATTCCTGCGTATCCTCATCAAGAATTTTCGCAATCTTCCCAATTTCTGTATCCATTCCTGTCGCAACAACTATTCCTTCACCACGACCATATGTCACTAATGTTGACATATAAGCCATATTTGCTCGATCACCTAAAGGGATATTTTCTTCACTAAAAACATCTTCTGCATTTTTTTCTACTGGCACAGATTCCCCGGTTAATGCTGATTCTTCGATTTGTAAATTAGCTGATTCAATAAGTCGTAAATCAGCAGGAATATATCTTCCAGCATCTAAAATAACGATATCACCTGGTACAATCTCAGTCGAATCAATTTCACTTATTTCACCATTTCTTTTTACTATTGCTTTAGGAGTAGTCATCTTGTTTAGTGCTTCAATTGCTTTTTCTGCTTTATACTCTTGAATTACACCAACTATCGCATTAATAAAGATTACTAATAATATTATTATCGCATCGACATATTCACCGATAATAAATGTGATGAGTGTTGCTCCTAATAAAACATAAATTAATACATCTTTTAACTGTGAAATAAAAAGCATAAATAAACTCTTACGTTTTTTCTCCTGTAATTTGTTTTTACCGTACTTATTTAATCTTTCTTCTAAATCCTTACTTGTAAGACCAATTTTAGGGTCAACATTTAATTCTTTTGTTATTTCTTCAATTGTTTTCTTATACCACATAAAACTTTCCTCCTTTAAGATACAAAAAAAGACCAACAAAATAATGGGATTATCCCCACTATTTTGAAGGTCTCGTCTTCAAGTACATACTTGCAAATTAACCGAGTAAAAACTGGGTTGACGGTTAATTACTTTATAAACTACTCCCCTTCTTTAATTATTATATGAGAATTTTACGAAATTTTCAATAAATTTAATTTTTTTATTTTCCGTTTAATAAATAACATTGGGGCATATAAAACATGAAAGACACCTAATTCCGCAAAGATTAGAAAAATAACATAATATGGCCAATCACCCATGTAATCTAAAGGTGTATGGATTTCAGGTTTTTCACGTAAAATCATATAATTTACTTCTAAGGCAAAATCAATTGCCATCACAAATAAACCATAAATAATTAAATATATATATGAATTCCACATATTTCGGTAACGAGGGTAATAATTATAAATTATATTCATAAAAATTGGGCAATAAGATAGTAAAACATGGTCAAGAAAAAATTGATAAAAACGAAAATGGTTATAACCATGATCTAATTGGGGAACGCAAGTAGCTTGTATACCAGCAGCTAAAGCCCAAAAATAAATTAAATTAAAGGCTTTTTTATTATTAATAATTAAAACAATTCCTAAGATAATTGTCGATATACTACTTAAATGTAGTGGTAAAAAATTATTTTTATCATGTAAATCATTGACAATTAACCATATTTTATAAACAATATGTGTAACTAAAAGCATCACACCTAAAAATATGCGAAAAAATCTTTTATGCTTTTTAATAAAATCGCGATAAATATATGTTAAAAAAATTAATGATAATGCAAAAAATAAAACAATTAAATGACTAGCTCCCATAAATTGAAAATAAACATCATTATATGGATCAGGACCAAAAAAGTTCCTCATTAGTTAATCATTCTCCAATAATTTTAACTAATACTCTTTTTCTTCTTTTACCATCAAATTCACCGTAAAATATTTGTTCCCATGGACCAAAATCTAGTTTACCATTTGTAATAGCGACTACAACTTCTCTTCCCATAATAGTTCTTTTTAAATGTGCATCAGCATTATCTTCATATCCATTATGTTCATACTGTTCATATGGCTTTTCAGGAGCTAATTTTTCTAAAAAACGTTCAAAATCATTATGTAGCCCTTGTTCATCATCATTGATAAATACACTAGATGTTATATGCATCGCATTACATAATAATAATCCTTCCTTAATTCCACTTTCTTGCAAACAATTATTTACCTCCGGTGTAATATTAATAAACTCTCGTCTTGAATTAGTATGAAACCATAATTCTTTTCGATAAGATTTCATAAATATCACCTCTTCTATATTTTATCATAAAAAAGATATAAAAGATGCATAATAAATGATAGACATAAATTGCAAGTATCGGAGGATTAGGATGTTTGATAAAGTGTTTCTACAAATAACCGTTGAATTATTAGGAGGATTTATTTCATTATTAATAAGCGTAAAAATTATTGGTAAAAGACAAATGTCACAAATATCACCCTTTGATTTCATATCAGCAATTGTTTTAGGTGAATTAGTAGGAAATGCGATATATGATGAAAAGGTTACACTAACACAAATCGTTTTTGCTTCTTTATTATGGACTTTATTATTATATATTACTGAAAAAATAACTCAGAAATTTGTTTTTCCGAGAAAACTTATTCAAAGTGCTCCAAGTTTTATTATTTATAAAGGAAAATTTGATTATAACATTATGAAAAAGGAAAGATTAGACTTTCCTGAAATAATATCTTTATTAAGAACAAAAGATGTCTTCTCAATCCAAGATGTAGATTATGCGATATTTGAAACTAGTGGTAATCTTTCCATAATTAAAAAATTATCGGGAAACCCAATACTTACGTTACCTATTATATTAGAAGGAAAGATTGTTAATGATAATATGAAATATACTAATCACGATGAATCATGGTTATTAAATAAATTACAAACGATGAATATTAAAAATGTAAAAGATATCTTATATGCAGAGTGGAATGCCAATGATGAAATATATGTACAAATGTTTTATGAATAAAAGACTTTTTTGATCCGTTCTAAAGCTTCTTTTAATACTTCTCTAGTGCATGCTAGATTTAATCTTACAAAGCCCTCTCCTTCTTCTCCATATACATATCCTTGATTTAACCATAATTTTGCATCATTATACAATAAATTTTCTAAATTTTTATGATCAATATTTAAAGCTCTACAATCAATCCATAAAAGATAAGTAGCTTCGCTGTTAGTAATCTTTATTTGCGGAAAATTTTTCGCAAAAAAACCAATTACTAACTTTTTATTATCTTCAATATATGTCATTACTTGTTCAAGCCACTTTTCGCCTTTATTATAACTTGCTTCACATGCAAGTAAGCCAAATATATTACTTGAACCTAAAGAAATTTTTTTGATAAAATCAAGATATTTATCTCTAATAGTTTTATTTTCAATGATAATATTTGATATTTTTAATCCCGCTAAATTAAAAGTTTTACTAGGTGCCGTGCAAGTAATACATTGATTAGAAAATTCACTACTAATCGAGGCAAAAGGTATATGTTTATTTCCTTTAAAAACTAAATCATGATGAATTTCATCAGTAACTATTAAAACATTATGTTTTAAACAAATTTCACCTATTTTTATTAATTCTTCTTTTGTCCACACCCTACCTACAGGATTATGAGGACTACACATAATAAATAATTTTACATCGTTGTCAATTATTTTTTGTTCAAAATCAACAAAATCAATTTGGTAGTAACCATCAACATTTACTAATGGTGAATTAACTAATTTCCGATTATTCTTAATTACTGCATCCATAAAAGGGTTGTAAACTGGTTGCTGGATTAATACCGCATCTTTTTCTTTTGTAAATGCCTGTACAATTATAAATAATGCCGTTACTATACCAGGCGTTATGATAATCCAATCTTTTTCGATTTGCCAATTATGCCGTCTTTTCATCCAATCAATAACAGCTTGATAATATGAATCTTGGGGATAAGTATAACCAAAAATACCATGCAATATCCTTTCTTTAAGTACCTCTAGCACTTCATTTGGTGCCTTAAAGTCCATATCCGCCACCCATAAAGGCAATACATCAAAAGGTGCCATATCCCATTTAACCGAAGCAGTATTTCTCCGATTTACAAATTCATCAAAATCAAATGCCATATTAATCCTCTCCCAATATCTTAAACTAAATGCTCAATTATAATTATAACATACCGCATTATACTAAGCAGTATTTTTTTAAATGGTGAAATTGATAATGGCTCAATAAGATTATTTTCATAACTAAATAAACCATCTGCTTTTAAACTGCTTTCTAACTTTGTTTCATAATAATTACTTAATACTTCTGCAAATTCTTTACTATCGATTACAAGCACTGATTCAGTACTTAAATAAGTACTTCTCGGATCTAAATTATAAGAACCGACGACACTAATCCGCTCATCAATTATATATGCTTTACTATGTAAGGAACCATCGCCTTGATATTCATAAAGGTTTACATTATCATAATGTAGCATCTTATCTTTATATTTTAAATAACCAGATATACCTAAAATATTTGGCGATGAAGCAGCTGAGTTAGTAAGAATATTTATCTCTAATTCTTCTTTAAAACTTAATCTTTTAGAAATTTCATTAGTAGGTACGACATAAGGGCTATTGATAAAAACTTGCTTATCTGCATTATTTATTAATGAAGCAATTACACACCACACTTGTGGTTTTTTTATATTTCTCTCTAAAGGATTATGAACAAAGTTAATTTTTTGCGTTGGATAAGACAATTCTTCCCAATTAAATTTCTTACTAAACACATCCTGATTTTCTTTTCGATATTTATCTAAAAAAGCAATAATTTCTTTTTGTCGTCTTAAACCGCTTTTTACTTGCCTTTTATTTAATTTCTTTACCTTAACTGTATAATTATGATTCCAAGTATAATTAAAATAGTCTTGCATTTGTTTAATTACGCTATTTTCATTTTCATTATAATTAATAATTATCGTATCTAAATCATAAGTATAATTATTAACATCAGTAAAGAAATAACGTTCGCCAATATTTCTTCCCGATATCATCGCCATTTTATTATCGATAATTAATAATTTATCATGTAAAAAATTATTAAATGTCCAAGGCTTAAAAAATTTAAATGTATCATAAAGTTTAATCTCAATATTAGGATGTACTTTTAAGGCATATAAAATATCTTTATTTAAACCCGATAGCTTATTATACTTTCCATCGATTATAATTTTTACTTTAACATTACGCTTAGCAGCTTCAAATAATTCACCTAAAATAATCTTCCCAACAGTATCATTATTAATATAAAAGTGCGATATTTCAATTGACTCTTGGGCATGATTAATTAAATTAATACGTGCCGCTAAAGCCTCATCATTATTTACTAAAGCAACCCTATCGCTATTAACTGTATCACCATAAAACGCTTCAATATTACAGTCACAACTATAATTATTAACTTTTAAATAAATAAGAGGCATTAAAATTACTGTAATAATTACATACAATAGATAAGTAATGAAAAGAATATTAATCGTTTTAATAATTCGTTTCAATAAAGACACCTCTTTTTAAAAATACATCATTTTTATTTTTTGTCTATCGCAACATATTTATTATTAAAGCTAAACCTAAAGATAATACTAAAGTGAAGTTTAGAATCACAAAGTTTTTAACCGATAATACAAAAGTATCTTTTTTACTTTGCGTTTTAGCAAAAATCATAATATTTTTTTGAACAATTATAAATGTCAATAATACTAAAATCGAGGTTAAAGGAAGTATTTTATATATTAACGCGAAAATAATAGCAATATAACCTATATAATATAATACCTTAAAAATTACTAACGATTTCTTCTTACCAATATAAATCGGTAATGTATAACGTTTATTTTCAATATCATCTTCAATATCACAAATATTATTTGCGAGCATAATATTAGCGATACCAACTGCAGCTGGAAGTGAAATTAAAATAATCTTTAATATTTTCAAATAATCAAAACTAAGACTTAAAATACCTGACTGCGTATTTAACGTTATCATATTTTGGTCAAAATTATGAATATAAACAGCTAAAAACGGTATGATGATACCCATAAATCCACCAGAAAAAATTTCTCCAAATGGCGTTCTTGAAATCGGTACTGGTCCAAAAGTATATAAAATACCAATCATAAAAGAAATTATCCCAATAATTAATACGACTATGTTAGTATTTAAATATAATAAAATCCCAAAAACAATTGCGATTGTAAGTAAAATAAAAATTGTCAGTAAGACTGTACTTTCTTTAAGATTATCTCTTACGATTGCGTTATGACTTTCATAACCATATCCTTCTTTTTTATTAGCTGTTTTATAATCAATATAATTATTGATAGCAGTAGTACACATATCAATAAATAATAATGAAACAAACATATAAATAAAATTTAATAAAATAAACTTATCAAAATAAAATAGTGAAAATAATGTGCCGATTAAAAATGGGATAATACTTGCAACTTTTGTTTGTATTTCTACAAGTTTCAAATAACTTCTAAAAGACATATAGTTCCTCCTTGTTTTATCCTCCTACACATTATAACAAATTTTAACAAACAATTACATATATTATCGCTTACAAATTTGATATATGCTATAATATTATTAGAAAGGGAGGAAGAAAATGGCATCAAATAATCTGAAAAATTTAGAAGAAAAATTAAAGGTTTTAGAGTTTAAATTAGAATTAATTTTAAAATTTACAAAATGTAATATCAATTTAAACTTAGATACTTGTAAATCAATAGATGAATTTGCGTTTATTACTGGCCTAAATAAAGTTGAGTTTGAAAAGCTTAATGAACTTTTAACTACACAAATTAACTTTTATAAATCATTTAGACATTCATCTTATGCTAGTCCAAGACAATATACAAGATTTGAAGAAGATATTGATGTATTTCAAGCTCTAAGTAAAGAAGAATTTGAAGAACAAATATTTACGATAGCACCAAAATTAAAAGAATATTCAAATGTATGCGAAAGAATTGCTCATATTAACGATATTTATGAAATGTATTATGATAAGCTTGCATTAGACATCAGAAGAGAAAAAAATGAACGTTTAGATAAAGAAACAAAATTATTAAATAGTTATAAAGATAATAAAGAAGAAATAGATAATCTATTTATAGAAATGAAAGCTTTAGATCAAGAATTGAAAAACAACTTAAAACAAGTTGATAATATTCTAGACTTTTTTACCGAAAATGAATTAATGAAAATAAGTATTTTTTATAATAGCGAGTTATGGGAAATTAGTGAAGATGATAAAAAAGTAGTTATAAATGAAGATAGTTATATACATAATGTATGTAAATATGAAAAAAATATGATTTTAGACAAAATAAATCTTATATTACAAGATAAAAAATGTGAGTACCACGATTTAATCGTTCATATATTAAAAAGTAGTCCAACTAATTCGAAAAAGATTGACGATTTACGACATTTTTATAAAGAAATGGAAGCCTACAATAAAAATGAATATATTGATAAAAACGAGTTATTAGTTTTCAAAGAAAAAATTAATAACCATATAAAAATAAGTGAAGAAATATTAAATTCATATAATGAATATATAAGTAATATAAAAAAATAGAGCTAATATGTTTTGGCTCTTTGTCAAATAGTGTGGGAAAATAATTTCCAATAAACTGATAAAGAGAGATTATAAAGGATTAAGCAGCAATGCTTAGTCCTTTTTTTTGAAATTTATTCTATTAAAAATAAGAATACGAAGTTTAAAATGATAAAAGCTTCTATAACCAAAAGCAATACGTTTAATTACTTTAATTTTATTTATTATTCCTTCAATAACGCCATTTGTATAATTAGTTAATAATGTATTTATTATATAGGATTTATTTTCTCTAAGAGTTTTAATAGATGTTTTCATATATGATGAAATATTAGGATAATTCTTTTCAACATTATCTAAAATATAATTAAATTGGTCTATTTTCTTGTTTTTAATACAACGTAAAAGATCCTGGTAAACTTCATAAGTATCTCTTAACTCTATATTTTGTTCAAGTAAGTAATTAACAACATCTTCTTGACACATCAAACCTTTAAAACAATGAAAATGTTGATAGTTTTTAATATCAAGTTTAGAGCGTTCTTTCAGTATAAGCTTCCAATAACGTTTAAATTTATTATAATTCTTTTTATCTTTATTCATAATAGCAACTCTAGTTTTATTTAATGAGCGTGAGATTAATTGAACAATATGGAATTTATCAATTACAATTTTAGCCTTAAGGAAAAGGGTTTTAATAAGAGAAATATATGGTTTATAGATATCAATAACAATTAACCTAACACTATTTCGGGCTTTCTTAGAATATCTTTGAAAGTATTTTATTAATGAGTTTAAACGCCTGTCTTCTACAATATCGATAATTTTACCTTTATCAGCATCACAGAAAACAAAAGACATAGCAAAAAAGACCGATTTAACTGATTTAAATTTATCAAAACAAAGATGTTTAGGCAAATAATTATAATTAGGTTTTTGTATTTCATAGAAACTGTTTATAACGCGATTTACTGTCGAATGTGAGACATTAAATTCTTTGGCAATATCACACTCTGATATTTTATCGTAGGCCTTAAGGGCAACAGCTGCCTTAGTATTGTTTGATATATAACAATGTTGATTAACAACTGATGTAGAAAGTATGAATGTACGATTACAATGGTAACAAATATAGCGTTGTTTTCTAAGCTTTAAATAGGCATTCATATTAGATACTTTAGGTAAAGTAATAGTAGATGTTTTAAAACCATGTTTAACAATTTTATTATCATAAATACAGCCACATTTTGGACAACTTTTAGGAATATAGGTTAAAGTTCCATGATAAACTTGAGAA
>Ga0116168_1002642_pt1 | contig 11011 bp, 10 predicted proteins | sample AD_UKC129_MetaG_FD_89795 | JGI IMG/M metagenome (GOLD analysis project Ga0116168, IMG submission 89795) | Active sludge microbial communities of municipal wastewater-treating anaerobic digesters from Canada - AD_UKC129_MetaG | ecosystem: Engineered > Bioreactor > Anaerobic > Digestate | place...
AAAATTACTACTGATGTAGAAGAGTTCTTTTGTGCTCCTCTGGATGCGGTATGTATATCCACCCCCAATATTACTCATTACTCTCTAGCAAAGAGAGCTCTTTTGCAGGGCTGGCATGTTCTGTGTGAAAAACCTTTTACTATGGATGCTCGCGAAGCTGAAGAGCTTTGGAACCTTTCTGAGCAAAAAAATCTGGTGGGGATGCTAGCTTTTTCCTACCGTTTTGTACCTTCTGTTAAGATGCTCAGCGAAATCATTAACCAGGGTAAAGCTGGAAAGATATATCATGTTCGTTGCTATTATCTCCAGAGCTGGCTATCTTCTCCCTGTGCTCCTTTTAGCTGGAGATTAGATGCCACTCAAGCGGGAACGGGGGTATTAGGTGATCTGGGTGCTCATGTATTTGATGCGGTAAGATTTGTCACTGGTCATGAATTTTTACGAATATGTGCTTTTGCTAAGACTTTTATCCCTCAAAGGAGAGACCCGATCTCTGGCGAGACAAAACAGGTCACTGTAGATGACGCAGTAGCGGTTTGGGGTGAAATAGAGGGAGGAAGCCTATTTACTGCGGAAATGTCTCGCTGCGCAACAGGTCGAGGTAATTTCTTGACCATGGAAATCAATGGTGAGGGAGGAGGATTCGCTATTGATGTAGAAAGACCAATGGAGATAGGTGCTTGTCCTGACGTGATGACCGAATATACCGATTTTCAAACTAATTTTGCCGTTTTCCCCTGTCCTTCTTCTTTTGGAGAGCAAGACAATTATTATTCCCAAACAGAGACATTTGTTAAAGTCCTTCAAGGAGAGAGGCTCAGTTTTCCCTCTTTTTTTGATGGCTGGCAGTGTCAGAAAATTGTTGATGCCTGCTCTAAGTCAATTCAGGTAGGAGGACGGGTAGAAGTTGAGAAGTCAAAAATAAAATAGTATGGAAGAGGCAAAATTATAGTAATGGTAGGAAAGCAGTGTTTACATGGTAAAATGAGGAAAAACGGGGAGGTAGAAAAATGGAGTATATAGAATTATACGGAGCTCGAGTTCCGGTTATCGGTTTGGGAACCTGGGATTTGCGAGGAGAAACTTGCCAGAAAGCAGTGTTGAGTGCCTTAGATCTGGGATATCGCCATATCGATACTGCTCAGTCTTATGCCAATGAAGAAGAAATAGGAAAGGCACTGCAGAATTCTTCAGTTCCCCGGGAAGAGATTTTCCTCACCACCAAAGTCTGGTACACTAACTTACATTATTCTGAAGTTATCCAGACTCTGGAAGAAAGCTTACGAAAGTTAAGAACAGATTATGTAGACCTCTATCTTATTCACTGGCCCAGCGAGAGTGTTCCTTTAGAGGAAACCATGAGTGCTATGATTAAGGTAAAGGAGGAAGGAAAAACTAGATACATTGGAGTTAGCAACTTTGATGTTCCTCTGTTAGAAAAGGCCCGGCAGATTTCTCCTTATCCTATTCTCACTGACCAAGTAGAATTTCATCCCTATTATTCTCAAAAAGAACTTCTGAGCTATTGTCAAAAAAATAAAGTTATTCTCACTGCTTATTCTCCCTTAGCGAGAGGAAGGCTTAGTAACGACCTGCTGTTGCAAGAAATGGGCAAAAAATATGGTAAAACAGCTAACCAGATAGCTCTGCGCTGGCTAATTCAACAGGAGATGGTAGTAGCTATCCCTAAAGCTGCCAGCCCTGAGCACCAGAGGGAGAATCTAGATATTTTTGATTTTGAACTCACCCCAGAAGAGATGGAGAAAATTTCCCGTCTGGACCGACGGGAAAAAGTGGCTTCTCGCGATTGAAAGAAGAAATTAGGAGATGGCATCCATTATTCTGGAAAAGACAAAGTAGAGTTGGGGGATAAAGAGCAACGCTGGCAGGTAGAGTCAGCAAAATCGGTTATTCGATAATTAAGCTGGATTTTTTGGTCTTCTTTTTTAAGTATGAAAAGAGAGATAATGATACTGGCAGCTACTCCTAAATAGTGGTATAAAGCCAGAGATGTGAGATAGCTAAGGAAAAGGTAAACAAAAAGAGTGAGCAGGATGGGAAAAATATAAATTAGAAAAGCTATCCCTAAAGCTACATTATCCTTTATTTCCACTAAAACCTTATCTCCTGGCGAGGCACCTAATTCGTTATAAGCTTTGACCACGTAAAACTGGCTTTGAGAATCATCAATGAGGGGAGTGGAGAGGGGACACCGCCCCTCTCCACAGGAAGCTCCCTTTCCCATTTTCACCCAGCTATATTTTCCTTCGCTCTTCAATATTTGCCCAATTTTTTTCATTTTAGTTTTTATTATATGCTGATTAAAATATCTTTTCCTTCCACTTTAACCTCATAAATTGGTAAACCCTCTTTAGCTGGTCCTTTTACTACCTGACCGGTGGTCACGTCAAAGCGGGAGCCATGATAGGGACAGGTAATTATGTTCCCCTCTATTTTCCCCTCAGCTAAAGAAAGACCTTTGTGGGGGCAATGACTACCAATAGCATAAATTTTCTCATTCTCCTTTAAAAGGAGAATTTTCTTTCCCTCTAAAGTAATTTCTTTTCTGCCTGATGATAATTCTGAAATTTCTGCCACCTTTTTAAACTCGGCCATATTTTCCCCTCCTCTTCCAAAATTATAAAAAGATAAAAAATCAAGCTTTGCTTAAAGCTCTCATTTTTGAATAAAACACCTTTTAAAAAAATTATATTCCAGATGTCGAGGGAAGAATAAGCCTTCTCTGAGGGGGTTTTGTTTTAGGTGGGGATTTATCCCTTTTTTATCTATGGTAGGCTACCTGTGGTAAATCCCCTGCTTGACCGGAAAATCGTGTTGGTACCTATTGTGAAAGAGAAGAGAAATCTCCTTGCAACAGAGAAAAACAAGACCCGGCGCAAGATGTGACCGTGCTTGAGAGGGCAAGAAAAAAAGGAGTCATAGAGGTACCTCTGTGGTCAAGGTTTGTAAGGGAGTTCTTTTCACACCGGGGAGGCTTTTCTATCCCGGTAGTTTTTTGTATGGTTAAGTTTTTAACCTTAGATGACAGGACCACCGGGATATTTTTTCCTGCTTTATTATGTTTAATTTTTTAAAATCGTTTATGCTTTTATCTTATACTGTTGAGTCTTCCTGTTTATTTTCCAGAAAAGTTAAGCTATAATGTTTTGGAGTCCGATGGTTAATATTTCTAAAGGAAGAATGTTTCGTTCTTACATTGAGTCCCAATATCCCTTCGGGGAGTTTGCCCTAATTCGCTCTCGAGGAGATTTAGGAGAGGTTGGCTTTGTATTGGCTGATGAAAACGTAGAGTGCTGGCCTTCTCTTTATCGAGAAGCCTGGGAAATAGCCAGTTATTTCCGATTGAGAATTAAAGAGTTGGGGCTGGATAATATAGCCATGGCCGGCGTGGGAAGGGATTTAGATTTTATCACTGTTTCTATTGTGATAGACCTCTCTTTCTTAGAGAAAGAGAAAATTGAAGAGATTGCCGATCAGGTCATGGGTATTTTGAGAGAAACTAATCCTTATCATAAAAAAGGGGGAAAAGTTGATGAGTGAGAAGGTAGGATTTGTGGCTATGGGCGAGACAAAAGGAATAGTGGAAAACCTTCCCGAGTTAGGAGTGGGAATGTTGGGTTATGCCTTTATGGGGAAGGCTCACACCAACGCTTATAAGAAATATCCTTATATTTTCTGGCCACCGGTGGCCATACCTAAGCTGGTAGCTATTTGTGGGAGAAATGAAAAAGCGGTAAGGGAAGCTATGGTACGGTATGGTTATGAAAAGTACTACACCGATTGGAGAGAAATGATTGAAGACCCGGCAGTGCAAATTTTAGATAATAGTAGTCCTAATTATCTCCATGCCCAGCCCTCTATTTTGGCCTTGGGGAGAGGTAAAAATGTTTTTTGCGAGAAGCCTCTGGCCGGTAATGCAAAAGAAGCTAAAGAGATGTGGGAGGCAGCTCAAAAATCTAAGGCTAAAGCCATGGTAGGTTTTAATTATCGTTTTGTTCCTGCTCTTCGGTTGGCTAAAGAATTTATCGCTTCTGGAAAATTAGGGGAGATATATCACTTCCGGGCTCAGTATCTTCAGGAGTGGATTATGGATCCTGATGTTCCTATTACCTGGAGGTTGGATAAAAGTGTGGCCGGCTCAGGAGCCTTAGGAGATTTAGGAGCTCATATTATAGATTTAGCTCGTTTTTTGGTAGGAGAAATTACCACGGTCAGTGCTTTAACTCGCACTTTCATCAAAGAGAGAAAACTGATGGAAGACCCCAGTAAGAAGGTCCCCGTAACTGTGGATGATGCTTTTGTGGCCCTGGTAGAGTTTGAGGGGGGAGCTATAGGAACTCTGGAGGCTTCCCGTTTTTGTGCAGGAAGAAAAAATTATCAGGTTGTAGAGATTAACGGGTCTCGAGGTAGCATTCGCTTCAATTTAGAAAGATTGAATGAGTTGGAAGTTTATCTGGTGGGAGAAGAACCTAAGATATTCCAGGGGTTTCACGACGTTTTAGTTACTGAGAACTTTCATCCTTTCTATGAATACTGGTGGCCGCAGGGACATACCATCGGTTGGGAACACAGTTTTGTTCATGCAGTGGCTCATTTTCTGGATGCCATAGTTAATAATAAAGACATTGCCCCGTACGGAGCTACTTTTGAAGATGGTTATCGATGTGCGGTAATCTGCGATACCATTCTTCAGGCCGCAGAATCAGGTAAAAGAGAAACAGTGCCGCGAGATTAAAAATAAATTTTATTTGGGGGAGGAACTATGAAATATCGGGGAAAAGTAGTGATAACTTTGAAACCGGGAGTTTTTGACCCCAAGGGAGCTACCATTTGTAATGCTCTACACGCTTTATCTTATCGGGAAGTGGAGGAGGTTAAGACAGGCAAATACTTGGAAATAATTTTAGAATCGGAGAACTGCTCCCAGGCAGAAAAGCGCATTCAGGAGATGTGTGATCGGCTTCTCTGTAACTCGGTGATTGAAAGTTATTCTTATCAAGTAGAAGAAGTAAAAAGCTGAGGATGAAAAATGAAATTTGGAGTGGTGGTTTTTCCCGGGTCTAATTGTGATTATGATTGTTATTACGTTTTATCTCAGGTCTTGAAAGCAGAAACGGTGTTTATATGGCATGAGGATAGAAGTTTAAAAGACTGTGACTGCATAGTATTGCCTGGGGGGTCCAGTTATGGTGATTATCTTCGAGCCGGAGCTCTTGCCCGTTTTTCGCCGGTGATGGAAGCGGTGCAGGAGTTCGCTGAGAGCGGAGGATTGGTTATAGGAATCTGTAATGGTTTCCAAATTCTCACTGAGGCTGGGATTTTACCTGGAGCTTTTCTTCCCAACAGAGGCGGGCGTTTTATCTGCTGCCCTGTTTATTTGCGAGTAGAAAATAATCAAACTCCTTTTACTCTTTTATTTGCCCCTGGGGAAGTAATAAAAGTTCCCATTGCTCATCGGCAAGGTAACTTTTTTATTGATTCTCTTCATCAAGAAGAGGTCAAAAAGCGAATAGTTTTCCGGTATTGTGGTCCTCAAGGAGAAATTGACTCTTGTTATAACCCCAGTGGTTCGTGGGAAAATGTGGCGGGGATAGTCTCCGGGCAAGGTAATATTTTAGGCTTGATGCCTCATCCTGAGCGAGCAGCAGAGAAGATTGTGGGCTCCGAAGATGGCCGGAGAGTGTTTCTTTCAGTTATAAAATGGTGGGAGGAGAAAAAGTGGAAGTAATGAATGGTGAAAATGTTGCCAAGGAGTTAGGCTTGAGAAAAGAAGAATATGAGAAAATTCTTTCCATATTAGGGCGAGTTCCTACTCCTACTGAAATAGCTATGTTCTCTGTAGAATGGTCAGAACACTGTGGTTATCTTCATTCCCGAAAATGGTTAGAAGTGCTCCCCCGGGAGGGAAAATTTTCCCCTTTTTGGGGAGAGGATGCCGGTGGTATAGTTTATGATGGGTTGGCTTTGGTTTTTAAAATGGAAAGTCACAACCACCCTTCTCAGATAGAACCTAAGCAGGGAGCAGCTACAGGGGTGGGAGGAATTATTCGAGATATATTGGGAAGCGGAGCGCGGCCCATTGCTTGCCTTGATTCCTTGCATTTTGGCCCGGGGGAAGATGAGCGTTCTTTATATGTATTCCGGGGAGTAGTAGAGGGAGTGGCTTTTTACGGTAACTGTGTGGGGGTACCCACAGTTGCTGGAGAACTATATTTTTACCCTGCTTTTCGAGGTAATTGTCTGGTAAACGTGATGTGTCTGGGTATTGCCCCCCGAGAGAAGCTGACTCAGGCTAAAGCGCAAGGAGAGGGAAATTATATTGTTTATGTGGGTAATAAAACTGGAAGAGATGGAATAGGAGGATGCAGTATTTTAGCTTCTCAAGAATTTGGAGCAGAAGAAAAAAGGCCCAGTGTGCAGATTGGTGATCCCCTGGCAGGGAAATGCTTGGTCGAGGCTACCTTAGAAGCTTTAAATACTGGGTATGTGGTGGGAGTTAAAGACATGGGAGCAGCAGGGCTTACCTGTTCCACAAGTGAGATGGCTGCCAGTGGAAGAAGTGGAGTAGAAATCGATTTAGATTTAGTTCCTCTTCGAGAAGAAGGGATGGAACCCTGGGAGATAATGATGTCTGAGTCTCAAGAGCGGATGCTTCTGTGTGTCAGGAGAGGTTATGAAGAGGAAATTATCCAGATTTTCCAAAAATGGGGGCTGGAAGGGGAGATAATAGGGGAAGTTAAAGATACGGGAAAAGTGACAATAAAGTATCGAGGAGAAATAGTGGCTGATATCCCGGCCCTGGAGTTAACCAGACCTCCCGTTTATACCCCTCCTCGGGAAAAGCCTCTTTATTTAGATAAAGTTAATAATTTTTCTCTGCAGAGTATTTCCCTTCCTTCAAATTACGAAGAAATTTTATTGCGTATGGTCTCTTCAGAAAATCTTTCTTCTCGTCGTCCCATTTTTGAACAATATGACCATATGGTGGGAATTAATACTGTTTGCCTTCCTGGCTCGGGAACTGTAGTGTTGAGAGTGAAAGGCAAAAAGTGGGGAATAGCCGTGACCAGTGATTGCAATCCCCTTTATTGTTATCTTTCACCTCGAGAGGGAGCCAAAATGGCAGTGGCTGAAGCAGCCCGGAATTTGAGTGCTTGCGGAGCAAAACCTGCTGGAGTTACTGATTGCTTGAATTTTGGTAGTCCTGAAAAACCCGATCGTTATTGGCAATTTGTAGAAGCTGTTGAGGGTTTAAGTGAAGCATGTCGTTTCTTTGGCATTCCGGTAGTAAGTGGAAATGTGTCCTTTTACAACGAAAATCCTGAAGGGGCGATTTTCCCTACTCCCACCATCGGAATGGTGGGAATAATAGAAGAAGTAGAAAAAGCGGTAAGTGCTGGATTTGGGGAAGATGATTTAATTTTGGTTCTTTTAGGCGAAACCAAAGAAGAGCTAGGAGGGAGTGAATATCTCCGGGTTATTCATCATCGGGAAGAAGGGCCTCCTCCTCAGGTAGATTTAGAAAGAGAGAAAAATTTACAAGAACTTCTTATAAATTTAGTAAAAGAAGAAATTCTCTCCTCAGCCATTGATTTAAGTGAAGGAGGACTAATTATGGCTCTCGTAGAATCTTCTGTGGTAGGAGAGAGCCCTCGGGGAGCAATTGTGGATCTGGAATGCCTGGGGGAGATGAGAGAAGATGTTTTGCTTTTTGGAGAAAGCGGAGGGAGAGCACTCGTGAGTGTCAGAGGCGAATTATTAAATTCTCTGCAGCGCCTGGCTCAAGAACACAATATTCCTTGCCAGGTTATAGGGAAAACCGGAGGAGAGAAATTAGTCATTAAAAAAGGAGGGAAATTACTTATTTCCCTATCGGTAGAAGAATTGAAAAATTGCTGGGAGAGGGGTTTGGGAGAATAATATAAAGTGAATGGAAGAGAAAAATGTGGGGTATTTGGGATATACGGTCTGAAGAACGCTTCTGAGCTAACTTATCTGGGACTTTTTTCTCTCCAGCACCGGGGACAGGAAAGTGCTGGTATAGCAGTATCAGATGGAAAAACAGTGCGAGAAAAAAAAGGAATGGGTCTGGTTTCCGAGGTTTTCGCTCCTCGGGATCTTAAAAGTCTCCCCGGTTCTATTGCTTTAGGGCATGTTCGCTATTCCACTGCCGGCTCCTCTTCTCCTCGTAATATTCAGCCTTTTATTGGAGAGAGTCGCTTTGGTCATTTAGCTATTGCTCACAATGGTAACTTAACTAATGCTTTGGCTCTGTGGAAAAAACTGAGTGAAAGAGGGGCAGTGTTTCAATCTTCTACAGATACCGAGCTCATTCTCCACCTTATGGCTCAAAGTTCTTTCGATGGTCTGGAAGATTCTCTAAAGGATGCTCTGTGGCAAATACAAGGTGCTTTTTCTCTGGGAATCCTTTCCCATCATCAGTTGATTGCCGTGCGAGACCCCTGGGGTTTTCGCCCTCTTGCTCTGGGGAAATTAGGTGATGGTTATGTAATAAGCTCAGAGAGCTGTGCCTTCAATGTATTGGGAGCAGAATTTGTGCGAGAAGTGGAACCCGGAGAGATGATTATAATTGATGAGAAAGGGCTACGTTCTTTTTTCTATGCTTATTCTCCTCGTAAAGCTTTCTGTGTTTTTGAATTGATTTACTTTGCTCGCCCTGATAGTGTGGTGTTTGGCAACCAGGTTTATCAAGCTCGCAAAAATATGGGTAGAGTGTTAGCTGAGGAAGAAGACTGCCCGGCGGATATGGTGGTTCCCATTCCTGATTCGGGGATTTTTGCCGCTTTGGGATTTTCTGCAGCATCTGGTATACCTTTAGAATTTGCTATGGTGCGCAACCCTTATGTAGGGAGGACTTTTATAAGACCAGGGCAGGAAGCGCGAGATCTGGCAGTGAAGATAAAACTCGATCCTATTAAGGAGCTAATTCGAGGTAAAAGGATAATTGTTATCGAAGATTCTATAGTGCGAGGAAGCACTTCCCGCCAGAGAATAGCTACCTTAAAAGAAGCTGGAGCGCGGGAGGTGCATATGCGGGTGAGTTCTCCTCCCCATGTCTTTCCTTGTTATTATGGTATTGATTTTCTTACTCGGAGAGAGTTGATAGCCAGTGATAAATCTACCGAAGAAATTAAAAAATATTTAGGACTGGATAGTTTGAAATATATAACTATTGACGGTTTGAAAAACAGCATCACTCCCCCGGGGGAAAATTACTGTTTTGCTTGCTTCAATGGTAATTATCCGGTTTTCCCTCGGGGAGAAGAAAAAATAGTTTTAGAAGAAAAACCGGCTATCAATCAGTGTTAATTTCTCCTTTATTATTTTAAAGCTAAACAGCAGGGGCTGATTTTAGTGATTTGAGGAGCTGGGATAGTTCTCGAGCATAATTCTGGCAATCTCTTCTTGCTTTATCGTCAAAAGTACCTATAGCTACCGGTCCATAGTGACTTCCCTCAACTACCCCTTTTATTACCATCCCATGAATTAAAAGAGCAGACAAAATTGACCAGATGGTGGTTTCATTACCCCCTGCTCGATTGGCTGAAGAAGAAAAAGCCCCTCCTATTTTGCCATTTAAGTCACCGTGAAGTTTAACGCTCTCATCCAAGATTTCTTTGATTTCTGCTGCCATTGTTCCATAATAGGTGGGAGAGCCGATGACTATTAAATCATATTTTATTAAGTCATCTATCTGGAATTGAGAGGCATCAACCAGATCAGTAGAAACTCCTTCTTCGCTTAGAGTGTCCGCAATAGTTTTAGCCATTTTTTCAGTGGTTCCCGTACGAGTATAATAAAGCACTAAAGCTTGAGACATATGATTTCCTCCTCCATTTATAGATAGTCAAACATGCTTTTCAGAGAAATTTCCCCTTTAACCCCTTTTACAACTTTTTCTTTACCGGGGAACAGGGTAAAGAAGTTTTCCCCGGGATAGTTTTCATCGTCGATTCTTATATTTACTCCTAAAGCTGGTTTTTCACATTTTAATATTAGATTTTCCCCTCTTATTTCATAGCTTATTTGGGGATCCAGGGGGCGGTGGAGTCTTAGGTCGGCAAATATTTCATGGTTCTCAATAATTGTCTCCCCATTTTGGCTTAAGCCGAGATAGGCTACTGTATGTTGTAAAATGGCAGGGTCAACTTGTAGTTGATCGACTAAAATCACTGAGTCTTCGGGAACTTTAAGGTTAGGATAGGTTTCCTTCTTATATAAATTGCCATTAAGCTCCCACAATTCAACCTCTAAATCTACTTCCTTGTAACTTCCGTCATTTATTAGGGAAATTGATATTTGTCCCTCTTTATTTTTAGCTATGGGGAGCAAACTATTATAAAATCTTTTAGTGTAAAAATATAGGGCTTTGGGCCTTTTAAAATAGTCTATGGACGACCAGCTGAAAACCGGCCAGGAATCATTTATTTGCCAGTATAGAGTTCCGGCCGTTCTATATTTTCTACTTCTCCAGTGCTCTACCCCTGTTTTAATAGCTTCGGCTTGATTTAGTTGGGTGAGATAGATAATAGAGTCGAAGTTGTACACCAGGCCGTAGTGGTTGTTTATGAATTTTAGCAATCTTTCAGGTCCTTCTACTTGTTTGTTGTGGTTCAGCATAACTGGTGAGAATATGTTTTTATCTTTTTCTGAAGCAAAGAAATCTATGGTTTTAGGGTCCGGTGCAGCCTGAAAGCCGAATTCGCTCACGAATTTGGAGGTATCCTGGGAATAATGTTTATAATCTTGCCAACCTGACCAGACCTCCCATACATGTCTATCTCCGGCCCGGTCTGAATTAGCTCTTTCTCCTCCGTAGGGGCTAGAGGGCCAGTATAGTCTGGAGGAATCTTCCTGGAAACAAATGAGAGGGAAGTCTTCTAAGTATAGCCTGTTACCTAAGTTTTTCCCCTCTACTTTTATTTTATAATCCCATTCTTCAAATCCCCAATTGTTTTCGTTATTTCCG
>Ga0116168_1002645_pt1 | contig 11002 bp, 7 predicted proteins | sample AD_UKC129_MetaG_FD_89795 | JGI IMG/M metagenome (GOLD analysis project Ga0116168, IMG submission 89795) | Active sludge microbial communities of municipal wastewater-treating anaerobic digesters from Canada - AD_UKC129_MetaG | ecosystem: Engineered > Bioreactor > Anaerobic > Digestate | place...
GCTAAAAAGCAAACTACCCTTTGGGTAAGGAATAGTGGCTCTCGACATATAAACACATACTTCATCTTTTGATATGGCGAGTTTTATATTGCTCATATCAATCGTTTCAGCAGGATCTTTTAATAAACGCATTGCGCCTCTAAACACCTCAATATCGTTTTTATAATCTGTTGAAAGCTGTGCAGTAATTACTTTTTTTATGTGCTGAGGTTCAATCAATGGCTCATCACCATTAACACAAACATAATAATCTGCCAATATTTTTTCGGAAACCTCTTGAACTCTACTGATATGATCAGGATGATTATTTCGTGTCATAATATATTCAATATTATGCTGCTCGCAAACTTTAGCAATTTTAATATCATCCGTCGCCACATAAACATTATTTAATACATCTACTTTTTTCACTTGGTTATATACCCACCAAATCATAGGTCGACCACAAATATCTGCAAGAGGTTTACCCTCAAAACGTGTTGATTGATACCTTGCTGGAATAACTGCAACAATTCTCATAAAACTTCTGCCCCCTATTTAGAGTTACTCTCAAATTCTTTCACTAAATTAATATAATATAATAATCTTTCCTCTGTTGCTTTGAGAATTCCCTCTAACACTTTGATTCTTAACTGTTCAGCTGTTAAAGATTTGACCGAGATTTCTAGACCTGTATTTTCTAGTTTTTTATTGAACTCTAATTCTTGAATCATATTTCTATACCTCCGATTTTTAGAATATACATATACAGTCTCTTCTTCTAGACTGGAATAAAACTCCTCCTCTTTGATGCATTTCTTTATTATATTTTTGGGAATAATGTATTCCCATAAGTCTTTATGATTTATATCATAAAAGCAATAGTTTTCCTGAGAATTAATAAAAATGACTACTGTATCTTCGTCTGTATTTTCAACAAAATGTATTATCTCTTCTCTATTGAAAGCTTTATCTATAATAAATAAACCTTTTTCCGTTCCGAAATCAGAAACTGGTATTAAATCAACCTCATTATCTTTTATAACAAAATGAGTTAATCTTTCAATGAGAACATTATTGCAACCAAACATTTTTACCGATGAACATTTTAATTCATTTGCTATTCTTAAAGATAAATAATATCTATGTAAAAAATAAAAGTCTTTTTCAAACTGTTCATTTAGTTCAAAGGTATTATAAATATTACGTATATTATTAATTGCTTTAGAACTAATAGTAGCGACAATCTTTGGACTCTCATTAAATATTACCGGCATAATTTCCGATGGAAATCTTTCCCTTATAACTTTAGATTTTGGGAAAAGAATGCTATAATACATTAAATCATCCGGGTGAGGTTTAAAGATTATTTTTTCATTCGGAAAAAAATAATCAACAAATAATTGATAAATTAAAATTTGATCTTCAAAACTTAATATTTTCAGATTTGCAAAATGCTGAGTTAGAATCAGTACTCCGTCTTTTCCAATATCTATTTTGGAAACATTACAAAAAAACTTTAATATATAATCTTTATATTTTTCTGGTAATTTAATAAGATTTTCTATAACATCAAAATGCTTAATATTTTCATCATTATAATCAGTTTTTTGTGCTTTAAGGTTTCCGAATCTATACTTGATAAGTTTATTCTCTCCATTGTATAAACCGTTCAACTTCATGTATTTTACTTTTTCTTGTGAAAAATTTATGTCAATGTTTTCTATTATTTCCGGTCTACTTAATAAACCTGCAGCATCTTCCCAGAAAATAAAAGGAATTTTGTTTTCTACCAAATAAGTTCCAAAACTATAATGTGCACCACTAACATGAATTTCATCAAAATCATTTATATTTATATTTTCTTTTTTAAACAACTCTGTGAAATATTTATTGTTTTTTTCTATTGTAAATCTATCATTAAAATAAATCTCTGCGTTAAATATGATAATCTTATTAAAAATATCCAATAATTTATTAATATCTTTAATCTTTTCTTTAATCCATATTGGCACCATTATTATCGCATCATCATCTAAATACTTTACTATTTTATGTACTATACAATTTAATAACTGATAATTGCTTATAATCTGATATAAAATCATAAAAACAAAAACACCTCATTTCAAATATTGACATTTCGCAAAATATCTCCAATTGTTTCAATTCTTTGATTATCAACACTACCACAGATACCACGTGCAAACGATATTTCAGAAAAATATTTTTTTATGAATTTCAAATTTCGTATTATCATCCTATATGGCAGATATGCATCATATCCAGAAATATTATACAGGTATTGATTTTTCGAGAATAAACTAATATATTTGCTGCAAAAATCATAAATACCTTTATGGATTTCATCAATAATATAGTAATTTTCTACTTCAGGAATATCAAACGTATAATCCCCATAATCGTTTATACCCGAAAAGGATGGATATTTTGCCTGAGTAAATAGTTCAAAATAAATATTGTTTGTTCCTTTATTTGTATAAGTATGGACATCGTAAAGATTTCTATTTTTCATTCTTGAGAATATATAAGCTTCAATATCCTCATTCATCAATTCATTAATGTTATGTTTAGTATCAGCACTTGTACTTGCTGCCAACCAACAATAAACCTTACAATCTAATCCAAGTTTTTTCTCAATCAAGTATTTTAAACCTAGTGGACCACTTCCAACCCAGCCCACGTCTATTACAGCTATTCTTTTTGCATTTCCAATAATACTTCTTATTAATAAATCATAAACCAACTCATTCTGTTTTTCATATGTTGACAACAACATATCCCAATTATTTGTAAAGAAATTCTCTATTATTGTTACGTTATCTTTTGTTATAACTGTATCTGCTGTTAAGTCATATTCAGTTAAGTTTTCCTCTAATTTCTCCAATGATAAAGATTTCAAAAGATCTGATATTGTAACAGGAAAAACAGACAATGCTTTATGGTAAACCATGCGAGTTAGAAATTCATTTCTGTTTAATTCTAATGTATACTTAATATTTGAAATGCGTGACCAGAAAAGATATTCATTTGGAATATTATCTTTGTTTAATAATTTAAAAACATTTTTATAGATATCTCCATCACGTGCCAAGAATATTATTTTATCTACATTTTCTTTTTTTGCCTTTTTATATATCCAATTACAAAAACCTAAAACATATAACCCTCCATATATAAATCCATATTCGTAATATGGATTATACTGTTTGATACCATTATGCAAATGAGCATTAACAATACCAGAATAAGCAGATCCAACAAGATCTGACATGCCATCAGCTCTAAATGGATTACCGATCTCATTTACATTTTTATAGTAATTTGATTTTATTCCATTGTCTTCTGCTGACTTAACATCAGATATATAATTATCACCTATATGCACTAATGATTTATTACCAATATCATTCTTTACTATTTTATACAAACCGCCATCTCGCTTGCTACAATTGTAATCACATGATACATATACTTTCTGCAAGTCTTTATAGCCGCACTTTTTCAATATCTGAAGCATCATATCTTGAGGTATATACATATCCGACACAGCTATAATGTCCTTACCTTGGCCTATAAGTATTTTATATATCCTTTCCATATATGGATTTGCAAAACAAAGTTCGATCTCTGTTTCAAGCTCTACTTTGACTCCGTATTCCTTATTTATACCAGTACGGTTCTCAACTATCTCATAGATGTCAAAAATATTAACTTCATAACTTCCTTTTTTTTTATATGCAATTTTTCTTGCCTCTTTTTCTGCATCTATTCTGATTTTCGCGTATTGTGTACATCCTAGCTTATTTCCAACTATCATAAATAAATCACTGGGTTTGGCAAATGGTCTTAAAATTAAAGTATCAAATATATCAAAAGATACAACATCATATTTTAATAATTCTCTGGCAAAAAGTAGAACTGGCTGACGTTTACTTACTTCTGACTCTGGACCGTCTAAATAAGGGAGTTTAATATTTTTACTTTTGACAGGTTTAAAATAGGGCTCATTTTTCCTTAATATTCTATAGTAAAAATTAAGCTTTATAAGCAATAACCAAGATTTTATCCTGTTTCTATGATGTTCTTGCAGATTATTATTTACATATCCTTCATAATCTCTTTTTATGAAACTGTTTTTCTCAACGATATAATAATATAGTTTATCTTTAAGATCTTTGAAACTCATATTGTACTCCTACTTCGCTTTCTAAGTGTGGTAACATGTGTCAAATATAATCAGTAAATTTTGTTTACTGTCTATTCTCTATTATACCATCTTTAGCTTTTTTAGAAAACCATTTCAGATAATCCTGTTATAAAAGTCTAACAATCATCTTCTGCTCAGATAATACCGTAACATATCCCACATATACAGATTTAAACGGTACCACCATTTTGGTTCCAAATTTGATAATGCTAGCGAACCATAAGGCCAGTACAGCTCTGATTTATATTCTTTTTTGCTTTTCCGTGCGAATAGCTTTCTATGAATCCGGTATATAAGTAAATATGATTTTATTTGATCTTCCTGCGATTCATCCGCAAGCCTGAACTTATAGTATTCGCTTATGTCATCACAGAAAGTGAACGTTCCATATGTATAAGCTTCCATTGGTGAAGGTTTGTACATAAGATTCTGAAGAAGCTTTTTAGTTTGGTTGTACAGGATGTTTTTATCAAAATCATCGAAACTGATTTTTTGCATTAATCTTTCAGTAAAATTGATGATTCCTTCAATTTGCAGATTTATCAAATAGCATTTCTCAGACTGCTGCGATATTTCATCTTTAAAAACTGGAACATATCGGTCTCCGGTTTTTGAATATCCTATAGTCATTGCATGTGGAGCAGAGCAAAGACATTCAAAAAGGTTATTGTTGAATTTACTTAATATGGATCTTTTTGCATAATGAGAAAAATACCAGGTTAGATATACACCGTCTTCTTCTTTCTGAGAAGTATACAAACCAAAATAAAAACCTGTTAATTCAGGAGATGAAGTCTCATTTGAAAGCAATTGCCGCAATGAACGCTGCATTGATCCTGTCCAGCCACTGTCAACAATAGCTACTTCTTTTCGGTCAAAAAGGCCTTCCTGTTTTAAATACCCGATAGTGTTATTATATGCTTCAATTGATCTTTCTCTTACGGCTTCAGTAAATATTTTATTGGATTTTAAAGCATTGCAGAAATCCTTAAATTCTGCTTTTGACAGAACTTTATTTTCATCTTCGATTCCTGTTGACAGATAGATTTCTCGGCGTTCTTCATCACTCATTTGTATTCTGTGAAGGACATTATTCGGAGTCAGGCTGTAACCTCCAAGGAACAACAACTTATATGCTTCATCCCCTATAAAGTGGTAAGTTGGCAGCCTTAGTGAAGCCCTTGAGCAATATAGGTATTTGCACTCTATATCTAAATTGAAACGATCACAGAAGTGATTTGCTATCTTATGCAGAATATACCCATCTCTTGCCAGAAAGTAGAGCCTTGATATACCCCGGTTTTTAGCTTCATGCAAGACCCACCATACATATGTTACTAAAACCGGTGCGGTGACCACCACTGTTGTAGAATAAAACACCTGGTTTTGTGGGATGGTCTCCTTCATCAAGTCCAAACATTCACGTGCAACACTATAATAAGGAATTTTATCATTATATTTTTTAAGAATTTTTACGTAATTTTTATCCATTAAGCCTCTCCACAAATTAATATTTGCATCGTATGTATTTACTTTTTTACCATGCTCATAGTTTTTAGAAGGTATATAATCAAGTTATTAAGTTTAAATATAATTTTAGGAAGCGTTTTTAATTGCGAAATTGATCCCTCGATCCAGTATGATTGAACAAGTTCACCATACTCCCTTTTGGAAACCAGTTTATAATATAGCTTTATTGGTACCAGCTCTTTGACAAGCTCTTTTTTTGTCAGCGTTCTGGCCAAAGGAGAAGAATGTTCTTCCTTTGTGTTATCACTGAATATCATACTTCCATATACTTCGGCTTCCAGTCTGCTTGGGTTGCACATAAAGCTTTTAATTACAGGTTCTATGTGCCTGGCAAGATCATGATATCTTATTTGGCTGTATTTGTTATATTTTATCATTTCTTTGAGGAATGAAAAAAGTATTTCTGTTTGTCGGTCAAAATCATGCCCTTTTTTATGATCATTCAGTATCGGAGACCATTTGCTGTTTTCAAGACGATAGCCTATTGTCATGCCATGATCTGTGAAACACAGGCATTCGAACAAGCTGTTGTTGAACATTATTCCTCTTCCCGGATTGTTCTCCGGACCAAAATAAAAGCTGTAATACTCACCATCTTCTGTCTTTGGTCTATTATACAAACCAAAATAGAAACCCTTTAATAACATTCTTTTCTTCGTTTCGTTCTCAAGCAGAAACCTGATGCTCCTTTGTGTAGTTCCTGCCCAACCGCTGTCTACAAAAGCGTAATCAACATCATCAAATAATCCTTCCTGCCTGAAATATTGTATTATCTCCTGATATGCCTTCTGTGATGTTCTTGTTGCAATTTTATCAAACAAGTTGCTCGACTCTAATTTTTTACGGATATTTTCCAATCCTTTTATGGTCAGAGATCTGTCACGGTCTTCATCGCTCATTCCTATATCAGAAAATATCAAATCTTTTTCTTCCTCTGAGAAATCCAGTTTATCAAGTATTCTTTGGGGGCTTATATTGATTTCATATGTACATAACCTTTTCATAGCTTCTGTTTTATCTATAAAATACAAGGGTTTTCTCAGTGAATACCTGCTGCAATACAGATATTTGCAAACTACTGGTATATCATATTCTTTGCAAAATTCACTCGCGATTTTATACATTATGTGTCCGTCTCTTGCCAAAAAATACAGAACTTTTATCTTCATCTGCTCTGCGTTTTTTAGGACCCATAAAACATAGCTTGTTATTATAGGCAAAACAGCGGTTATCATTGTTTTGATGAATGTATAATCTTTTATGTCCTGTCTGTCCAACATGTCAAGCAACATATTTGCAGGATCATAGAAATTACAACATTCCTTCATCTTTTTCAGATATTTAGTATATGATTTATTGCTTTTGTCCATTTTATTCCCTCGATTTAAGAGCGTCAGATAATTCCAGATAATAGTTTTCCAGACGTCTGGCCTGGACTTTGATATCAAAATCAGTACTGTAAACACCTTTCCTGTCGTTGTTTTTATAGTGACTGCATATTTTTTCTGCCCATAATACAGGGGAATCTTTCAGACTAAGTAAATATGCGTTATCACTGAATATGGTTTGGGGTGTTATCGTATCCGAAAGATAACAAGGCAGCCCTGCTGTTTGCGCTTCAACCGCCGATACCGGTAAACCTTCAAACAGGGAAGGTAAAACAAAAACATCCATAGCATGCAAATATTCATTGACATGCTCGCTTAAGCCAAGAAAAATAACTTTTTCAGAAAGGTCCAGCATTTTTACTTTTTCTTGTACTTCATTATATAACTCGCCTTGTCCTATCAATAATAACCGGCTGTCAGGGATCAAAGAAACAACCTTGCTGAAAATATCAACAAGAAAACTATGATTCTTTTGATTACAGAAACGTCCCACATGACCTATCAGCAATTGATCGTCGGTCAGGCCAAGTTCTTTTCTCCTTTTTATTCTGTTTTCCAGTGAAAACATGAATGAATCTGTGTCAATTGCATTGTATAATTGAAACGCTTTGTCTGCTTTCCTGCCGAACAGCGATCTGGCTGCCAGATCAGAGCATGTCATAAAATGGTTTGCAACAAATGGTATAAAACTATTCAAAATGTTATTTCTGATTTTCTTTTTAAATGTATCTGCACTGATACTGTTATGACTATGTATTATACGAACCGGAACATTATATCGTTTTGCTGCTCCAAGATAAAACACCGCAGCATTAGGCAGATGCCCGTGAACTATCTGGTATTCTTTTTTCTCTCTAAAAAAACAGTTCAGTTCCTTGATATAACTGGCAAAATTTTGCGGCTTGAGTTCAGGCATGACATAAATGCTTGACCCGTTATCCTCAAACTCTTTTATATATTCATGAGAAACTGGTTTATGAACTATAAAATCGAATCTTATCTTACTTTTGTCTATGTATTTGTAATAATTCATTACAACAGAATTAACTCCGCTATTTATATTTATTTCATCTATAACATGAAGGACTCTCAAAATACTCATATAATTTCCGACCCCCATATTGCTAAATCCTTTATCCTTTTACTTTGACTGTTTTCTTCAGCCCGTTGAAAAAATATATAGAAAAATAAAATAGAGATTTAATAAAAGGTAACCTTTCTTCTTTTCTGTATATTTTCCATCTGTAACATGCGGCTTTAATCTTATTTGATGATCTTCCACCGATTCTGTATTTTACAAGCGGCCTGCTGATTCCCACTGCTTTTATTTGCTTTTTCAATAACTTTAACCATAGAACATAGTCTTCGTGAAAATAATTCGATTTAAAGGGAGCAGGGGGCAGTATTTCTTTTTTTAAAAGTACTGTTGAGCAACCAATGACATTTTCACGAAGCAGTTGCTCGTACGATATTAATGAGGGGACATTATATGATTTACCGATCTTTTCTCCATTTACATCAATAAACTCATATGATGAGCAGCAAAAATCTGCATCTGTCTTATTCAAGAAGTCCAGTTGTATCTCCAGCTTTTCTCTGTCCCATATGTCATCACTGTCTATGAAAGATATTAAATCTCCCGAGGCCAGCGATATTCCTTTATTTCTTGTTTCTGCGACCCCTAGATTTTTCTGATTTGAATATATTCTTACACGGGGATCTTCTTCCGCTATTTTATATATTTTGCCAAAAGTATTGTCTGAAGAGCAGTCATTTATTATTATTAACTCAAAATCTCCAAATGTTTGGTCCAGCACAGAGTAAACCGAATCTTCAATAGTCTTTTCACTGTTATAAGCCGGCATTATTACACTAACTTTAAGACTCACGTTTTCTCTGCCTCTCTTTACTTTACATTTTTCACTATCCCATTACACACAAACCCCAGTCCGAGCAGAATCCAGAAAACCGAAGCTATACCGACAGTACTGTCATTGAACACCGCGGCCGCCAGATAACCGCATATTCCAAGGAAGATGCCGGTACCGGTCAAACAAGCAAAGCTGTTGTCCTGATTCTTAAAATAAAGCCTGATACTTTCTGTTATATAAGCTCCGCAAATAGTCAGGAAAGCGATCAAAGAAAGAATGCCGGTATTCAAAGCAATCTGAAGATACATGTTATGAGGCTTGTCCACGATCATTCTGGCGGTACCATATGCCCTTATTTTCCCTATATAGTCTCTCTGGGGGAAATTGATCGCGAAAGTATCAGGGCCGTATCCCAATATTATTGAATTTTGAAGCAGAGGTATGCTTCTTGACCAAATAAAGCCTCTTGCGGAGCCTAGCCTTTCTTTACCTTCAAAGCCTATAGACGGTGCTTTTTCTATTTTGTTTACCAGCTCGTTTCTATTTCCGATTAAGCTAAAACCTTCATCCAAAATTGCAAATTCTATTGAAGTACCTTTTTGATTCAATGTCATCAAGTTTTTCTCTATTTCTATGGAATAATCTTTATAGTTATCCTCCTTAAAAGATATGACAATTGTGTCTTTTTTACTTTTTTGACCTATGTTCAACATATTACCGTTTGCATCATGAAACGTTATTTCATTTTTATTTTTTATAATATTCAGTGTTTCTGTGCTGCTTACAAGTGAAAGCTTATTATCGCTGAATATTATATCCTGGAGATCATAAAACTGCACTACATCGGAAAATATAATTTTAAATTCAGATACGATCCTGTTCGTCAGAAGTCCATTCAGGGACACGTTTATAACCACGAAAACCGTGATTATGGCAGCAGTTATGCCGAAGAATACGAGCTTCCTTTTAAAAATATATTTTCTCAGTAATATCAATCCGAAAATCACTGCGACAACAGCACCAACCAGGCCTGCTCTTGAGCGGCTGCCCAGCAGGTTCGCAATAAACAGCAGTGTCAGCACAGCCATTCCCGCCTTCTGCCATGTTTTCTTAAAATATATAAAGGCCGTTATAGCTATTGGGATAAGCATTACCATATAACTTCCCACGTAGTTTGGATTAGTGAGCGTCGAATAAATATATGTTTTTTCAAATCTGAAATTCACATTTTCAAGTGTGCCATGGTAAGCTTTTGGAAGTATCAAGCGTTTGCCAAAGTCTGTCCTGAACAGATCGAGCTCGAAAAGCTGGAACAAGCCGATCAATCCTATGATCAGCGCAGATACCACGAGAACACTCATCAGGAATCGGACCTGTTCTTCCGATCTTACAAGATTTATCACAATAAACATCAAGGCCAGGTAGCATAGAAGGACATACATGCCTTCATATCTTGAAACAAAGCCTGCCAGAGCTACATCCCTGTGTTCTGAAAATATGGCGGACAATATGATCAATATCGCGTAAGCGCCTGTTGGTATAAATACGAATCTTTTTTCTATATTTTGGGTTTTTGCTATCATATATCCGATAAAAATGATCACCGCAAAAACAGTAGCAGTAATGAACCATTGGCTTTTGTAGTAATTAAAAAAATCCGTATATGTTTTTTCACCAATCCAGTTGTCCGATTCGATGGATTTTAAATTTACAAGTTTCATATAAACCAACATCGGAACTGCAAACAAGATGAAGGCTATCGGCAAAAGAACGGCATTACCTGGATTCTCCTGCTTAATCTTTCTGGACATGGCTAACCTCTTTCTTTTGTTCATAAGCTTATATTATCATACAGCAAAAAACGTGTAAATAACAGCGCAAGTTCTGGGTCGTGTCAACTTGTTTTAGGTTTTATGTCACTGTCTGCCCCTCTCTTTGGGCAAGGATCATATAGCAAATCCATTATCCCGTATGGATCTAAGTGTCCGTGTCAGCAGAGTTAC
>Ga0116168_1002651_pt1 | contig 10991 bp, 16 predicted proteins | sample AD_UKC129_MetaG_FD_89795 | JGI IMG/M metagenome (GOLD analysis project Ga0116168, IMG submission 89795) | Active sludge microbial communities of municipal wastewater-treating anaerobic digesters from Canada - AD_UKC129_MetaG | ecosystem: Engineered > Bioreactor > Anaerobic > Digestate | place...
AGTCCAGGATGTCCTGCTTGTTCTTGAAGTAATAATATATAAGGGCCTTGTTGACATTCGCAGCGTTCGCTATATCATTGACCCGCGTCGCATCGTACCCTTTGTGGGAAAACAGCTCTATTGCCGCATTGATTATCCTTTCCCTTGCGTCGTTACCTGAGTTTTTTTCCAAATCCTTCTCCCCCTGAGGCCACGAAACTAATAATTGATTAACCGGTTGGTTAAATGTTATTATTATAATATATCTGCCGCCAAACATTGTCAAGTTACACCCTTTTTCGCGGTTCTCAACAATCCGATTCAAAATTGCATGATAATAAAGTATCATAGACTTATATATATGGAGGAGATAATATGGTGAAAATAACATTCATGGGTGCAGGCAGCACGGTTTTTGCAAAGAATGTGCTGGGGGATTGTTTAAGTGTCGAGTCATTGAGAGACTGTGAAATATGCCTTTATGATATAGATGTTGAACGCCTGAGAGAATCAGAATTAATGCTTCAGGCTATAAACAGGAACATTAACAATGGCCGTGCCGTTGTTAAAACCTACCTGGGAACAGAGCAGCGCAAAGACGCGCTCAGATCGGCGGACTTTGTCATAAATGCCATCCAGGTCGGCGGATACGATCCATGTACAATAATTGATTTTGAAGTCCCCAAAAGGTATGGACTCAGGCAAACAATCGGGGATACTCTTGGTATCGGCGGTATTATGAGGGCACTCAGAACGATTCCTGTTTTGGAGGGTTTTGCCCGTGATATGGAAGAAGTTTGCCCGAATGCCTATTTTCTGAATTACACCAACCCAATGTCCATATTAACAGGATATATGCTCAGGTATACCCCCATTAAAACAGTCGGTTTATGCCACAGTGTGCAATGTTGTTCGCGCGATTTGCTGAAAGCACTTGGAATGGAGGACAGACTTGAAGGACGCAGGGATCTGATAGCAGGAATCAACCACATGGCATGGCTCCTCGAAATCCATGACAGGAATGGTGTAGACTTGTATCCGGAAATCAGGAAAAGAGCGGTTGAAAAGAACGAAAAAGAAAAGCACAATGACATGGTGAGATTTGAATATATAAAAAGGCTCGGCTACTATTGCACAGAATCCAGTGAGCATAATGCCGAATACTGCCCTTTCTTTATTAAAAGCAAATATCCCGAGTTGATCGACAGATATAATATTCCGCTGGATGAATACCCGAGACGCTGCATTAATCAGATAAAAGGATGGGAAAGACAAAGGGACGAACTTGTCAGGAATCCGACCCTGTCACATGAACGTACGGAGGAATACGCCTCGTACATAATCGATTCAATAGTAACAAATAAGACGTATAAAATAGGCGGCAATGTTTTAAACACAGGAGGGATAATAGAAAACCTGCCGCATGAAGCCTGTGTTGAAGTACCGTGCCTGATTGACGGCACAGGTATTAAGCCCTGCCGCATAGGCAGGCTGCCGGTACAACTGGCTGCCATGAATATGACAAACATTAATGTACACCTGGTTACCATTGAAGCAGCAGTAACACGAAAAAAGGAACATATATACCATGCAGCAATGCTCGATCCCCATACCGGTTCGGAATTATCCATTGATGAAATCGTGCGGATGGTGGATGATTTAATTGAAGCACATGGTTCCTGGCTGCCCGAATACAAATAATGGCGTGAGAGCAATTCTTCATCCCCGATAAGGTTGAAATACCATATTCCAACGAGGGTGGTAAACGTATATGAATCTGCTTGTAACATTGGACTCCAAGTACATAAGACCGCTTAAGGTAATGCTGGTTTCATTGTTTATAAACAATCCGGGCGAGTATTTCCGAATCTATCTTATGCACTCAAGTATCAAGGATGATGAAGTAGCCGACATAGAGCGATTTGTCAGGGGTTATGGACAGGAACTGTTTGTGGTGAAGATAGACGGCGGTTGTTTCCGGAATGCGCCCGTAGTCCTCAATTATCCCAAAGAAATGTATTACAGGCTCCTGGCCTGCAAATTCCTCCCCGGGGACCTGGACCGGATCCTCTACCTGGATCCCGATATCCTGGTTATCAACCCTTTGCGTGAATTATATGAAACGGATCTTGATGGCTACCTTTACGCGGCGGCATACCACAATGTGCTGGCAGTCAAGGAGATCAACCGTATCCGCCTGTATCCGTATAAAATAGATGCATATTTCAATTCGGGCGTTTTGCTTATGAACCTGGAACTCCAGAGAAAGCTTGTGGACGAAAAAGTTATATATGATTTTATTGAGAAGAATCGCCTGAAGCTCATCCTGCCGGACCAGGATATCATCAACACACTCTATTCAAAGCAGATTAAATGCCTGGACGAGAAGCTGTATAACTATGACACCAGGTATTACAACTACTACAGGATTATATCAAACAACATATGCGATATGGACTATATCATGAGAAACACGGTAATCCTGCATTTTTGCGGGAAAAGAAAGCCCTGGCACAAAGGATACAGCGGGAAGTTCCATTCCTTGTACAAGCACTACGAAAGCAAGGCATTGCCTTAATTTTTCGATTCTTTATAGGCGTACCCAAAATCAATCGGCGGGGCTGTTACAGAAATATATACAAATTCAGTATCCCCGTCATTCAGCAGCCCGTGGACATTTTTATCCTCAAACCTGACAACATCACCCGCACTGAATTCCTGCTCGGCATTATCCGCCAGCAGGAGTTTTCCTTTTCCCTGTACTGCGTACCAGATCTGCTCGGAAGCGTCATGGATATGTCTTGGCTGGCTGGCTCCGGGTTCCAGGTGAACCTCTGTAATGGTAACCCTTTTGCTCGAAGAATTGCCTGGGCTCAGCAATTGTCTCGATATAACTCCGGGATTCATCAGCGCTTTAATCTTATCCTTTCCAATGAACTCCATACAACAATCCCTCCTGTTGTAAATTTGCCAAAGGGGCAGACTCTGCGGCAAACACCACGGGGACTGTCCCCTGGTATGCCTCAACCGCATAATTGCTTGTAAAATTCCCTGAGATCACGCTTGGTGCTCTCCGGCAGCAAATTGTCCCTGATACCCTCAATTGCTCCCTGGATACCATATAGCATATGCAGGCAGGCGCCGGGATCGATCATCCTTATGCGGATAAACGCTTCCCTGCTGCCCATCTCTCTCAGTTGCTCGGCGGTAAAGACTCCGATTTCATTAAGGTTTTTCTCCAGGACCCTGCCCACATTGGGAAGCCTGGATAACTCTCCCATACACAACACTTCTTTCAGCAAAAGTAATCCTTCCATGCAGGCAGTTTGCGCATCATGTCTTCAGCGATTTTCCGGGCGGCGTTTTCATTGAATCCCTGGGTCCTTACTATAAAACTTGCAAGGTTTTCTCGCTTTTCTTCAAAAGACTGCATTTCTCCATCCGGACGCGCACAGTGGACGCAATAATCCTTACCCGGATCGTTTTTCTCATTAAAGCAGCATTTATCATACCAGGACCTCCCTTGCCAGGATTTCAATGTATGCTTTATTCCATTGGTGTCCACATAGACGTGGGCAAGTATTCCCTGCGAGGATCCGGGAAATCAGGTAAACACTTGCGAAGGATTAACCATATACAATATCATAAATACATTTTATGAAGTCGGATAACATATGAATATGTCATATATTCTTTTTTAGAATAGGAAATTGCTATTTCAACCCGCGAAGACTCCATCACCATAACGAAGGTGCCGTGCAGCATATCCCAATAATAAAAAACAACAGCCTGTCATCCAGGCTGTTCTCATGTTACCACTCCTTTTTCCACATTTCCTCCTAAACAGAAACTCCATTTCAGCGATCAGATTATCGTCGAAATGGAGTTTCTTGTCGCATAATTATAATACTACCCTTTCCCTCATCTTTTTTATAAGCTCCAATACTCCGGCTTCCACCTTCTTAAGGTCTTCTGCCCCGGGCGCCCCTTCAAACTCCACGGATTCTATGAGGTCCCAGTTCATCTTGTTCCTTTCCATTATTTCATACAGTTCCTTCTCTGCGCCGCCGGACCATCCATGTGACCCGAACCTGAATGCTGCCTTGCCTGTTATTCTCTTTCTGCCAAGCTCATTTAAGGCTGCCGCAACCGGCGGGAAAAGCTTGTACTCGTACGTGGGCGCTGCGATAATTACACCTGCGGACTTAAGAACGGCAGCGACCATTTCGCTTTCACTTTCAAGGGGCATTTCCAGCTTGTTGTTCTTTATGCCTTCCCTTTGGAGTATGCCTTCAGCGTATTCAACAGCCTTTGCGGTCATCCCGTACATGGATCCCCAAAGGATTGCGACTTCATTCTTACCCGCGCCCTCGGCGTACCGGGCAAACCTTGAGTAGTCGTCCATGATCTTCCCGGGATTCCTTCTGTATACCGGGCCATGGCCGGGCGCTATGGTTTTTATCTCCAGCGACTTTGCCTTTTCAATTGCCTTTTTCACGCTTGATGTAAAGGTTGCCATTACGTTGGAATAATACCTTATTCCCTCGAATTCAAAGAAGTCCTTCTCCTCGGGCGTGAGCTCATCATCAAAGCAGTGTTCACCCATCCTGCCGAATGAGCCGAACATATCGCATGAGAACAGGGTTTTTGTATCTTTTTCATAGGTATACATGGTGTCCGGCCAGTGGACGTTCGGCACGGGATGAAAACTCAATACCTTTCCCTTTCCAAGGTCCAGGGTATCCCCTTCCTTAACGACCCTTATTTTGTCTTCACCATAGAAGGAAGAAACCATCTTTGCGGCCTTGTCAGTACATATTATTGTAAAGTCATCCCTGATTTTTCGGAAGTTTGAAATCCAGCCTGAATGGTCAGGTTCCATATGGTTAACGATCAGATAATCTATACTCCCGGGGGCAACGCCGATCTCCTCCATGTTTTTATACAGGGTTTCGGGCACTCCGTCCCAACCGATTACACCATCGATTATCGCGGTTTTCTCTCCCTGGACTATATATGAGTTGAGGGTTACCCCGTTTGCGATTTCCCAGATTCCCTCAAACAGTATGTCCTCAACATTCATGGTAAGCATGTGTATCCCGTCTGCTATTTGAATCCTCTTCATAAGCCATCCTCCTTGATCCTAATGCTGCGTTTTTTCTTCCAATTATATCACCAAGTATATGTATATGGACAGTAGCTGCCGGGATTCCGATCAACCTCTTAGCAGCATTTCTGCATACCTGATAATGTTCTCGCCCAATACCCTTGCCTGCCTGAGCCGGTTTTCCTGTTTCAGGATATCACCTGGCTTATCCGCCCTTGCCGATAAACCATTGATCTCACACGGGACGCAGATCGCCCCTTCAGACAGGTAATAATTATGTATGATTAAAAGCACAAGGCTTTGCCCCCCGCCTTCCCCTCTTCCTACAGTGATGGCCCCTCCTGGTTTGCCGGCCAATAACTTTCTGTTTTTGAAGACAAAACTTCTGTCAAACAGGCTTTGAGCTGTGCCGTCACATTCCTGAAATACGCGGGAGACCCTATAATCAGAGCGTCACAGTCTTCGAGCTCACTTATCAGGAGCTCCATATCATCATCTTCAATAACGCATTTTCCGGTCTCGATGCAGGTTTCGCAGCCTATACAGGGTTTTATAGTTTTACTGCTCAGGAAGAACTCGGTTACTTCCCAGCCTCTTTCATAAAAGGGCTTAAGCGCCTCTCTTACAAGTATCTCCGTGTTCCCGTCTTTTCTTGGGCTCCCGGATATTCCTATCACTTTCACAGGCTCTTCCCCCTAATGCTAATTGCTATATACATATAAAACCGGGGACGATCGGATATGGAAACGTCCCCTCTCTGCTATCCTGACGTTAAACTTACAAAGCAATGGTGTATCATTATTCACATCTACCTATATATCTTCATCAATAATCCACGATATAAATCGTTCAATTAGCTTGAGTTTTTTCTGATTGCACAGTTTTAGCCTTTCGATGATTTGATTGCGCAGATCTTCTTCTGCATCCATATGCGCAGAGATCCCCAGCAGCAGGTAATTCGGCGTCGTATCAATAGCTTCGCAAATTTTAACCAATGTGTCAATACTTGGAATCGAATGATTATTCTCTATATTTGAGATATGGTTATTGCTCAGACCGGTAGCTTCCGCCACGTCGTCCTGCGTCAGGTTAAGCACTTTCCGGCGTTTCGCAATTCTTTTACCAAGAGCCTTGTAGTCTATTTCCATATATCATCACCCTGTCTTAACTGTAACAATTATATCTGATCAGCTTAACCAATCATAAAGGTATAAATACACTTGAAATTTGAATTATGTTAAGTTAAAATTTATGAAGTACCTTTATGGTTAAAACCAGCCCGTTACGAGGTGTTAAAATGCTTAATATAGGTATTCGTGATGATTTCCCTGTCTTTTGCGAGCAAATGGAGGCATCCATCCGTCAATACGGCGAGAAAAACAATAATACATTCAACATCTGGTGATTTGGAAGCGGAGAAGAGCTCATTGACCTGCTGTGCAAGGAAGATGTCAGCTTTGACCTGGTTTTTCTCGATTATCTCATGAAAAAACTCACCGGTCTTGAAACTGCGAAAAGAATACGGCAGTTGGAGCTTTCCAAATCGAGACCCGCCTGTAACATCGTTTTTGTGACCTCAATGGATAATATTTATGAGCTGATGTCTGTTGATCCGCTGCGAATAATACGAAAACCGGCAAACCAGGAAACTATAGACGAAATACTTGCATGTGTTTGGAATGAAAAACACAAATCAACTGCAGTTTCATCTGGACCAGGACGGCAGCAGGGAGGATTTTCATCCAAAACCGGGCGTTGATGTGGTATTTCCTCATCTTATCTCTATGTTCAATGGCTTTGCCTTTTCCGATGCTGCCGGGAACTCTCCCGGCAACCCTGGCAACCTACAGGACAGGTGTTTTAAGCCCGACATACCCGTTAAGTGCCGCCAGCACGGCAATCATGATTCCGATCACGACAAATGAGCCGAGCATTCTACCGCCTTTCAGGCCGGCTACTTCTCTTAAGAAAACGATGTACAGTATCGTTTTCCATATCAGTATACCGACAAAAGCAATGCTCAGCAGGATACCCCAAATGCTGTTGTTCCAGAAAACTGTAAAGAAGTTTTCGCTGAAGGCAACTGCAATGGAACACAGCAGGTTGGGGAAGAAGGTCAGACCCCATTTCTGGAGATAGGTTTTAAGAGGCGTCCTGCTGCCAAAGCACCTGCAAAAAAACCAAAACACGGCGCATATCGCAAGATAACTGGCGCATCCCCACAAAGCAATCCTCAACACTGAAAAGATATCGGGACCAGAGTGCCATGAACCTGTAAACCATGCCAACAACGGTTCAAAGACCGCGTTGATCAGTATAGTGAGCGCAACGAGAGACCATGCAGCCGCTTTGTTTTTACTCCGGAATGCATCAACCGGGTGATTTAACGCCTCAAGAAAGAGATTCATTATCCTAAACCTCCCAATATTCTGAGCACCATGTTCGTGTATCCTGTTCCCCAGATCATGGTGCATAACACCGCCTGTACCGTGGAAAGGCCGAAGGCAAATCGCCAGGGGTACACGGAAATCAGCCTGAACAATTTCTCAGCAGGTGAGGGCTTATAATTACGGCACTCAGACAATATATGGGCAAGCATTTTCTCCTTCTGCTGCTTTGTCGGCAGCGCAGCATTGTTCAATACAGTGTAAGCCCCTTTATCCTTTTTCACAGGTCAACCCTCCTTCTTTTGAGCCGATCGGTATTCTTTGATGAATGCAGTTTTTGCCCTTTGGAGAATGCTTTCTATGGCTTTTGCGGACTTATCAGCAAGCTCTGCTATCTGTTTCACACTTTTCCCATCAACATATTTCAGGATCAGGGTGATTCTATAGTGTTCGGGTATCCTGTTCAGGCAGTCACAGACCATCCGGCTTTCAAGCGCCGACTCTATGATACTCTCCGTATCCTGCTCCGGAATACTCAAATCCCCGGTGAGCGGATCATTTATGTCAACAAGCTCGACCTTTTGACTGTACTGCTTTCGATAGAAATCAACGAGCTTGTTCCTGGCAATTCGGAATACCCATGTTCTGTTTGAACACAGTCCCTTGAACTCGTCCATGCATTTATACACGTCAAGAAAAATATCCTGTGTGATATCCTCCGCCAGTCCGGCGTCCAAACCCGTCCTCAGGAAGACATACCGGTAAATTTCGTCAACGAAATTTTCATACAGCGATATAAACTTTTCTTCCCTACGGTTTTCCGCCATGTTCATTGATCCTCATTCCCCGGATATAACAAGCTCCTTTGAAGCCAGGACAAGGTCTTTATAAATTATCTGGAATTTCAAGGTACCGGCCGCAGCCTTGTCTCCTTCCAGATTAAAAACGATAATACCCTTTCTGTCGGTGGGCATTTTTTGCGTATCAGTTTTTACTTCATTTCCGTTGATGAACCATTTCGCGGTATACTCCATCCCCTTGGGGGATTCAATGAAATATACGCTGGCATATATGTCCTGCCCGGTTTTCAGTTGTTCGGGCGGTTTTGCGCTATCCAGATCTTTAATTTCGGTATATTGACGGTCTGAAACGATATATTTCGCAACGGTGCTGGATTCGCAGCCAGCAAGGACAAGAGTGAATAATATTAATATTGAAAACAGAAAGAGGTAATTTCTGTGTGTCTTCATACGGAAAACCTCCTCATTTACCATAATTATACTCGTCCTGATGACGAAAGACTAAATAAAAATCAGTTCTCAAACAGGTAGTCGTATAAAGAGAAAAAATCCTTCGGGTATTAAGTTGCTTATTCTGAATACAAAGGCTATACATTCGGGCATGAATGCCGCACAGGTTGGGCTGATTGACTCAGGATACAACAGATATGAACATATATGATGGGATTCGCTGATATGCCTTTTACAGTTATCCGGGACAGCAGTAAAAGAGATAATCATTATACAGTGCCAAAAGAACCGTACCCTTGACAGTACCCTCAAATTATACCCTCTGAACAAGCAACGATATATTTCTTGCCAAAACATCAAAGTATCTATCAAGGCTTAACCCCGATAGTTTATCCTGAAGCGCGGCATCAAGAGCATCAAAAGCCGAGGCTTTCATTATCGCCTGTGTTTCATCATCTGAAAGCTTTCCAACTTTCTTCCTGTTCCACATACCTTTATTTGCAGGACATTTTTCCTGGCACCTGGTGCAGCCTACCAGGCTATTATGCCAGTCGTCCTGTATCCACTCCGGCATAGCGCCTTTCGTTTCATTATAAAACGTCAGGCATTTATCAGCATCTATCTGCACTTCATTTTCGCAGATAGCGCCGGTTTTGCATTGCTTTATGCATATGCCGCATTTGCTGCACCTGTCCATTTCCAGGTCTGAAGCCAACTCAAATCCTTCCGGGCAAATCATGTCGGATCCAAATACGGTAAGGCGATGACATGAACCCATTCCTTCAATATATAAAAGGTTGTTTCTCCCGTACCTGCCAAAACCGCTCATTGCCGCAAGCAGCTTTTTGGGAAGAACGACCGGCCACGAATTCAGATGGTATTGTTCAAAAACATCTCTTACTATCTTCTTTATTTCAGAAAGCTGCTGATCTCTATGTACGTAAACAGGCGGGATATCGGCTTCCACAGTCCTGGAATTCCATTCAATTTCGATATAGCATGGAGGAGAAGGAAGCGCGACTATAACCAATGATTTGATGTCTGCTTCCAATGAAAAGTCGAAATAGTCCTTCAGCATTTTATTATACATATCCGTTTTTTCAAGCCTGTCCAGGCGCCTGAACCACTCTTTCTGAACTTGTGGCAGTATACTGGCAGGCACTGTTTTTATCCTGCCGCCGATGCCATTAATTCTTTCTGCCAATAAAGCCCCTGCCTCACTCATCGGTGAATCCTCCTTCCGTCCAGCCATACTGTCCCTGCAGTTCTACAAACCTGACCATTTCCACTGTTTCCATCTGTATATCTCCGTCGTCCGTCTTCGTGATGAGCTTCAGTTCCTGCACAAATGGAGGACCGATTGGAATAACCATCCTGCCGCCGTTTGCCAACTGGTTTACCAACTCACCGGGTAAAACACGCGCCGCGGCAGTCACCATAATTCTGTCATAGGGAGCATATTCGTGCCATCCCCTGCTCCCGTCCCCAACTTTATAAAAGACATTCGAAAAATTCAATGCTTCAAGCCTCTTTTTTGCCTTCTCCATCAACTCCACGATTCTTTCCACTGTGTAAACTTCTGCTGACATTTTTGCGAGAATGGCTGTCTGAAATCCTGATCCTGTCCCGATCTCCAGGATCCTGCTATCCTTTTCCGGCGACAGAAGCCGTGTCATTTCCAGCACAAGGCTTGGCTGCGATATAGTCTGGCCGAAGCCTATGGGCAAAGGCTGGTCCAGGTACGCATATTCCTTCATGTCATCTTCGAGAAACAATGAACGATCCAATGAACGGAAAAATGTTTCAAGCTCCTTCTGATCCATTCTTCTTCTCCTCATTTCCCAGCGAATAGTCTATACGTGAAAGAGGCATTTTATAAGAAAACTGACATTGATGTTGAAAACAGTATCTGTCGGTTTTTCCCTGATCATATCCGGAACGGTCCGGGCTGTTATTTTAATTATAAACGAAAAAAGGGAGGTCCATCACTTCCTGTTCTGCACGCAATATTTTCCACCTACCTGTAATGCTGAATAATAATTAAATCCTTGCAGGATCGAGCCGTAAAAGAAAAAATACAACCGATTAAAACAATAATTTCAAGATTATGCTTTCATACCGATATTTATAACAGGATACCAGGAATTATTATACCATAAATACTTAGGAGGAGATGGTTTTGGATTCTTATACCAATAAGGCACACAAGTTCAATGTGATTCTAATGTGGCTTTTTGCAACGATTCTATCCATAACGGCTTACTTTAA
>Ga0116168_1002655_pt1 | contig 10959 bp, 10 predicted proteins | sample AD_UKC129_MetaG_FD_89795 | JGI IMG/M metagenome (GOLD analysis project Ga0116168, IMG submission 89795) | Active sludge microbial communities of municipal wastewater-treating anaerobic digesters from Canada - AD_UKC129_MetaG | ecosystem: Engineered > Bioreactor > Anaerobic > Digestate | place...
AAGGACAGTCAACCACGATTTTTAGAGTTTTCTTGTAAAACACACATTACCTAACATTGGCGAAGGGCAACAACTCCTAAAAGGAGGAATACTTTATGTTAGTATTCGTAAAAAATAAGCATGTTAAATTAATAAAAGAAAGGAGAATGTTTTATGTATTACTGTGGTGAATTGGTTTTTAGAAAGTTAAGCAACGGAAAGTACATAATGATAGCTAATAGATATGGCGAAATCGAAAAAGGATTCTTCACTGATGAAGATGTCAATTATCTTAAAAAGGTATATAAAATAGAAATTAGATAGAATCTAATTTTTATTTAAAATACTAATATAAAACAAGGAGTGGTCATTTGCTTGAATTAAAAATGTAAAATAGGCAGCTATGCCTATTTTATTTTTACTATAAAAATACTATAATTAAGCATCTATACAATCGTGAAATAGATAAATAAAAGGAGTATAGGTTGGTATAAGAGATGTATTAACGACAATATGAAAGGAATGATTCAAATGAAATTATTGAACGAATTACCTGTGGTAGTAGAGGCTTTAAGAAAAATACAACACGAAATTCCTTTATATGCAGAGCAATTAAAAGCGAGTGGCAATTATAATGATTTTGAAACACGCTTAGCTTGGGATTGTATGAGGGCAGTCATGGGAACGGAATGGATATGCTCCATGTATGCTAAATATAATTGCAATGATACTCACCTTACAACGTTAGCTAAGCGAGCACTCAAAGAAGTTTACAAAATGCAATAAATAAAAGTAGATCAGGAGTGAAGTTTATGAGTATTTATGCAATAGCGGCTATAAGTGATGGATATAAAACAATTGGATATAGATTATTAGATACTATAACAAAACAAATTAAAGATGTTCCAATAAATAGTATTAAATCTGCTCTAAGAAATAAAAAAGTACAAATTAAAAATATGACAATAGACGATGCAGGAGAATTAGTAGGTACTAATGGTTCCTTAGAAAGACTAACAACTTTTGTGGGAGGAATCATAAAAGGCCAAGCAAATCTTGTTATAATAAACAAAATAAAAAATAAAGGATTTACTATAGCAGATTGTTATGGAAACATAGTAAAAATGTCCGTAAAAGACATAAGGTCTAAGTTTTGTGGGTATGGTTTAGCGAACGGAAAGTTCGTTTACAGAGATGGCCAATACTTTATCAGCGCTTTAGAGGGGGAATTCGAAATAGTAGACGACAAATTAACTGAAGAAGAACAATCTATATTAGTAAATAAACTTAACATAATGTTTACAGTAGTAGAATCGAAATTTGGATATCATATAATAGAAAGTAATGGTTTGAAGGGGATAGTAAATAGCAAGGGTAAAAAGATTTGCGATTATCTTTATAAAGATATAGAAATACTGAACAATCAAAGGGCAATAGTTAATAGGGGTTACGGAAGCAAAGGGTTATTATCTTTAACAACTGGAGAAGAACTAATTAAATCTGATAAAATGTCTATAGATAAATTTGGCGAAGGGTACTGTGATTTATTTCATGTAATATCCATTGATAAACAAGAAATAGTAGATATTAACGGAAAAAGAGTAATAGGACCATTTGAAACTATATATAACAGCTACAATTGCAATTTTTATATAGGGTTTAATATGGAAACAGGAACATATGGCAGAGATGTATATTATGTAATCAGTAGGGAAGCCAAAATATTGGGAAGATATGCAGCTATAATTCAAAGAAGTTATTCTCCAAGTAGATATGCAATAGTTAAATTTTTTAATGGGGATGGTGGTAATAAATACGGTATACTTAACGATGAAGGGGAGCTTATTACAAGGAATAAATATTACGAAATCAAAATACTTAATGATAGGGGATCAGCAATATTGACTCGTCTATACCCCGACGGTAGTGTTAAGCACAAGATGTGTGTACTATACGATATGGACTATTATGAAGGACATGCCGAAGAATACGATTACATAGGAGAGTTTAAAGGAGAATATGCGATAGTCAAAAAAGACGATTTATATGGAGTAATTACTTCTAGAGGACATATTTATATAAATTGCAGTTATCCTAAAGTAGAAATAACAGATACTGAAATACGGTATTATAAATGGTCTGGTGGTTATGGGGTCGTACCAATTATATAAAAGATGGTAATGTTACTAATATTTGAACTTTTTAACAAGCGTTAAAAGTATTATAATAAAGATAGGGTGTTAAGGAGGAGAAAGTAATGGTCAGCGTAACAATAAAACAGTTCTTGAACTTGGTCGAAAGGCAGTTCAAGACAGGTACAATGAAACCTGTATTAGGAATAGGTAAAGGTGGAATAGGCAAGACTGAAGGAATATATAATCTAACGAAAAAACTGGGCATAGGCTTTAAAGAAATAAGGTTACTACTATACTCTGAAGTTGACCTTGTAGGTCTTCCGATAATAGACCCTAAAACAGGTGAAACAAATTGGGCAAGAAACAGCTTATTCCCCGTAGCAGAAAGAGATGGAGAAAAGGGAATACTGGTGCTTGATGAAATCACTTCCGCTTCAATAAATATAAGAACAGCAGCATATCAGCTCCTTGACTCCAAGAGGTCATTAGGTCAATATAAACTTCCTGACGGTTGGTTAGTAGTTGGGTTAGGTAACGGCGAGGAAGATGGAGGAAACTTCCAGGGTTTAGAGGGCAACCTTATAAATAGGTGTTCAGTTTATAGGGTTACTCCAGACTTAGGGGCTTGGAAAGAATGGGCGGCTCAAAATGATGTAAACCCCATAGTAGTAGCTTTCTTATCATTTGCACCTGATATGCTTCATAACTATAATCCTGATATATCAGCAGAACAATTTGCATCTCCTAGATCTTGGAAGGCATTATCAGATGAATTAAATTATAATGAGAGAATAGGCAAGCCTTTCGACCCTGACGATGAAGTACTTAGTATAATAGCGGCAGGTTGCGTTGGAGATGCAGCAGCCAACAAGTTTGTTGCTTTCTATGCATATAGAAAATCTACAATAGAGCCAGAAGATGTATTAAGCGGCAAAGCAAAAATGCCTTATGACGTAAGAGATGAAGTTATTCACATGGCAATTCAGTCAAGTATCAAGCTATTTTCAGACCATTTCAAGGTAGCTAAAGAAAGAGGCAATATAGATAAAAAAGTAAAGATGGAAATGGCTAATTTGGTAAAATGGGTAATAGAGCTTAGAAAAATTAAGCTGGACTTTGCAGTTTTAGGTATAAGCGACTTAGTAGCTAGTTGTGACGGTTTCGCTGAAATTGCTATATCAGACGAATTTGAAGAGATATGTCCAGAGTTTACCGAGTTTGCTATGGAGCAGAGACTACTGTATGACCGTGATAGAAGTATATAAGCGAGGGGAATAAAACAAAATATGCTATTGTTTTAGTGGACGCCTTAAAACGTACTAATAAAATAGACTTTAAATATGATTATGTACACTTAAATGAAATGGATGGGCTAATACATATTATAAAAGACGAAAAGCATGGAATAGTAAGTGCAAGTGGCAAGGAAATAATACAACCAATGTATGAAAATGTAGTTAGGTTAGAAAATAACATCTTTGCTGTTAAATTAAATGGGCAATATAAAATTAAAACTATAAAACGAGAGGGATAGCGATGGGTATTTTAGCTATAGCCAATATAATAGATGGTAAAAACACAATAGGTTTGAGACTATTAGATACTATTTCAGGTCAAATAAAAGACGTACCAATAGCAAATGTTATTGGTGTATTAGCTTCTGGTAAAGCAACAATAGATAATGTAGGATTAGAAAATGGAAAATTAGTGGGTACAAATGGTTCTTTAGATAGGCTACCTGAAATTATGAATGGAGTGCTAGTCGGTATTTACTCTCCAGTAATAATAGTAAATCAAATTGATGATATAGGATATACAGTGACTAGTTATAAAGGTACAATGGTAAAACTTAAGAATGAAGATGTTTTAAAATATGCTAAACTAAATGGAATAGCAAACGGCAAAATAGTAAATAGAGATGGCAAAGAGTTTATAAGTTCTATAAATGGAGAATATCCCAAGATATCGTCTACCAAGTTAGCTGAACAAACTCCGGCTGATAATAAAGTAGTAGAGAATAATAAGGATAGAATGGAAACTGTAAAAGAACAGCTTACTACTCCTAAAGCTAGCGAGGAGCAAATGGGAAGATTAAAAAATGTGGTTAAAGAAGTCTTTGAGCAAGCTAAAGAGGCTAGTGAAGAAATAGAAGATACTAATAAAAGTGGAGATACCAGCAATAAAAAAGACAAAGAAAAAGATTCTGATATCAAAACGACTAAAAATATTAAACCGAGTAACTTAGCAAAAGAGATTGACTGCGGTAATGGAGTTACAGCAGAGCAAAAGATAGTAAGGGCAATGTACAATATGAAGTTTACACATCCTTTCTATTTTGCTATATATTCTTTATTAAAGAGAATTGAAACTGTGGATATTAATACAATGGCTGTAGCAACAAGGGAACTATACTATAATCCTTACTTCGTGGCTAAAATGTCAGAAGAAGAATTGAATTTTATAAACTTACATGAAGTGGCTCATATAGCTATGATGCATTCATTCAGGCGAAAACATAGAGATAGCTATATATTTAATATAGCTTGTGATTTATATGTCAATAAAGTTATATGTGAAGAATTTAATTTAGAGCCTGGAAAGACTGTTGTAATAGAAAAAGTAAGGATAAAATGCCCGACAGATTTATGTTACCATCCAGATATAGATGTAATGAAGGATACACCTGAAATTATATATGATGCTATAATGAAGGAATTAGAGGAAGAGCTAAAATCGGGTAATTCAATGTCGAATGCAGGGGCACAAATGGGAGGTTCAAAGGGAAGTTCATCAAAAAGCACCGGGAGTAGTTCGAGTGGAGAATCCGGTGATGCAGATGACCAATCAACTGATAACGCTGAAGATAAGCAAGGCAAAAAAGTAGTATACAAAGGCAAAGTATTTAGTATACCAGAATCTCAAAGAGACATAATAGAGACAGATAAAACAGGGAGCGAAAAAGTAATGGATGAAGTAGCAACCAGACAGATGCTAGAGCAGGCAAGAATACGTACACATGGTAAAACAGCAAGTTTACTTGATAGATTAGTAGCAGAAATGTTAGCTCCTAAGCTCGACTGGAGAAAGCTATTAAGAAACAAGCTAATTGAAATTACTCAAACTATAACAACATTCGCTAAACCAGATAGAAGGTTTATAAGCAGGAATATGACACTTCCTGGACCTAAGCAGTTAGAGCCTGATAAATTAAAAGGGGCAAAAATATGTATAGATACATCTGCGTCAATTTCTGATGAGGATTTAGGAGTGTTTTTCCACCAAATTAGAGACCTGCTTAATACATATAAAGTAGAGGCAGAAGTAATATATTGGGATACGAAAATTACTACTAGGGCAGACTTTAAATCTATTAAAGAATTTGAGAAAGTAAAGGCTAAGGGTGGCGGAGGTACGGATCCGACCTCCTTATTCGAGTATTTTGAGAGCAAGGCGTGTAAGCATAAGCCATCAGTAATTCTTATATTTACAGATGGGTACTTTGAACCAATAGATAAAAAGTATCATAGAAAATATCATAAAGATACAATATGGATTGTAATTAACAATAGGGGATTTAAACCTGAATTTGGTAAGGTAGCCCCATTTAAGATAGAGATTTGAGCAAAGTTAGGGGATAGAGAATCGATATGGTCGTTAGGCAGAGTTTACTAGATAAATTAAAATTACTTTATAAAGAAGTGGTATATGCGAGTGATAGGTTATGCTTCTGTAGAGTTGACGATGATTGGTACTTATATAATATACAGGAAAACTTATTAGATAAAGCTCATGCATTTAATAAAGTAGTGTTATTAACAGAAAGTCAATTAGTGATAGCAGAATCAGATAAACAGACCATAATTTATGATAGTTCTGGTAATATAGTAAATACAGTTTATAATCCTATGAAAGTATGCAGAATTGTAAAAGGACTAGTACATATAGAAATAGTTAATAAAAACTTAAACGGTATAATAGATCTAAAAACTAACGGTATAGTGGCACCATTCAATTATAGTGGTATTAGATTCTATCATGACTGTGATTATATAGTATTACAAAACTATAATTCAGAGATACTAATTGATTATACAGGAAAACATCTAACTACTAAACTATACGATGCTATATTTCCATTAAAAACAAATGATGCGATAGCGAAGTTGAATGATGATTTATACATAATTAAAATTAAAAATACTATAGAGGAAAAATATATAGGTGATTGGGATAGCTGTAGGATTTTCAGTGATCTAAGGTGTAAAATTATAAATACAATTTAAGGGGGAGTCAAGATGATATTTATAGTAGGAATAACAAAGATGAATAATAACGATAAGCTTTATAAAATACTCAGAGTATCTAAGGATGCCAATGGGCAGAATAAATATGAAATAGCTGAACTAAATGAAGCTTTGTTAAAGCAAAAAATGAGGCAAGGACTACGTTTAGAGAATGCAGCTTTGGAAGGAGACAGACTTGTAGGCACTACAGGTTCCTTAGGTAGATTCATCACTGATAGAAAAGTTAAGCCTTTAGTAATAATTAGTGAGCTAGTGGATTCATTTAATAATACACTTGGATATAGAGTTGCGGATTGTAATGGTAATATAAAGGCAGTTCGTTTGGCAGATTTGTTAAAATATGCTCAACAGGCAAGGGCCAAAGGTTTAGTGGCGATACAAAACGGTATATATGCGGAAGGCTGTGGAGTGGTGAAGCCACATATCAGGAGTTTTAGAAATGGTGGTTTCCCTATAGAGGTACTTAATACGAAACGACCGAACAGCACCTATCAAATTCAGAATAACCCCACTAAAAATAAGGCTAATACTTTAAGAATAGAGGAAATATTTAATCCTAAACAAATAGAGCAATTAAAACTTGGTAAAGCACATGGAGTTAACATAGCACTCTATGCAAATAAAGAATTCACAGCAGAACAGATGAAAGAAATCAGAGAAGGTCTTGAAGCAGGTATTAAAGCTAAGCTGTATGCAGACCCAAGATTTACTGTAGAGCAAATGAAGAGATTAAAAGCTGAAATGATAAGGGGATTCGACGTAACACCATATGCAAACCCAGCTTATTCAATAGCTCAAATGAATCAGATAAGGCTAGGGATCATCTCCGGAGTAGATATCAGTTTATATGCAAATCCTAAAACATCAGCTCAGGAAATGAGTGAAATACGAATGAGGCTAGAGGAAGGCATCTGGTGCGATTGCGAAGCATCTAAGATAGATGCAACTAACCTATAAAAATTTTTAAATGCAGGTTGAAAAACCTGCATTTTTTATGCTTTCGCACAGATTTTTACTAATAAAGATACTTATTAACAAACATGATAATGAGTATAAAAATAAATAGGAGTGAGGAATATGTGCATGATAGCAATAGCTAATTTAACAGATGGAAAAACAACAATAGGATTTAGAATAATGAATATAGATACTAAACAGGTAAAAGACGTTACTTATGATAGTGTATATAATGCTTTGGCCACTGGAAAGGCAAAGGTAATGAATTTAGAAATAGACAATGGAATATTGGTAGGCAGTAATGGGTCAATTGATAGGTTGCCAAAGATAGTGGGAGGGAGATTAGTAGGAAAATCACCCATAATAATAGTTAATCAAATAGATAATGTTGGATATACGGTTGTAGATTATAAAGGCGAAATGAGGCAAATGACAGTAGAAGAGGTAATATACTACGCCAATAAATGGGGAATAGCAAATGGAAAGCTAGTATTTAACAATGGCAAGGTTTATATTTCTTCAATAAAAGGGGAATATCCAAAGGTATATACAGACAATCAAATAAATTTAGAAGTAGAGATTGAAAAGTTAAACAACAAATTAAGACTGCTAAATGAGCCTTATATAGTTACTGAAAATCGTGGAATAAAGCTATTAAAAAAAGATTTTAAAAGCATAGCATTGGTCGATATAATAACCGTTATAGATGACAGGACATTTGAAAATTGTAGGCAGCTAGAAAAAATAAAACTACCAAACAATCTTAAAATAATCGGCAAGAGAGCGTTCAGTGGATGTGAGAGTTTAAATGATGTAGTATTACCCTATGGGATAGAGAGTATAGGGCAAGAAGCATTCAACTACTGCAAAGGTTTATCAAATATAATAATACCGGATAGTGTAAAAGCAATAGGAGAATGTGCCTTTGCATATAGTGGAATAGAGGAATTTAAAATGCCAAGCAATATAGAAGTATTCGAATCAAAGGTTTTTATGAATTGTGGTTCCTTAAAATATGTGGATATGGGGGATGAATTAACTATATTACCTTCATCTACATTCGTGATGTGTACAGAATTAGTTAGGGTTAAGCTACCATCTAAACTTATTACTATAGAACCATCTGCATTTTATTGCTGTTATAGTTTAGAACATATACAATTACCTTCTACTTTAACGACTATAGGCAGTAAAGCATTTAGCAATTGTTTAAGGCTGAATAATGTATTTATACCTCCTAGTGTTAAGGTATTAGGGAATGACGTATTTTATGGGTGTAAGTCATTAAAAAATATAGAGGTTCCAAGACATTTATTTTTTATGCAAGCAATATCATCATTAAGAGTTAAAGCAAAGACATACAAATATTAACCGAAGAGAAAATATTTAATGAATGGCAATAGATGCAAAATTTAATAGGCTAGTTAGTTACAAATTAAGATATAATAAGAAAAGTAGGAAATGCTGTAAAAATGAAATTTTTATACTTAAAAATATACAGTAATTTAGAAAATAAATAGTGAAATATAAAAATTATCTAATTTTGACAATTGAAGATTAACAAAGTAATTTTAGGAGGAATCACTATGAAAATAATTAAAACTATACTCGATACTAAAAATAATTTAGTAGGCTTTTGGATGGAAGGTAAGGAGACAGAGTTCGGGGGATTTCTAAACGAAACTGTTCAGAAAGCAATCCATAAAAACGAGATAATTGCTAAAAAATTCAGAAATAATCAAATAGCGGTAATAGATAATAAAATAGTTGAGCAGGGTAAGTTCAGGCTCAACGAGGTACCTATGTCAAGATTTGATGGGATTAATTTCTATGATATAGATAACGGGATAACTCTAGTATCTAGGATAGTACATGACGGGAAACTGATAGGATTCAGAGTTAGGACAGATGGATATGAGGGAAAATACAAATACGACGATGTATTGAGGCTAGCAAAATGGTTTAGGCCAACAAACTTCGTTTTAAGGACAATAGAGGATAAAGTTTATATAGCTGGAAAGCCAGGAGTAATGAAATTAGAAGATCTGCCTGAAGAGATATTAGGGCAGAACGTCCAGACACCTAAGAGAAGGCGTGTGGGTACTGGAGGACAATCAAAAGATATTATGCAATATACACAAATTCAAAACGAAAAAGATTTGTTGACACTTTATTCTATTATAAGAAAATACGATGGTTTAGTAGTCAGACTACCTGATGAACAATACAAAGCAGCTACTAAGATGGACAGAAAAGTGGCTAGCGGATTCAATGAATTAAAGTACGGCGAAATAGCATTTCCTTATATAAGTTTCGGAGAAAAGAAGCTTAATGCCAATACAACTTTCCGTAAGCCTGGTGTTATTAACCTGTGGAATAATAACGGAGAAATGATGACAGTCCACTGCTTCGTACATTCAACAAAGAGTATATTCCTCAATGGAGAAAACTATATGAAGCGATTTGCAGTAGGGCTTCTTCCTGAGGGAGTAGAGGAATTCAGAAGAGAATTTGAAACCGCTTTAGTAATAAAGCCAGTGGCAAATAAAGACCTGTGTGAGGCGATAAATAATTTAACAGGTCACAGCTCAAGATATGGAGGAACGGAATTAGTTTATTTTGAAGTAGACACTTCAAAATTATCCATCATACCTCCAGCTAAAGCGAAAGATTATATTTTATCCAATAAGGAGATAAAAGAAACAGTATACCAAATGATGCATGCTAAGGCACATAAAAAATATTTAAAGGCGGTTAAGAATGATATAATAGATAAGGCAGGCGCAGATGGAATAAATATAATAGATACAGAAGTTTATAGACTATACAAAAAATATTCTCCTGAAGAATTGAAGATATTACATGAAGCTGGAATAGATATCTTCACTGGAGAATATAAAAAGACAGAAGATATCCAAGGTCAAGCCGAAAGTAGTGATATCAAAGTAAAAGATGAAGAAGATACTAGCATTTCTATAGAGTATGCTCTAAGAGGAGCGACTACTGCAATAAAAAAAATAACGGTAGATATGGTAGAAAATAAAGAAGCTCATCCATATATCAATGAATACTTACTGATGATAGCTGATGAACTAAGTAAAATAACATACTTGAAATCAAAATATAAAGCTATAAACAATTACATGAAAGAAATGGATAAAGTACTATATGAGTGCAAGAAAAAGCTGTGGTTGCATAAGCTAGGAATGTATTATACACAGGATGGCAGAATACATCAACATGATAAAGATATGTGGGTACAGAATGTTAAAACTAGGTCAAAAGGTGCAAGATTCGATTGTGTTGAGCCAGGATGCGAAGATTTACAGGTAACAATAACAGGAACAACGATTTAAGAAAAAGTAAATATAAAGGGCATATGTTTATATGCCCTTTATTTATACTTAAAACTACATTGAAATAAACATAGATATATAAATTGTTGTAATTTTAATATCGAAGGTCAACTACCCAACGACTAAAGTCATGGGCTTGTAAGCCCCATGTTGACCAGACCAAGGCTTGAAACAGAGCCTACGTTATAGATGTCATGACACGTTCGGGTGCTTCTCCAGCCCGTTCCT
>Ga0116168_1002658_pt1 | contig 10956 bp, 8 predicted proteins | sample AD_UKC129_MetaG_FD_89795 | JGI IMG/M metagenome (GOLD analysis project Ga0116168, IMG submission 89795) | Active sludge microbial communities of municipal wastewater-treating anaerobic digesters from Canada - AD_UKC129_MetaG | ecosystem: Engineered > Bioreactor > Anaerobic > Digestate | place...
AATTTCTTTGAGAAATCTATTTCAACATACCCTACAACATTCTTACTCACATCAAGCATAGGCATAAATGTAGTAATTACTTTGTCTCCTTCGTTTATTTGAAATTTATTCGATTTTTGAAAAGATGGTTTTTCGTTATTTTGGGCGTTATATCCTTTTACAAAATTTAAATCTGGGTCATAAACCTTAACTTTTGAAATTGTTGCATATTCACCTGCATCTTTTTTCAAAAGAGATAGAGTCTCATCTAATTTCTGCCCATTATCCAATAACATAATTTGCATACCCAACGATAAATTTTCACTTAATAATTGTGTAATAAATTCAGCATCCTTTGTTATCAACGTAACAGCCATATCTTTTGCTTTGTAAGGGGAATAAAATGCTAACAATATATCCATTATTATTCCTGTTATAATAACAAGAAATAATATTTTCCCTTTTACAGATCTGGTTTTCATAAATATTTCTCTCCAATATTTACTTAATCTTTTTTCTTAAAATAATATTTTTTTTTCGTAAAAAAAAGATAATTTTAATCATTTAAACAAATTATTAAACTTTTGATGTAAATTTTTATCTTTATATTTGTCATCTTCAATTTCTTCCAATTCAATTCTCTTATAACCTGAGATAATATCGTTAATTAAAACTTTTTTATTTTGATAATCTATTCTATATTTAATCCTCCATGTGCGATATGCTAATTGATATAAATCTTCATCGAATTTGGTAATTCTTTTTCTTTTTAAGTCATCGGGATAAATACTTAATTGTACTTTGGCATAATTATCTAAATTTATATTTGCATTCTCTTTGAGCCAACCGATTTTTTCTATGGATATGTTGGAAAATTCAATTTCATAAGTTTCATTACTCACATCTTTTACCCAACCTGTATTTACATTAGGGAAAGAATCAGAATATGGTAAATATGGTTTGATATCAAGAATAGGTGTACCATCTAGAATATCAGACTCAGATATATAAATCTTTAAGTTTTCTATTTTTTCTAATCTAACACAACTTAAACCTATTTGGTTTGGCCTATATGGTGCCCTAGAAGCAAAGACACCTACTTTTTTTCTATTTGTATGACGAGGAGGAATTATCATCGGTTTCCAATTTTTATTTAAATGAAAAACATATATTACCCATATTCTTTCAAAGCCTTCTAATCCTTTTAGTGCTTGTTCAAAATTATAACCCCTTTTTAATTCTATAACAGAATAATTCTCTTCGCTCAATACTCCTTGTCGTGGAGTTTCATATCTATATTTAAATTTTGATTTTACGTATCCAATAATATTGAAAGTTATTTCATTCATTTATAATTTTTGCCTTTATCATATTAGCTAATGTCCTTGCTGAAAATGAATTAAAATGTACCCCATCTATAGTTAGTGAATAATTTCGTTGTTTAGATAATTTGTCTATTTCTTCTATATTTTTTATATACCCATCTTTCTCAACATCTACAGGTGTATTAGTCATCAACTTGGAATTCCCTGATAAATTTTTTGCTTGCCAACTAAAGAAATCAATATATTCAATTTTATTGTTTTCGCAAAAATTTTTCAATTTACTGTTAAATTCAATAACAATTTTATTATATGTAGTGTTTATATCTTCACCAAGTACAGGATTGCTAATTACTATCATTCTTAAATTTCTACTTTTACAAAAACTATAAATATTATTCCAAATCAAAATATATTCTTCAATATCATTTACTGGTTCTGATCCACTATTAATTATATTATTTATTACTTTTCTCCATAGTGGTCGCTCTTCATAAAATATCGGGAGTAATATATCATTTCCTCCACCTTCAATAAGAATTAAATCATAATTATTAATTTCAATTTTTAGCAAACGATTATAAATCCCAGTGATTGTATCACCTGCTTTACCGAAATTGTCTACCTCATAAAGTTTTAAAAATTCCACATAAGATATCCCGGGGAACCCCAATGTAATACTATTCCCTATTGCCAATATTTTCATATTGTGATATTAGTTTTATTTTTGTATTATTGAATTTAAATAATTATGGTATCGCAATGAAAGATACATTTTTAAAAGTAGTAAATTTACTAATGAATTCCAAAAATATAGTCTTTTTCACTGGGGCTGGAATATCAGCTGAAAGTGGAGTTGCTACTTTTCGTGGAAGTGATGACAGCATCTGGAGTAAATTTAAGCCCGAAGAATTAGCAAATTTTAATGCGTTTATGCGAAATCCTGATTTGGTTTGGGAATGGTATCAATATCGCAGAGAAATAATTTCCAATGTAAAACCAAATCCAGCTCATATTACTATAGCTAAATTTGAGCAATATTTCCCTAATTTAGCTGTAATAACTCAAAATGTGGATAATCTTCACAAACGTGCAGGAAGTACAAATGTCTTCGAATTACACGGCAATATTGAAAGAAATTACTGCATTCAATGCCATACTTACTATAATACTTCTGACTTTGATCTAAAATCAAAATCTGTACCTAAATGTAAATGCGGCGGATTAATAAGACCCGATATCGTTTGGTTTGGTGAAGCTTTACCAGAATATACTTTTTCAAAATCAAAGGAAATTGCTGAAACAGCTGATATAATATTCATCATCGGGACTAGTGGAGTAGTTTACCCTGCAGCGTATATCCCAGTTTGGGGTAAACAAAATGGAGCAAAACTTATTGAAATCAATATTACATATTCTGAATTATCTAATTATTGTGATTTTACATTATTAGGTAAAGCTGGTGAAATTCTCCCCGTAATTTTTGAGTTATTCACACAAAATGTGGATAAAGTGTGAATTAATGTGAATAAGTCTTATTTTTTTGTGAATTAGTGTATAACTTATCCACAATTGTGGATAAACCACTGTGGAAATGTGGATAACTTGTGAATTTTATTCATTTTTTCCACTTTATGGAGTAAAAAATGAAATTAACTAAAAAAATTCTTCTTTTGTCATTCATATCACTCTTTACTGATATGGCCTCTGAGATGCTATATCCTATAATGCCATTGTATTTAAAGTCTATCGGATACTCAGTGGTTTTTATAGGAATTCTTGAAGGAATTGCTGAATTTACCTCTGGTATATCAAAAGGTTATTTTGGTAATCTTTCTGATGTATTAAATAAAAAATCAAAATTTATTAAAATTGGATATACCATTAGTGCTATTGCTAAACCTTTATTTCCTATTTTTAACAATGCTTTGTGGGTACTTTCGTTAAGAACAATCGACCGCTTTGGGAAAGGAATTCGTACTGCACCACGAGACGCTATGCTCTCAGAAGAAAGTACTATTGAAACTAAAGGGCGTGTATTTGGATTTCATCGTTCTATGGATACATTAGGCGCTGTTTTAGGCGCTGGTATTACTTTTTTACTTATCTATTTCTTAAAAATTGATTATGTGTTTCTTTTTTATCTAGCTGCAGTCCCCGGATTTATTACAATTTTACTTCTTCAATTACTAAAGGATAAAAAACAATTGCCTCAACAAAATTTAAATAAATCAAAAGTCAATTTCTTAGATTTCTTCAAATATTGGAAAATCGCACCTAAAAATTATAAAATTTTTATCATGGCTTTAACTATTTTTTCAATTGCAAATAGTTCAGATTTTTTTCTACTTTTAAGAGTAAAATCTTCATTTAATTCCGATTCAGCTACAATTTTACTTTATATTTTTTATAACATTATATATGTAATTTTTTCTTTCCCTTTAGGAAAACTTGGAGACAAAATTGGCTTATTGAAAATTCAAATCTTGGGTTTTATTTTCTTTATTATAGTATATTTATCTTTTTCATTAGTTAATAGTTTGTTAGCTTTTATTACAATATTTTTTCTATATGGTATTTATGCCGCTTCAACTGAAGGTATATCTAAAGCTATAATAAGTAATATAGTATCAAAAAACCAATTAGGGACTGCTCTTGGTTTATTTTTAACATTACAGAGCTTTTCTATCCTAATTGGTAATACAATTTCTGGTTTTATTTGGAATTTTTTCAGTCAACAAACAATGTTTATTTTTTCTTCTATTCTTACTTTTATTTCATTAGTTATAATTTTATTTCATTCAAAAATACTAGAAGATGCTTACTAATTTTTTAACTATTTACTAACATTTGTAAACTTGTTACTAATCTTGCTATATCTTCTGTACCTGTAGCAACGTAATTAACTGCTTGTAATGTTTCTTTCAAATTAATATCCATTACTTGTATTTTCCCGTTTATATCTGATGAAAAATTGTTATAGTTGTTAACTACATTTACAATGTTATTCAAATTTTTAGCAATAATTTCAATATTGTTTTTTAAGTTTTGTAAATTTGTAAAAAATGCTGTAATAACTGTTTGTGTATTTTGTGCTTTTTCAACATTCTCTTGCATATTATTTACTACCGAAAAAGTATTATTTTGAATACTTTTAACCATATCTGCTATCTCTTTTGTAGCCTTTCCTGTTCTTTCTGCAAGTTTTCTAACCTCATCAGCTACAACCGCAAACCCTCTACCTTGTTCACCTGCTCTAGCAGCCTCTATTGCTGCATTTAATGCAAGTAAATTAGTTTGATCTGCTATTTCATCTATGGTATTTGTAATATTATTTATCAATTCTGCATCTTTTGAAAGTTGATTTACAATTTCTGATATATGATTTATAGATCCTACTAATTTGTTTAACTCTTCAACATTTTTCTTCATTTTATCAGTACTATTATTGACAAATACTTCAATTTCACTTGCTTTATTTGATGTATTATTTGTATTGACATAAATTTGATTTATCCCTTCCTCTACATCCTTTGAAGAATTTGCTATTGTACCTATTTCCCTTGTAATTTCATCAACACCTGTTGAAATTTCTTCTACTGTTGCTGTAAATTCATTTGCTGCTGCTGAAAGTGTTACAATTGCTCTATTAATCTCTTGAAATGGTTTTATTAAAACTTCCATTAACTGGTTTATATTACTTGCTAATACATTGAACTCTCCTTTGTATTTCGATATATCAATTCTATTTGTTAAATCATTTTGTAATGCTTTACTTCCAACATCATTCAGATCATTAATTAATCCTTTTAGTGTGTTAATTAGATGATTAAATGTAGTTGTTATAATAAATTGTTTACCTGGGAAATTTTGAACATTTTTATTTAAATCCCCATTTGATATATCTTCAAGAATTCGTAAAACAGACTTTAAATTATTCACATGCATAGCAGAAACTTCATTCATATTATTCACAAGTGTGGCAAAACCATAACTATATTTATTAGGAATCTCATAATCCCAATCCCCTTCCTTTTGTCTGCTATAATATTCATCAATATTTTTTATAATATCTTTCAGCGTATTTCGCATAATTTCAAAATCTTTTGCTAAATCACCTATTTCATCATTTTGATTTATATCATTTTTTATATCTAATTTACCATTAGCGATTTCATTAGCAAGTTTTTGTAATTTTGATAAAGGAGTTGTTATTATATTTTTTATAACATATGTAATAACAATTGTTAATAACACAATTACAAAAAGTGAAGTTATAATAAGTATATCCCTTATTTTATATAATGGTTGATATATAGAACTATATGGTACCACAACATAAAAATTCCATTTTTCATTCCCAGTAATTGTAAATTCATAATTTTGAACAAGTAATTCATCTTTATCAAGTGTACTAATGTAACTTTTAGCATCACTTAAATTTATTTTATCATCATAGTGACCTATAATTTTATTTCCAGATGTGGTCAAAAAAACAAATCCATCACCATATGGCTTTACTGAACTTAACACTTCTTTTATATAATCCAGTGATATATCAACCCCAACTGCTCCTAAAAAATTATTTTTATTATCAATTATAGGAACAACAACGGAGGTCATTAAAAGTGTATCTTTATCATTATAACTATCTTTGTAAGGTTCTAATAATAAATTTTTCTTTTCTTTTTTAGGAATAAGATAATATTCTGCTGTTTGGGAATCATTTTCTTTTGTTATATTAAATTCTTTAGCATCTGTATTTGCTTTTTCTCTATAGTAATACGGCGTAAATCTTCCCACTTCATTACTACCAGGTTGATTTATAAATTTATTATCATTTTGCGTTTGTTCCATAATAAGCCATAATGCATTAATATTTTTATACTCATCAAAAGTTGATTCAAGAAATTTGATAATTATTCGCCTACCTTCTGAAGTACTTACATCATTTTTCGAAATATATGATTTAGATATTTTATCAATATCCAAAGCTTGGTGTAGTTGTTCCGAAATTTTTTTACTATAAAGAAGTGAGGTTGTATTTAAATTATTCTTCACGGATATTTCTATTTCATTTCGGTAAAAATTATAGATAATAGCCGAAGACATAATATAAATTATTATAAAAGAAACTATAACGGAAAGTAATATTTTTTTTGACAAACTTATTTTATACATAAATCCCTCAAAAATTTTATTATTTTCTAAAGAAATTAGTTATAATATTAATTACAACTAATTTAATTTATAAATTAGTAATATAATAAAATAAAAATTATATAAAAATAAAAAAGCTGTTCAGAGAACAGCTTTTTTATGCCAAATAATTATTTTTTTACCTTACTATTGCAGTTAATTCTTGTAACATATTATCAGAAGTTGTAATAACTCTTGCATTAGCTTGGAAACCTCTTTGTGCAACTATCATTTTCGTAAATTCTTCAGCCAAATCGACATTAGATTGTTCTAGAGCCTGCGATTGTACCGTAGTACCTGATTCTTGCCCAAGAGATTGAACTATTGGTTCACCTGAGTTTGCAGATACTGTAAACATATTATCGCCTGTTGCTATCAATCCATTTCTATTAGCAAAATTTGCTACCATAATTTGTGCTAACGTTTTTGTTTTACCATTGGAAAAAACACCCTCAATAACACCATATTGATCAATATTTATATTTAATAAATTAGCCGCTGCTGCACCATCTTGCCCGGTTACTGTTAGAGTTGATTCCGCTGCAGTTTGTGTTATACCATTAAATTGGCCTACCGATCCTAAATTCAAAGTTATCATCTGATTCTTTTGTGCTCCTTGAGCTGGATCAAATTCAATTTGTACAGTAGGCGGGACAACTGATTTTATTGTACCATCTGTATTAAATTCCAATGTCCCGTAATTATTATATAAATTTCCACTTGCTGAAGGAACACTCGCCTCAAAATGCCATTTATTATCTGCAATCTTCATAAATGTTAAAGACAAAGTATGAGCAGTTCCAAGAGAATCATATATACTAACCGCTCCAGTAATCTTTTTGCTCTTTTGGGATTCAACAACAATATTATCGCTATTATTAATTGAATTTGCTAAATTTTGTTGCTGAATATTAGTTGGATCAATTGTAAAATTCAAATATTCTGCTGGTACATTAATTTTATTAACCACACCATCAAATAATGCTTTAGATGAAGGTTTCATTGTCCATTTGCCATCGTTATCTTCAAACTCTATACCTGCAATACTACCCGATGAGCCTGGGACATCAACTCCAGCTTTTTGTACAACCCAATTCAGTGTCCATGTATTAGCAGCGGTTTTTGTCCAATTAGTATTTATAGTATACTCATTTCCAATATCACTGTAAATTTTTTGGCTATAACCTGCAACACTGCTACCTACAGCAGTATTTTGGTCAATATTTCCAAATATACTAACTTTTCTTGTTGTTGTCGTTGGTACCGATTCAGCAGTACTCAAATTACCGATCCAATTAACTGTAGAAGTAGCTTGTGCTGGTATTTTTTGTGAAAGATCAATCTTTATATCTTGTAAAGCATTACCTGAAGGTAATAACCCATTAACATCAGCTAATTTGCCTTGTACTTTTGCACCTGATTGTGGACTTACCAAGTTCCCCTCTTCATCAAATATAAACGAACCAGCTCTTGTATAAGTAGTTTTATCATAATTTTTAAGTATAAACAAAGCATTCCCTTGTAATGCAAGATCTGTAACTATTCCTGTTCTTTCAAAAGTACCTTGCCCCCAATTTCTATCTATTGAATTCAATTTTGTACCAAAACCAACTTGAAATGAATTTTGGCCTCCTGAAAATTCATTAGGTTGTTTACCAGATCTGATAACTTGGCTCAAACTTTCTGCAAATGTGACTCTTGATTGCTTATATCCAACCGTATTTACGTTGGAAATATTATTACCTACTATATCCATCATTACTTGATGGTTTTTTAATCCAGATACGCCTGATAACATTGAGTTTAAGAGTGCCATTTTACCCTCCTGATTTTATCAGCATCAATCATTCTGCTGATAGAAGGACTCCCTCAATAGGTCCAGTCCTTACTTTTGTTTTTTACCTGTCATCCTTGACGTTAATTTATTCTGTTAATCCTTTGTCAGAATATTTTAACTTGCAAATATTACCGTATCAATATTTGTAAAGATATTATTATCCCCATTAAATACTGGAACTACAGTTACTACAATTTTATTGTTAATATTAACAATCATTGCAGACTTTTTCATTATCACTAATGATTCCTTTGCTCCTTTTTGATCTGCTTGCTCAACAGCTAATTTCAACTTTTCAATATCCATTTCATCTATTGAAATATTTCTTTTCTTTAACCTTTTCATTGCATGAGCAGAAAATTTAATTATTTGTTCATTTTCAGTTTTAATTTCAATATTCATGATTTACTCCATTTTTACTACATTACTGAAAATTTTTATTATCTAACTATATTTGTAGCTTCTTGTAATAAATTATCAGTTGCTGTTATAACCCTTGCATTAGCTTGGAAACCTCTCTGCGCAATTATCATTTTTGAAAACTCTTCTGCAATATCTACATTCGATTGTTCTAAAACTTGTGTTTGCAAATTAGAGCCCGAATCAGCACCAAACTCTGTTATAACTGCTTCACCGCTATTAGGAGAAACTCTATATAATCCATCACCAATTCCTTCCAAGCCTTGTATATTCTTGAAATTAGCAACTAATATTTGAGCTAATGCTTTTGTTTTACCATTTGCAAAAACACCTTCAACTACACCATATTGATTAATCGTAATATTTGTTAATGGTGCAAACTCTGAACCATCTTGAGATAAAACATTCAAATTTGAACTAGCTGTTGTCTGTGATATTCCACTCAAAGAACCTACTGTTCCGATATTGAAATTAATAATTTGATTTGTACTTGCACCAGTTGATGGATTGAATTTTACTTGTAAAGACGAAACTTGTTTACCATCTTGAACTATAGATTTTATTGAACCATCTGAATTAAATTCCAATGTACCATTTCCATTTTCAATAGTACCTGAATTTGATGTATTTTCAATGGTATATTTCCACTTATTTTCTGCAACTTTCACAAATTTCAAATTAATATTATGTTTATTTCCTAACGAATCATAAACTGTAACTATACTTGATACAGCTTTAGCTTCTTTACTCCCATCCTGCGTAGCTATAGCAGCGTCAGCTGATGCATCTTGAGTTATTGCTTTAGCATCTATAACAAAATCTAACAAATTTGCGCTTGAAGTTATTCTATTAGCAACACCATCAAATTTTGCCTTAGAAGCATCATTTAAAACCATTTTACCATCTTTCATCTCAAAAACAAGCCCTGAAATTGAACCTGCAATAGGTGGAGTTAAATCATTATTGCTGGTATCTTTTACAGAATAATTTAATGTCCAAGTATTATCAGCTGTTTTAGTATAACTTACATTTAAATTAAAAGCTTTGCCATCTTCATTATAAATTTCAATCACATTAGTACTTACATTTGCGCCAACTGCATTAGATGATGATAAATTCCCATTAACAGTTACTTTTTGTGTCCTTTGTACAGGTGTTGAACTTGATAAATTACCAACCCAGTTAATATTTTTTGTTGGCTCCGCTGCTAATTTTTGATTTTGATCAATTATAATGTCACTTATAGCATTTCCTGATGGAATTTCACCATTAGCATTCGCCATTTTACCTTGTAAAATAGCACCATTGGTAGGATTAATCAATCTTCCATCTTGATCAAAAGTAAAATTACCAGCTCTTTGGAAATAAGTAACTCCATTACTTTTAACTATAAACATACCTTTACCTTGAATAGCAACATCAGTAGAAACACCTGTTCTTTCAAATGGACCTTGTGACCAAATCCTATCAATCGCACTAATTTTTGCACCAAGCCCTATTTGATTTGGATTAATACCGCCTATTGTTGAATTACCTTTCTTCCCTGCTGTTAAAGTATTGGCAAATGTTTCAGCAAAGCTTATTCTTGATTGTTTGTATCCGATGGTGTTAACGTTGGAAATGTTATTCCCAATTACATCCATCATTGATTGGTGGTTTTTAAGACCAGAAACGCTTGAGAACAGTGATCCCGTGAATGACATATTATTATGCCTCCTAATTTTATATTTGATTGCCCGGTATCAGTCAGTCAACCGGGTTGTGGGCATCCTCTAGGAGGTCCTGCCCTTATGAATTAACCTCTCTACTATATTTTCGAAAGTTTTATAAAAAAGTTTAGCAATTACATTAATTTTCAATCACTTGCAATTAATTTTCCTATTATTTCAATATCAGCTAACTTCCAATTTTCATAAAAAAAAACATTTTATATAGCTCAGACAGTATAAGCTTAAGCCCCTTGCAGCTTGAGCCAAGCTGCAAGGGGCAGCAGGCCGGAACGGCCCGCTAAAAATCCCCCTTTGTCCCCCTTAAAAAGGGGGAATAAAATTCACAACTAACCAAAAGCGCTGATAACCTAAATGATTTACAGGGTGTTTGTATTATAACAATTCCTTTTATACCTTAGTAAAATAAATTTCAGCTCATCTTTTTTAGGAACATAGTTTTTTATTATTTTATGAGCATTTTATTTATAAT
>Ga0116168_1002661_pt1 | contig 10948 bp, 11 predicted proteins | sample AD_UKC129_MetaG_FD_89795 | JGI IMG/M metagenome (GOLD analysis project Ga0116168, IMG submission 89795) | Active sludge microbial communities of municipal wastewater-treating anaerobic digesters from Canada - AD_UKC129_MetaG | ecosystem: Engineered > Bioreactor > Anaerobic > Digestate | place...
AAAAAGGTGGCATATCAATGCCACCCTACATTTTTTTACCACCGTGTGATAATTCCGTGCCACCTTTTGCCAAGGTGGCAAATATCAATACCACGCTACGTTTATTTTTGCGACCTATTTAAATGGTGGCAAAATTTTTGCGGGCCGTTCGGCCCGCTGGCCCCTTGCGGCATGACGTATGCCGCAAGGGGCTTATGCCTACACCGTCTGAGCCCATATATAAAAAAATCTCCCCTTTTAAGAGAGCTTTTATTTTATTATTTTGCTATCTTGAATTTTATAAATTTGTTAAATAAATAAAGTCCTACTACTGTTGAGAGCCCAATTCCTGTAAATATCAGCCATAAAATATTTGGAGCTTTTAAATTATCAACAAAATGAACGTATAAATTTGCACCTAAAACTCCACCAATACTACTTCCTATTACCCCATACAGGAAAATGTACCCCATATACATAGCTTTTCTTTCAACTGGAGCGATTTGTCCAATGTAACTAATAAATTTTGGATGAGCTGTCATTTCACCAATTGAAAATATGAAAATACCTAACATAAAAACCCATATTGATGAAGAAAGCGATAGTAAAAACATTCCTAATGTGCCCAAACCTATACCAAACATCATCGTTGGTAGTGCTTTTCGGTGTTGTACTATCTTAGAAATAATTAATTGTAACAATATGATTGTTAACGCATTGATAACTGTTACGTGCTCGATATCAAATTTCCAATTAATGTTTATTCCTATTAGATTTAATGAGTTGTTAACAAAATTGTTTAATGCTTCTGGATTAACATAATCCTTGACATACCACAAGACTGAATCAAACATTTGAAAATATAAGACCCAAAAACCTGAATAAATGGCTATTAAAGATAAAAACTTAAAATGATCTGAAAATTTAGCTTTATCATCAATTTCAATTAAATTTAAACTTAAAATAGTTAAATAAATAACTGTTGAAAGAATTTTTGCATAAATTGTTGGTGCTATTAAAATTATTAAGATTAGGCCAAAAAAATAAATTACATTAGATAAAATTTTTGAATTTTGATATTTTTTGAAGAGAATTTTTAAAAAGCTAAAAAATATAAATAAGCTTATAAATAAAATTACGTAATTACTTGCAAATTTATAATAGTAAATTGAAATGGCAATGAATGAAGATATAATTGTATAAACGATATATTTTGTTATTGTATTTTCTTTGTAAAAATGGTATAATAATACAATAGGACTAAAAGTTATTTCAAATGCATTTGCAATAGTTAGTAAAACATCTTTTTTTTCTGTATTTGTTTGATTTTGTTCTGTTATATTATCGTTATAAAATAATAAAGTGGGAATTACCATCAATGCAGTTGCAATACCAGCAAAAATTAGAATAAAATTCCAGCTAATATTTTTGAGTATTGGAACAATTACAAGCGGCACGATAAAAGCACCAAGATTTATTGACCAATAATATATTCCAAAACCCAATGAACTATTTTTTTCATTTGTAACTTTAGCAATAGAACCAGATATAATAGGCTTAAACGTACCAGCACCTAATGCCATTATGCATAGAAAAATAAAAACAAGTGAATATGTTGTTACTTGACTAGCTAAAAGATAACCAGTTCCTAAAAATGTGAATGCTACCAATAAAGCTTTTTTGTAACCATATTTATCAGCCAAAGCACCAGCAACAATTGGAAGGAAATAAAGAATTGGTTGTATTGTACTTTTTATAATTCCTACATCCTGTTTACTAAATTTTAATATATCAGTAAAATAAACCGATAAAACACTCATAACACCATAATAAGAACCCCTTTCAATAAATTCAAAAAAAATAACTAACCAAAAAATGAAAGGAAATTTTTCTCTTATTGATTTAGTCATATAAACTCCTTATCTTATAGTTTTGAAAGTTAAAATTTTTTTTTAAATAAACAAAATTAAAAGGAGCATATTTACAATGAACATGTTTAAAACAATTCTTTTGATGCTGATTTTGTCTTTTTTCCTTCTGTTTGTTGGGAGCTATTTTGGGGGTGAAACAGGTTTAATAATAGCTTTCATTATATCAATGTCAATGAATTTTATTTCATATTGGTTTTCTGATAAAATTGTTTTAACTATGTATGGCGCTCAAAGAATAGAGCGCTCTGATAATAGTTATCTCTACGATATTGTTGAAGATTTAAGTACAAAGGCTTATTTACCAATGCCAAAAGTGTATATTATTGATAATCCTATGCCAAACGCTTTTGCTACTGGAAGAAATCCAAATAATGCAGCTGTTGCAGTTACAACAGGTATTTTAAGGATTTTAACTAAAGAAGAATTAAGCGGTGTTATAGCACACGAATTAGCACATATAAAAAACAGAGATATTTTGATTCAAACAATATCGGCAACGTTAGTTAGTACCATTACATATTTAGTTCACTTTTTTGGTTTCTTTTTCGGTGGAAGAAGAGATGATGAAGATAGAAATATATTAGTTGAATTAGCGTTATTAATTCTAGCTCCAATAGCTGCAACTTTAATCCAATTAGCAATATCTCGTTCTAGAGAATATGATGCTGATAGAACAGGAGCAGAAATTTGTGGTAATCCGCTTTACTTAGCTAACGCATTGAAAAAATTAGCATTAGGAAATAAAGCTATTCATTCAGAGGTTGAACCTGCAACTGCACATATGTTTATTGTAAATCCTTTGTCTGGCAGAGCATTAATGAAACTATTTTCTACTCATCCTCCTATAGAAGAAAGAATTCAGATATTAGAAGAAATGGCAGCTGGTAGAAGATAGTGAATAAATTATTTATAATATTTTTATTAAATATCATTTTAATGGCTCAAGTTCATAAAAACACAGAATTTGAGCCACTTTTTGATAGTTTATATTCCAATATTTCTTTGAAATATGGTTCAAATTTTAATCTTTACACTAATTTAAAAGGTGATAATATAGAATTTGAAAATTATTTGCTAAAAAAATTTACTATAGCTGATTCTATAAATTATCTTAAAATCTTTTTTACGAATGATTTTCAACAACAAAACAGTGATTCAATTTACATATCAGGTTATTACATTGTCAATTTGAATAGAAAATCTGAGAGAAATAATTTTTTCTATAGTAAGCTATTATCTTCATTTAATTCAAATCAAAACGCAACCTTTAATTATTTATTTTATCTAATTGGTAGTAGTCTAATAACATATCTATTTTTTATTGTAAGGTCAAAATGAATTTAAATAATTTGATTGAAGATTTACGACAAATCTTTAGTAATGATTTTAGTGGTCACGATTTTGACCATACATTCAGAGTTTTTAAATTAAGTGAATATATTGCAAAAAATGAAAATATAGAATTTAATATCAAAATTAAACTATTAGCTTTACTTCATGATGTTGATGATTGGAAATTAGAACATATTAAAAATAAAAATGTCTCAAACTTAGAATATTTATCAAATAAATATGAGATTATCAAAGATAATTTAAAATTTTTAGTAGATAATATACCTTTAATATCATTTAAAGGAAATACGAAGAAAAATAAATTACCAATAGAAGTTCAAATTGTGCAAGATGCTGATAGATTAGATGCTTTGGGGGCCATTGGGATAGCAAGAGCGTTTTCGTATGGTGCTACAAAAAAAAGAAAGATGTTTGACCCTAATATATTACCCAAAGAATTTAAAGACTTCGAAGATTACAAAAATAATCAAAGTACAACAATTAATCATTTTTACGAGAAACTTTTAAAACTAAAAGATTTAATGAACACAAAAACAGCAAAAGAATTAGCCCAAAAACGTCATAATTATATGCTTGAATATCTTGGCACGTTTTTTGACGAATGGTATATTATAGAAAATATTTCATAAATAAAATGAGGTGTTAAATGAAAAAAGTAGCTTTTTTTATGTTTTTAGTAGTTTTTTTAGCTTTTTCACAAGAGCAAAGTTTAGTATCATTTAATTATGGTGCTGATGTTGTAAGCAGGTATATTTGGCGTGGAATGGAATTTGGAGAAAATACTCCACATATTCAACCATGGGGCGGATTTACATTTAATTTAGGAAAAGCAGGACAAATTGATTTTGGCTTTTGGGCTTCATATGGACTTTCTAGTGAAGGTTCAAAATATAGTGAAAATGATTTAAATTTCAAATATTCTTATAACGCTGATTTTGGAACAATTGCTTTAACATTAAATGACTACTATTATCCATATTTATCAAATTTTTCTAATTTTAAAAAAGATGGGAATGGTGGTCATACAGCTGAAGCAGGGTTAGTATTTGATGGATCAGAAAATTTCCCTATTCACATTTTGGTATCAACAAACTTCTATAACCAAGCCCTTTTAGCAAACGGTGATAAAGAAAATGCATTATATGCTGAAGTTGGATATAAATTCAAATTAAATGATGTTGAACTATCACCAATAGTTGGTGTAGCACAAGGTGAATCTATTTGGCATCAAGTAACGACTGATAAATTTGAAGTTATAAATGTTGGAATAACCGCATCAAAAGAAATAAAAATATCAAACGAATTTTCATTACCTACTGCAGTTAGTTGGATTTGGAACCCACATTTGAAAAAAACATATACAGTTTTCAAAATTTCTCTTTAAAAGGATAAAAGGGCTTTAATAGCCCTTTTTTTAATCTTTATTAAATAAATCTTTTTTATTGTGAGCAATTATTTGATTTTCTACAACAAAATATACATCCTCAGCAATATTGGTAGCGTGATCTGCCAATCTTTCTAATTGTCTTATTAATACTATGAGTTGAGCTCCTGCTTCAATAATATCTGGGCTATATTTCATTTTTTCTACTAAAAAATTAAAGTTTTCTTTTGAATTTTTGTCAACTACTTTTTCATTTTCTAAAACTTTTTTAGCAAGTTCAAGATCTTCATTCATAAAAGCTTTTATTGCATCATTAACCATTTGTATTGAAAATTTAGCTAATTGCTGTATTTTTGCATCTAACAGTAAATCTTTTGCTTGTTGAGATTTTTTTACTTTTTGTGAAATATTAACAGCAATATCGCCACATCTTTCAAGTTGATTATTTATTTTTATAACAGCAATAATAGTTCTTAGCTCTTTAGCTACAGGCTGGAATTTAGCAAAAATAGTTTCGCATTTAGCTAAAACTAAATTTTCGTAAGCATTAATTTCTTTATCGCGAGTTTTAATTAGTTTATGTTCATTAGCTTCACCTCTTTCCAATTCGCAAATAGCTAAATTTAATTGTTCTTCAACTAAATTAGCCATATTAGAAATAATGCTTTTTAATTCATTTAAGTTTGTTTCAAAATTTTTTAACATATTTCACCTTTTTTATTAATTAACCGAATCTACCGGAAACATAATCCTCTGTTTGTTTTTGAGATGGATTAGTAAATATTTTGTCAGTAACATCAAATTCAACAAGATTACCCATATAAAAGAAAGCTGTATAATCGCTACAACGTGCAGCTTGTTGCATATTATGTGTAACAATAACTATTGTATAATTATCTTTTAATTCAAAAATTAAATCTTCAATTTTAGCTGTGGCAATAGGATCAAGAGCACTAGCTGGCTCATCCATAAGAAGAATTTCAGGTTCTACAGCCAAAGCACGAGCGATACATAATCTCTGTTGTTGTCCACCAGATAAAGATAAACCACTTTTGTTTAAGTTATCTTTTACTTCATCCCAAAGAGCAGCTTTAATTAAGCTTTTTTCAACAATTTCATCAAGAATTTTTTTATCTCTAATGCCATTCATTTTTGGGCCATAAGCAACATTTTCCCAAATTGATTTAGGGAATGGGTTAGATTTTTGAAAAATCATTCCAACTTTTTTTCTTAAATTTACAATATCTATATTTTTTTGGTAAATATCAACATTATCAACTAAAATTTTTCCGTTAATTGTTACGTTATCAATTAAATCATTCATTCTGTTTAAGCAACGTAAGAATGTAGACTTACCACACCCTGAAGGACCGATTAAAGCAGTGACAGCTTTTTCGGGAATATTTAAATTAATATCAAATAAAGCTTGCTTTTTTCCATAAAATAAATTTAAATTTTCAACTTTAACTTTAATGTTTTTATCCATGTTAACAATCCAATATTAGTTTAATTTTCTTTTTCTTATTTTATATCTGAAATAAACGCCAATTCCTGTAAGTGATGAAGTAAGTAATAATAAAACAGCAACTGTAGCAAATTGTATACCTGCAGTTTCATCAACATTGGTAGACTGAGTAGACATTATATAAATGTGATAACCTAAATTCATAAACTGGTCAGAAAGTGAGGATGGCAATTTTGGTAAGAAATAAGCAGCACCAGTAAATAATATTGGAGCAACTTCACCCGCACCACGACTAATAGCTAATATAGTACCTGTAATAATACCAGACATAGCATTAGGAATTACAATTTTAATAATTGTTCGTAGTTTAGAGACACCTAAAGCAAGGGAAGCAGCTCTTAAATCATCAGGCACACTTCTTAAAGCTTCTTCTACAGAAACAATTACAACAGGAACAGTTAAAAAGGCCATTGTAAAGCTTGCCCAAAGAAGATTTGGTTGTCCCCATACTAATTCTTTGTTATCATATAAAACTTTATCTAAGCCACCACCAATAAATTGTATGAAAAAACCTAAACCAAATAAACCAAATACGATAGATGGGACTCCTGCTAATGTATTTACAGCAAATCTAATAATTTTAGTAAAAATTGACTTTGAGTTTGCATATTCAACAAGGTAAATTGCTGTAATTGTGCCAATTGGTACACCAATTAGTGACATTAAAAGAACAAGGTAAGTAGTACCAACGATAGCAGGAAAAATCCCGCCAGCTGTCATTCCTTGATCAGGTGGAGAAATAAGGAAATTCCAGTTTAATGTTCCCCAAGAATTATATAAAATTTCAAATAACATAAATAATATAACAGATATAATTGCAATAGCTGAAAATAATGTTAAGATCTCAAATGCTTTTCCTAAATACTTATTTCTCATACATCACCTCTAAATCTCTTAAGCAACTTTCCTCTAATATAAAATTCAGCAATAGCATTTAATATAAAAGTAAAAATAAATAATATTGAACCAATTAAGAATAAAACTCCATAGTGTACTTCACCAAAAACAACTTCAGCCATTTCTGCACCAATTGTAGCAGACATAGTTCTAACTGGTTCAAAAATGTTTGTTGATACTAATGCAGCATTCCCAGTTGCCATAAGAACAATCATTGTTTCACCGAAAGCACGGCCAAAACCTAAAATTAAAGCAGCAAAAATACCAGGAATAGCTGCTGGCAAGATAACGAAAAACGCAGTTTGCCATTTATTCGCACCTAACGCTAAAGATGCTTCTACCCAATATTTTGGAACGGTTGATAAAGCGTCTTCTGTTATTGTATAAATAATTGGAATTATAGCCAATGATAAAGCTAAACCACCTACGAAAGCATTTAATCTATATTGATATCCAAAAATATTTTGTAGTAGTGTAGCTAAAATAACAAGAGCAAAAAATCCTATAACAACAGAAGGAAAACTAGCTAATACTTCGATAGAAGGTTTGATAATCTCTTTTAATTTTTTATTCGCAAATAATGCTGTATATATAGCAGCTAGAATTGCAATTGGTGCACCAAATAAAACGGCAACAACTGTAACTTTAAAGCTCCCAATAGCTAGGGGTATTAAGCCATATTTGGGTTCTGATGATACAGGTTGCCAATTCTTTGATGTTAAGTTATTCCAATCTGCTTTACCAGCATGCCCTGAAGTTTCCATAGATGCATAACCTGAAGTACTTACATTATTATCTTCAGGTATATCACCATATGTTTCCTGTATTTGTTCTTCTTGTGAAGTTTCATGCCTTTGTTCAATAAAAGTATATTGAGCTTCTCTAAAGACAAAAACAAAAATCAATATAATAACAATAAAACTTATTAAAGAAATTAATTTAATAAAGATTTCACCAAATATTTCAAAGTAATCATTATTCTTTTTAATTAGATTATATTCTTTTTTCATTTCACTCACACACTGAATATTCTAAAAAAGAGTAGAGACTAATAAATAGCCTCTACTTGAAATTTTGTCAATTATCTAACAGGGAAATAACCAACTTTAGTAACAATTTCTTGTCCTTCTGAACTTAAAATCCAATCTATATAATCTTTTATAGCTCCGGTTGGTTTTGTTCTTACATACATATATAGGTATCTAGTTATTGGATATTTACCATTTTTTACATTTTCTGCAGTAGGTTCATAACCATTAACTTTTGCAAATTTGATTCCTTTACCATAAGCAGCACCACCGTACCCTATAGCATTTTTATCTTTAGCAACAGCGTTAACTACTGCAGCAGTACCAGGCATACTTTGCATTGTAGCAACATAATCTTTTCCAGCTAATACAAAATCTTTGAAATAAACATAAGTACCTGAGTTATTTTCTCTACCATATACTATAATTTTGGCATTATCACCACCAACTTGGCTCCAATTTGTAATTTTTCCTAAATAAATATCTCTAATTTGCTCTAATGTTAAATTATCTACTTTGTTTTTTTCATTTAAATAAACAGCTAATCCATCTTTTGCTGATTTAATTTCAACACCTAAAGTACCAAATCTTTGTTTTAATTTTTCTTTTTCTGAAGCTTTCATAGGCCTTGATGAATTACATATATCAGTTGTACCATTAATTAAAGCAGATATACCAGTACCTGAACCACCACCTGTAACTTGAATTGTCACATTTGGATGTTTTTTCATATAATTTTCAGCCCATCTTTGAGCAAGAATAACCATTGTATCAGAACCTTTAACAGTGATTATAGTATTATCAGTTGTAAAAGCTAAAGCAAGAATAAGTAATGTAATTGTTAAAATAATCTTTTTCATTTTTAACTCCTTAATTTTAATTAAAAGCTATATTGCATTCTGAAAGTAAGAATATTATCTTTGATATCTTTATCATAGCCTGATAAATTTTTAGAAGTTTCATTTTTGATCATATCATAGTATAATGTAAATTTTACATTTGGAGACCAATGATGAACTAAGCCAAAACCTAATGTGCTATAAATAACATCTGCTTTATTTGTTTTTATTGTTGTACCTGCAATAGATTTGCCTAAATCATCTCCACTTACGTTAGTGTTTGGATCATAAACGTCATATTTAACAACTAATTGATTTTTTAAATCCAAATTTTGAACAAATGAAATATAGTAACCTAAAAATTCTCTTAAATATACATCACCTGATCCTACAGTGTAGTAATTTGATGAAGATGATGTACCCGGATGTTTACCTGTAATAACTTCAGCTCTTAAAATTGATGAACCTAACATTTCATCAATAAAAGGTAGAGGAAAATATAATTGAAGATCTGCACCGAAATAAGTTCTTTCAGCTTTCTTTTCCCCAGTTTTTTCAACTACACTATTATTTTTTAATTCAATAACTTTTTTTCCATCATCAGGTCTTACATTTCCTAAATAAAATGAGAAACCACCGTCTAACGCTATATTTTGTTCTTCAAATGCAAATTTATACCCTAATCTTCCAATAATATCTTTATAATTATCTGTTTCTGCTTTTATACCATTACCTGTGAATAAACCTGCTTTGAAGTTTAAGAAACTTAAAAATCCATTTTCAGGTTCATATGATAACATAGCACCCAAATCTTCTTCTCCAGGTAACATAGTTGTTACAACTTTAGCTCTTTCAGGATATTCCATAGCTGAAGATGAAAAAGGCGTTTCATATCCAAAAGGTCTGATAAACAATCCCATTGTATATTTGAATGATTTCAACCAAGGTTCTGTAATTTCCATATATAAATCTTTACTTTCAACACCTGTTTCACTTGCTTGTAATTGGTATACAAATTGTGTTAATCCATTTGTATAAGTAAACTTTAGCCTTCCACGTCTTACATTAAATCTGTTTCTCATATCATAATTATTTTGTGCATAATCAAAATTCTTAAAGTCAGCTTGAATATAACCTGAAATTTTCATTTTACTTAACGAATTTAATGTATTTTGCATTTCAATCAAAGTCTCATTCATACCTTCCAACTGACCTTTCAACTCTTCCAATCTTTCTTCAGCAGTTGGATTATTTGGTTGATTTTCTGTTGCTTCTTGAGCATAAGAATAAACAGAGAAAACAAGAACTAATAAAAACACTTTAACCATTAAAGGTTTCATAATAACTCCTAATTATTTGTTATTTATTGCGAACTTTTTCCTAAGTTCCGCAACAAATATATACTCAGTATATTCAGGAATAGTTAAGGTAATATAAATTCATAATTATTTGTATTTGATATATATCACCTTATTTTCAATATTATTCCGAAATATTATAATAAATTTACTAAAACGAAGATTAGTAAGAAATTATAAATTTGTTTGTGTTAATATAGAAACTAATTTGAATTATATGAGATATGTTATTTGTGTGCTATTTAACTATTCTTGTATTAACAAGTGTTAGATAAAAGTTATAAACAATTATAAAAATTTTATTTATAAAAAACTATACAAATAATATTTGTATTATTAAATTATTTTAATTTAAAATAAGACATTTGTTCACCAATATTATGCATGAGTCTGTTCAAATCATCAATAGCTAAAGATATTTGTTTAATTCCTTCAAAAGTATAAGTTGTTCCTTCTTTAATTTGTTCAAGATATTTAGATGCATCGTTTGTTGCTTTAGCCTGCTCTTCACTAGCAATAGCAACTTGATTAATTAAATTTAATACTTTCTGAGTTTCTTCATTTATCTTTTTTAATGCAACACCAGCTTGATTTGCATAAGTTACGCCAATTTCAACTTCTGCAGTTCCTTGCCTCATCGCTGTAACTGCATCT
>Ga0116168_1002667_pt1 | contig 10914 bp, 9 predicted proteins | sample AD_UKC129_MetaG_FD_89795 | JGI IMG/M metagenome (GOLD analysis project Ga0116168, IMG submission 89795) | Active sludge microbial communities of municipal wastewater-treating anaerobic digesters from Canada - AD_UKC129_MetaG | ecosystem: Engineered > Bioreactor > Anaerobic > Digestate | place...
AAGAGAAATGAAACATAGGGCTAAGGGTTCAAAGATTAAATATGAACACGCAATGATTAAGGGGCTTCGAGAGTTTCTGGAGAGAGAACTGGAACCCATAGAATACATCTCTGCAATTTTCCCCGGGGAGATAAAGAAAACCAGGAATACTGCAGATTCTTTTAAGGTTAAATTTCAGTATCAAACAAAAACCGGGGCTAAACTTCTAGTTTATGGTCCATGGGCAGTCCAGGAGGTATTTGTAGTAACCAATCAGCCAGAAAGGCTTAAGGAGAAACTGGGTGATAAATAGCTACAGAGCTGAAGGTCAGGTGTATAATGGTTTCTGCAGAAGATATGATAAAATAGAGATAAATTCGAATAGAAAAGGGGAGGATAAGATGGTGGAAAATAAGAATGAAGTAAATACCGCTTTTGAGATACTTTTAGAAGAGATAGAAAATGTTGTCGAAGGTCTAAATCAGGAAGCAGAGAAAACATTTAAAAGTCGCAATTATGAGAGGGTTAAAACCCTTATTGAAGATGCTACTAAGCTCACAGAATTCAGAGAGGCGGTAAAGAAATTACAGGAAGAATGGCAGAATCTCTTTGCACCAAGAATTCCTAAGAGTAAGAAAAGAAGGACTTACCAAAAACTAGGGAGAGGGTTAAGAACTCCAGAAGACGTCTTTCGAATACCTATACTGAAAAGTTTAGTTGAACTTAACGGTAAAGCCTCAATAACAGATGTTCTTAATAAGGTTTATTATAAGATGAAAGATAAATTGAATGAGTATGACTTACAACCAATGCCATCAAATCCTGATATAAAAAGATGGGAGAATACCGCTCAATGGTGCAGATATACTCTTGTAAAAGAAGGTTTGCTCGCATCAGGTTCTCCAAGAGGTATCTGGGAGATTACAGAAAAGGGTATCGAATATTTAAAGGCCGCTAAGGGAGAAGATAACTGACCGAGAATTTAAAGAGAAATAAATATTATGTTCTGAAATTCTGTAGATACCTTCACTTATGGTATATGCTCTGAAAAAGTAGTAAGATAATAAAGAGTAGATTAGGCTTTATTAAATAAATTAAAGAGGTGAATGGTTTGAGTGCAGATAACTTTCCTCCAAGTATAATAGATAATACTCCCAGCCGGAAATTAGCAGGAGTAATAAAGGATCAGCTTAAAAAGTCTAAAGAAACTAGGACGGATGGAAGAATTTTAAGTCTATCAAAAATATATTAATGGAATTTCAATTTATCAGGGTCTTAAATGCGATAAATATTATAGGTACAGAAGAGAGTGGATATAAGAATAATTGCTAATAAAATTTACAAAATTTGTTTTATATCTTTCTTCCTGGTTCTCTTAAAGAAAAAGCATCCTCAAAGGAATTGGCATCCATAAATTTTTTCTTTAATCCTTCATATGGGGGAAACGCCCCACCATAACCTAAGACCCTTCTTGCCTTTGCAACCATTTCAAGAAGCTCTGGAGTCCAGTTTGGAGCTACAAAAGTATTCTTTGGTCTCGGCTCAAGAGGTTCATATCTCATAGGGTAACTGACAACTCCCCAGTCAATTAGATCTTTAATTCTATCTAGAAAAGTCTCTGGGGTATCCCTTTCAAATGGATTATTATATAGGCAATATACTACTATTCTCCTCCCTCGAAAGCCAGCAAGTTTTAAAAGCTCTATAGCATTCTTAAGAGACTTTCTTATTCCCTGAGTGTCGTAGGCGAGTCTTATAAAAGGTAGATTCAATCTTTTTAATCTTTCGACCACTTTAGAGTTTATTAATCTTGCATCAAGCCCCTGATTAAAGTCTACCTTCAATTTACTCTCCTCCAGTTCCTGGAGGATATTCTCCCAAAAAGGAGAAGCAAGAATATTGTTATCCCAGAAAATAACCCTCTTATGTCCGGGATGGATTAAATGTTTAACGGATTGTTTGGCATTAAATTCAGGTTCTAATATTTTTACAGAACAAAAAGGACAGTTTCTTATACAGCCACGAGAGGCAAAGATTATACTTGCATCCCATTCAGGAATAAGAGAATAATCAGGCAGAAGGTCTTCTACTTCTTCGAATAGTCCTTTATGTATCATGATTCTGTCTTTAAATGCCTCCCTCAGGTGCTCCTCACAGAGAGTTGCATAAATACCACCTACTATAATCTCTGCCTTTTTGTACTTTTGCGAATAATATCTAATTACTTCATGCACAGGTTCCCAGGCATATGTAAATAAGCTTGTAATATAAATAATGTCCGGGTCAAAGTTATTATCCTCAATTCCTCTTACAAAGTACACAATATTGCCTTGTCTCTTGTGGTATGATGAGATTTTAAGAAGTCCCAGTGGAGGATATTGGGTATGATATTTGAGGGATTTTTTAGGTTCTACTAAAAGGATCTTCTTTCCACTCATAACCACAGTCTTTACAATGCCAATTGGGTGATTCTTCGTCTATCACACAGCCACCAAGTTTTAGTTTCCCCTCCTGTTCTTTTAAAAAGGCTTCATATACTGGTAAACCGTAGAGAATGGGAATTATATTTTTCGAATTACACTTTGGACACTTTTTTTCTACTTTATGATTAGAATGCCTTTCTTCAGTATTCATAGTTAACTTGCCCTCCTTTATAAATATTCAATCGGTTATCTCCTCCAATGATATTTTTATATCTTTTAATTCCTCTTTTGTTAGTCCCCAGATTTCTCCAGATACCTCATCAATCTCTTCCTCAACTTCATCAAGTTTATCCTCCTTTTTATTTTTGGCTAACTCATGAGCTCTCTGAGAAAGTTCTGCAATATAAAGATGGAGGCGATTGATTGAGTCAAATTTAGGGATACGGATATTTTGGAGAAGATGGGGTGAACCCATACTTTTCCCACCTGCCTGAGAGTAAGATAGACTTGCATATTGGAAAGGAGAGGAATTTATCATCGCACATAGGTAATGAGCTTCTATTTCATTATCAAAGGGCACTAAAGTAATAGTTTCCTGTGGAATAGCTGGTTTACCATCTTTTTGAGCTATTACAGCTGCTTGAACATTTGCAACTCTTGTCCATACCACTTTATATGGAGCAAAGGTATAATCACCAACAGCAAACATTGAATAAAATGGAGCACCACTTTTAATCATATCTGAGATACCTCTTGATTTACGTTCCCTTAATATATCTTCAAATCTCTTAAGATACAGGTATGTCTTTGGATATTTCATTTTCATTTCATTCTCATCAATACCTCTTCTTTTTATTGGGTCTTGAGCCATAATTATCCACGCAGAAGGTTCAGCCTTCCACCTTTGGACATCTCTTCCTCTTAATAAAGGATAAAGTAAATCTGGCTCAATGACAGTTTGAACGGATTCTACCTTTCTTTTTGCTCCCTCTGTAATATTTGAAATTATTACCAATCCATCAGGTCTTTTGTCTATAACTTCAACCCAGTAAACTCCATTTGCCCCACCTGAATTAACTCCTTCATGAGCATCATAATCTGATTTGCCCAGTACCTTTTTCACTGCCTTTACTGCCTTCGGTCTGCCAGTTAACCAGGGAGAAGTTGGATCATTTTCATTCACAGGCTCGGCATAAAATTGCTTTTGTGTTAGTATCTGGACTATTTCCTCAAGTTTCATATCATCTTTTATACCAATTCCTACCATCTTTTTTACCCAGTAATTATAAGGAACAGGATATTTTGTTTTCTGCCCTTTTTGAAATATCACTATAGAAGTTCTGTTTGCAGCACCCTCAAATGGATTAATGTCTACCATATCTTCAACATATACTACTTTAATAGGAGTTCCATCTGGTAATATGAAATTTCTAAATCCCTGTCCCGAACCTGACGTTTTAAAAACAGACTGGGTAATTACAAAACCGAGTTTCCCATTTCTTTCTAAATATTTATCCACTGCAACATAAGTCATAATCATCGATATATCTTTCTTGCCTTTTCCGAGAATTGTATCCATACCACTATGAGGAAATAACCCATATCTTATCCATAATTCCTTTGTACCTTCTCTATATCTTTCAGGCAAACTCTCCCAGTTTATCCAAGGAGGATTCCCAACCACATAGTCAAATTTTCCCACGAATAGCGGAGCAAATGCATTTTTTATGATCCTTGCCCATATTCCATTTACTCCCTGTTTTTCTAAATTTTGAAGTTTTCTGTATAACTCAACTATTATATCTATGTCTTCTCTATCTTGTTTCTGGTCTAAAGGCAATTTCTGACAGAGCTGTTCAATAAAATCCTCTTCAGAAAGGAATAAATTTACCGCTTCTTCAAGAAAATCCGCCAGTGTATCTATATATTGAGCTTCAACAAGGCTTATCGGAACAGAAAACGGTCCCACAGTGGTATTAAACCTGAGAGCCTTTTTACTAAACATCCCTCCGACTGAGATTTCTTCCTCCTGTGGTGTCATAATAGAATCGCATAGATAAATGGGAATCCTTACCTCTTCTTTTCTATATTGTAGCAAGTCTCCTAAAGCTAAAAGGTAGTTCGTCCTTGCGGAGATAACAGCTAATGGATTAAGATCAAACCCCACAACATTTGATAGTATCTTTTCTAATGCCCTATCTTCTGGTATTGCATTTTTCCATACATATTCACGAATCTTTTTTATCGCAATAACAAGGAATGTCCCAGACCCACAGGCAGGGTCTAATATCCGTCTATTGGGGTCTCCCTCAAAGTTTCCAGCCTCAAGCATATTAAGGAGTCTCTCTGCTAACCAATCTGGGGTATAATATTCACCAAGGTTATGTCTCAACTCTCTTGGCATAAGTTGTTGATAGAGCTTTTTCAACAGGTCCCGAGTGGTATCAGGGTCTACATCAAGGGTAACGAGAGAATAATTAGCTAGGGTAGATATTAATTTTTTGAAAGCCTGATAAATCTCATCATTCCACACCTCAAGATACCAGCTGAAGAAGTCTCCCTCTATAAAGTTACTTATACCAAGCTCTTTAAATATTCCACCGTCTTCCAACCTTCTCAGATAGGTCTTTAACTCTCCACTTTCAAAATTAAGAGTCTTCTTTAGGTCTGTTCCAAGTCTTGGCATAGTATAGTATTGTACAATTTGAACAGCAAGAAGTTTAATAAAGATAGCATAATAAGTATGAAGACAGAAAAAGAAATAAAATGGCTTTAACTTTTCAGCGGTTATCCCAAACCTTCTTGCAAAAGACTCAATTTTCAGTGTTGATGCCTCTTCATAATCGCTTACCTCACTGAACTGTAAAGACCACTGCTTAAATAGTGTTCTTACTTTGAGATTCGCTGAAGAGGTTAAGGCATTGAAAAGTGAACTTACCACTTTTCGGGAAACACTGGTGTTTTCTCCAAAGTCTCTCACAAGATTTTCAGGGATAAGAGCCAGTTCTGTAGATAGTGAGAAAAGCATTTTCAAAAAAAGGTTTACTGAGTATTCACTTACTTCTGCAGGAGGATCAATATACCAAGAGTCTTCCTTCTTCCTAATAAAGATAAAATATACTCCATCTAATACAACACCAGCAAGCCTTTCAGGTTTATGCCTTTCTTTCCTTACAAGCCCATTGATATAGCTTTTTACCTGATTAATTGCATGGTTATTAGTCCTGTACTGGTTATCCTCCCTAAGGCTTCTTGGTGGTTCATATTCTATGATGAGTCTATTGTAAACAGCATCTGCCCTCCCCTCAATAAGAGAATACTCCTCCCTCAGATTTAAATTCAATTTTAAGTCAGATGCTATATGATCAATTAACTGAGAGATCTTTGTTCTGAGCTCAGCCTCATTATTAGAAGATTGACAGACTTTCTGAATCTCCCTTACAAGAGATAAAGAGTGTTCTAACAAATATTCGTCAATATCGATCATATTTAGAACTTCTGTTGTTCAAATACTGGCTTTGGAAAGCCTATTTTTACAGGTTGTCTGTATACAGCATGAGATAATAATAGCTCTCCCTTTGAAAGTCTTGTAATGTTGGTCTTTATATCATTATCAAGAAATCTATAGTCAGGTTGAAGTACCTCTGAAGAACCACTTCGTCCTATAACCTTTGTAGCACAATTACCCGTAATCCTCGGATGAACAGCACTCATAAACTGCTGGGCTGAGATGAGTATAACACCAAGAGACCTTCCTCTTTCTGCAATCTCAAGAACTAAATTTGTAAGAGGAGAGGTTTGTGACCCTGCTGGGGCATATTTGTTCAACTCGTCAACAAAGAAAATTACCTTTTCTGGAACAGGGTCTTCTCTATCCTCAGGTGGCTCTGCTTTCAAAGAATATACTGTCTTTAACAGGTCTCCAAAAACAAGCATCTGCTCATGCTCATATAAACGGGCAATATCTATTACATAAACATTCCCTCCTTTTATATTTGATATCTCTTCAGAAAGACTCTTTTCTCTACTGGCTCTTGCATTTACAAAGATTCCTGATTGGGATGTCTTGACCATCCTTCTCATATGTCTTCTAAATACACCAATAGAAGAGCCTCTAATCCCTCTCCACTCCTTAACAGCACTTCTAGTTTGAGGATCAAATAAAGGCTTTCCGTTTAAGAGATTATCCCAGCTATTTACATCTCTAAAATCTGATTCACTATTTCTAATCCCCTCTTTTATTTCACTAATTATGGATTCCAAAGTAAAGTAAGTGTCTGGAATCTGTGCAAATAAAAGATCAAGCCTGTCTACAGCATCAAAGAGTTGATACGCATAAGTCTCATAAAAATCAGGCTCTAAAAAACTATTCGGTCTTCCACCGCTTCCCCTTGGGAGATAATAGTGTACAATATCACTATCAAAAGGTTTAGGTTCTAAATCGAGTTTTTCCCACTCTTCCATCTCTTCTACTGTAAAATCCTCCTCTCTTCTCTGGTCTATCGTTAATAAGTCTCCATGCTTAACATTAAGTATAATGACTGCTATCTTGTTTTTCTCCTCTTGTGGTGTTTTTTGCAGGATGGACTGAATAAGAAACATAGCATAGGATGTCTTTGTGGCAAGTCCACTTATCCCTGATATGTTAACATGAGCAGACTCTGGTCCAAGAACATATCTTCTATCAATATAGGCTACAGCAGAAACCCCATTGCTCATCTTAATGAGTCCAGCAGGAATTCTATCTCTTGGGTTCATCGTATCTATCCCCAATGCTTTCTGTATACCCTCCTCATCAGCAAATCTTACAACCCTTTCACTTGAAACAGGCATATAGATGTCTTTATCATTACTTAAGACATTAGCATGAGCTATTGTCGTCCCCTGCCTGGGTGTATTGGGTTCTTCTACCAATTCGCCAAAATTACTGGATATAAAGTTTGCTAGATGCGTTGGAGAGTCTGTTCTGTGCTCCAGAATAGTAACAAGTCCATAAGTCTTACTTTCACCCTGGTGACTTACCTGCGCTACTTCCACAATATCAAAAGGATTTACTATCACGTTTGGTGCAAGCCAAAACATAAACTTATCAGATGTGTTAGGGTCTCTATCAGTTGCGGAAGTCTTTCCAATCCCCTGGATATTTTCCTGTTCCATTATGCCACACCTCCTGTTTGGGGCTTAGTCCATTTAATACACCCCATTAAGACTTCTTTGGAAAAAAATCTATTTTTAATAACCTGCTCGGCAATATATATTGGATAGAGAGAACAATGCCATCTCCTATCCAAACCATATGGGGTTACATTTCTCTCTGCCACAAGAGCAGAGGAGATTAAATCTGCAAGTTCTGCAGAAATTGGCTCTTTATCAGGACAGGGAAATTCGACTTTCACTACACCCATCAGAGGATAATCTAATTCTTTTTGTTCTCTAATTCTTAAGTACCAGAAAGCAACCTTCCCATCAAGACCACTGAAGGCTACTGTCCTACAAGCATATGGAAGCCCTGCAAGAATACCTGTTAAATCTTCCCTCTGAGAAGGCTTGTTCCCAAATTGAAATATAGGGTCCCTTCGAAAGGATTTTGCCACTCCAATAACATACGGATTATTCTTAAATATTTCCCACATCTCTTCCTCTACAAATCTAACAGAACCATCCAGTATGAGCCAAGAGTTTTCATTACAGAGACTACTTGTAGATTTAATAAATTCTATCTCTAATCTATGCATCTTTGATCTTGCCCTTGCTCCAGCCTTATCTCTCGGGTCTTTATAAGAATCTGCCAATATATCAGGTAACGTAAAGTCGACTATTTCAAAATAATCAGGTTTTTCTGTCTTTTTAAGGCTCTCCCAAAGAGTATCTGATATACCCTGGTTCTCCTTTGGAAGAAGTAGAATAATACGGGATTTATGATCAAATACTCTTAATTGTCCATCATCTTCCCTCAGTATTACAGCAGAACCCACCTGAGCTAATTCTATAGGGAAAGACCTTGCATTTTCTATTCCTGTACCTAAAAAATATGTGCGTATGCTTCCATCAATGAAAAATCTGAAAAGGTGTTTTTCCTTTCTTGACAATGGTGGAGTTTTCCTATAAATATTTCTAGGGTCTGGGGCTGGGACTTCTGCAAAGGTATTGATAATTCCTTCAATATTTGAAGCACTATCCAGAATACTATCTTCACGTTCTTCTGGGTCTGGATGTTGTAATTCTTCTACTGCTCCACCAATAGCAGGAAGAACCCTAACCTCTCTTCCTAATAGTTCTAAAATTGAGGTAATCGAACCTAAAGGATTAGGCATTCTAATTTTTTACCCCCATTCTCTCCTGATATCTATACAGACAAAATCAAACTGAAATCGAAATACTTTGCTCATCAGGCTATAAGCATCTCCTTAAGACTTCATTTAACAATCTAACAAAAAGAAAATTAGAGTTAGAAGTGAACGAGAAGACTTCTCTCATCTTTATATCCCTTTGAATTTCCCTCCTTTCTAAATCCCTATCTTTAAACAGTATTATTATACAACAAAATTTATAGACTACAAGCCTCATATAGCTCTTCATTAGTTTCTTGAAAACCTCCACCCCTTTCTTTCTCTCCCCCATCTCCCACTTTAGAATTATATTTACAAATTCCACATCTTCAGAGTTTACAAGGTAATCCCTGAGAACATCAGAAAATACGATATCTATCTTTTCACGCCTTTTTTCTGAATAATACCAGCATATAAGGTCAAATTGTGTCCCTCTGTGGTAAAATAGAAATTACTATGGCGAATGAGGAGAAAATTATAACATTATTTCTGGTAAGACATGGTGAGAGTATCTATGGAGAGAAGAAACTCTGTGGATGGAGTGATGTCCCTCTCTCAGATAGGGGTAGGGAACAGACGATCGGTCTTGCTGAGAGACTGAAAGATATAAATTTTGTTAAAATTGTAACCAGCAATATGATAAGAACGATAGAGACGGCTGAAATTATAAACAGATATCATAATCTGGAGATAGAGGTTGAACCGGGGATAAGAGAACTCAACTATGGTCTCTGGGAAGGGAAAAGCAGAGAGGAGATAGATAAAGAGTTTACGGATGATTACAGGAGATGGAAGATAGATAACAGCCTCGCTCCCACAGGTGGAGAATCAGCACTGGAGGTCTATACCAGGTCATCAATGGCTATAGAGAGGATTGTAAAAAATACTTCTGGTGGTAATATACTTATAGTAGCCCATAAATGTGTAAACAGACTTTTTATCTGTGGTATTCTGGGTGGAGATCTCAGGTACTATAGAAGGGTTGGACAGGATAACTGTGCATTGAATATAATCAGATACTATGGAGATTCTCCAGTGATAGAAAGGATAAATGATACAGGGGTGATATATGGATAAGATAATAGGTATAGATATTGGAGGGACAAAAATCGCCATTGGCAGGGCAGATAGCAGGGGAAATCTGGAGGATTCGGTGAGATTCCCAACCGATGTGTCCAGAGGCTACAGGAGTATACTTGGAGAGATCATCGAGAAGACATCAAAACTATTTGAGAGAGATTCTGTAAAAGCCATAGGTATAGGTTGCGGTGGACCCCTGGATTCTAAAAAGGGGAGGATATTATCGCCTCCAAATCTTCCTGGCTGGGATGATGTACCTCTGGTGGATGATGTAAAGGGTGTCTTTAACGTTCCTGTGTATCTGGAAAATGATGCAAATGCAGCTGCCCTGGGAGAGTTTTATTTTGGTGCAGGAAAAGATGTAAGTAATATGGTCTATATGACTCTGAGTACAGGCATAGGTGGAGGTATAATTCTAAATAATAAGTTGATCCATGGAGTGAGAGATAGCGGTGGCGAGGTTGGACATCAGACCATACTGCCAGATGGTCCTCTCTGTAACTGTGGTAACAGGGGATGCCTGGAGGCTCTCTCTAGTGGGACAGGAATAGCAAAAATCTTCAGAGAGAAACTCGCCTCTGGCAGGGAGTCCATTGTTACCAGCTGGGTAAAGGACCCCGAAGAGATATCTGCTAAGATAATAGCAGATGCAGCCAAGGCTGGAGATTCTCTATCAAAAGAGGTATGGGATTCTGCCATATACTATCTGGGGATAGGTATATCAAATATAGTGACAATAGTAAGCCCTGAGATGGTTGTCCTGGGGGGAAGTCTTACCAAGTATGGAGAAAGTTTGTTTGTGAATGTAAGAAAGATAGTAAAAGAACGTGCTCGGCTTGTTCCAGTGGATGAGATAAAGATAGTTCCAGCTCAACTGGGAGACAATGTTGGAATCCTTGGAGCGGTAGCTGTTGGACTCCTCGGTGATGAGAGATAGCCAGCCCTTGAAAGTTACAGAAGAATTATGTTATACTCTCTGGAGAAATTTAAGTAGAAAATGGAGGTATACAGGTGCCAAATATAAGGTCTGCAGAAAAACAACTTAGAGCTTCTAGAAGGAAAGCAGAGAGAAATAAGGCTGCTATATCCAGAATTAAGACAGA
>Ga0116168_1002680_pt1 | contig 10882 bp, 7 predicted proteins | sample AD_UKC129_MetaG_FD_89795 | JGI IMG/M metagenome (GOLD analysis project Ga0116168, IMG submission 89795) | Active sludge microbial communities of municipal wastewater-treating anaerobic digesters from Canada - AD_UKC129_MetaG | ecosystem: Engineered > Bioreactor > Anaerobic > Digestate | place...
CATAAAAAACAGGTCAAAGTTCCATCTTTTCGTTATCTACTGGTTTGTGTTTCCTGTAATAGATAATACACCTTCTATATTCATCTTTACTGCTTCTTCCTTAAACTCACTAATAAATACTGCCTTTGGAATCACATCCATTTAAGACATCCCCGTTATTAGGGTATTAATTTATAAGTTTGGGGTGTATTAAATTTATTATGGGTCACTTTTACTGAGATTTGAAAGATACCTCTACTCTTTGGGTCACATAGAGGGTAAAGAAATAAGTTGGTAGATTTAGATTATATGGTTGACTTTCTTTGGAAACAGTATATACTGAAAGAAATTATTAATAAACTATAACCCAATAGGAAACTTAAAGGAAAAGGAGCCCAAAATGTTCAAGAAAAAAGAAAATTTATGATTATATCAAAAATATTTTCTACGATTAATTTGAAGCCATCCCGGATATGCAAAACACTTTTTATAATCCTATGTTTTATGATTATATCTACATTCACTTCTTTTTCGCTTTATGCCCAAAAGTCAACTCCAGGCAAGACAGATGACCGTGACCCGATAATCTCAAAGCTCGAAGGAACTTCAAAAAAATTTAAAAATGCTCCGAATGATGTAGCCATTGCGAAAATGCTGCTTGCTGTAAAACAGGGAAGACTCAACCCAGAAGGCTTCTTCAAAGGACTTGCCAGTACTGGCGGCAGCATAAAAGATGTCATCAGGGTCAAAACCGCCCTGGATAGCGAAGGCCTTAAGGCCGAGTTTCTTGGTGGGAATTATGAAAACGGCGGTACCCCTGTAGAAGAAAGACTTTTGAGCTGGCGCAGGGCACAAACCGAGCTTTCTATCAAGGAGGCGATTAAGGGTAAAAGCAGCAGCTCCAGCGTTTTCGTTGCATATGTAGGAAGCTGGGTGGGGCAGCCCTCAACAGCGTTAAAGTTCGAAGGGGATATAGATTTCAGTTTTGTATCAAGAGACACAAATATTATTTCAGAGTTAAAAAGTGCTTTTGAGAAAGAACTTACAAAAAGGACCGGGCTTTCTTCTAATGCTATAGATTCTGTCTGCACGGCACATGGAAAGGGAGATCTTGATGTTTATATAGGAAAACACGGCGCTGAATATGCCCTGTCACAGATGAGGACGGTTGACGAAATTATTTTTTCAGAAGGAAGACTGGCGTCCCTTTCCGAAGACTCGGCATCAGGTACGGTAAGAAGTGCCCTCGGAGAAGCCGTTGGCCGCGTTGTGAGAGAGTATGAGTTCCAGAAGGCAGATCCAGGCACGCAAACTTACAAATACAACACAGAGCCCGGGTTATCAATGGAAAATCTGAGACATTTTTATTCAGATATTGTTAAAGAAGGTATATACAGCCCCGCAGAAAATATTTTAAAAGCAGCAAAATATTATGATCGCAGCAGCCAGGCATTGATGGATAACTTAAGCATCCGTTCGTCCGATCCTGGCTTAAGCGCTTTGAGCGCGGAACTCGATAAGCTGAAAAAAGAGAATAAGCCAAAGCAGGCCGACCAAAAGATAAGGGCTTATTTCCAGCAAAAATATGGGGCGATGCCTTTCGTAAAATTTGAGCTTACAACATCAAATACCGGCACATGGCTTATTACGAGGCCAAATACGGATGTTATGAACAGATTCAATCAGGAATGCATAAGCGCAATGTGGATGAACGTGGAGGCCGGATATGGAAGGCGGATTGACGATATCAAAAAACAGCTTGACCAGTTAAGACAGCTTGAAGGGAGTGAGTCCAAAAAAGAACAGGCCGCTCAACTGGAAGAAGCGCTCGGAAAAGAAATTGAAGATCTTGAGAAGATGACGGAAATCGAAATGGAGGTTTTGAAAAATGCAGGTTTGACGAATGAAAGCGTTTCAAAACTCCACGAAGATTTCAGGGCAATAGCAAGTGAATTCAGGCAGGGAAGAACAAAGGCAACCCCTGATATGTTAAAGGATAAAGAATACTTGAAGGCACAGTTCGAGGCAAAGACAAAGCTGGGACGTATGCTCGGTATTGCATTCCTTATGAACAAGATTGAGAAAGGGTTGGATTTAGGTGACAGGGGAATCAGTTCGATAAATTTTTATCTCGATATACTCGATGACAGATTGCTTGGTGAATTAAGAGGCGAAAATCAAGATTTTAACAGGTTTACAATCGAATACAAAGAGGCTAAACACATCCGGGATTCAAATAAAAAATCCTCAGCCCTGGCAAACCTGAAAGGCACCGTTTTAAGCGGGATACAGCAGGTTAACCTCAAATGCAACGAAGCCATACAGTCTACCGCAACTGGACGTGGATCCTTGAAGGGTCTCATTGCGATCGGACTGGTGGAGGAAGGGACTGCATATAGGGATGCATACCTGAAAGGCGGTTGGGGAGAACTGGCGACTGAATTTTTCAGAAGGCGCGTACCTTTCGGTTCATCTGTCGAACAGGCAATGATGGGTAATTATCTTAATGCAGGATGGGAAGTTATAACCACCCTTGTTCCCCCTGTCGGGCTTGCACAGGCTGCAGTCGGTATAGGAAAGTATGCGCTTTACGATATGCCTTTATCTTATTATTGGACCGAGCAGTTAAGTGTATTTGTAGACTCACTTTACGCTACGGCCACATTCAAGCTGATTGGCGTTGAATCATACGAAAATGCAAAAGTCGGTGTCTGGCGTCTTGTATCCGCAAAGTATTCCGGCGGTGTTCTGAACGTCGAACAGTTTACAAAGTACAAACAGGAGCAGATCGAGTCGATGAGGCAACAGCTCCAAAAGCCGCTTTCACAGCGAAAAACCGATTTCAAGGGATTGGGATTTACGGATGATAAAGATATAGATAACATGCTTAAAAAGAATATAGCCGCAACTGACGCTGCCCTAAACCTTATTGACGAGATGACGAAGAACGAAAATGTGGGGGATAGGCTTAAGCAGCATTATGGCGATGCTTACAAGACGCGTTGGGAAGAGGCAAAGCTGAATTTTGTGCTTAACATGATCCACCAGCTTGAGAAAAGAAAGGCCATAGACGATGCCCTACTGAGGGGGGTGCTGCCCGATATGTTTGCCGAATTGGTCAAAATCGCCAAAGAGCTGAAGATTGAAGTAGCCCTGGAAAAGGAAATGGACAAAGAACTCAACACAAATAACTTAAAGGCCATATTCAGTTGGCTTTGGAACATGAAGCGCGATTTCTTCAGTGAAGGACAGATGGAAAGTGACTACACAAAGGCCGGCGAAATTGTAAAACGTTATCTTGATGCCTATAAGGCTATTTATGAAGCTCGTCAGGAAGCAGAAGTAATTTTTGCGGCAGGCAGACCTGAAGAGCATGGTAAAAGGATACTTACAGGAACAGACTTTCTTGTTGCAAAACCCGAAGACGACAAAAAAACGGCAACTCAATATTACCAGCTCGTAACGAATACGAGGGACACTGTTGAAAAAGAACTTCTTGAGATAAAGACGGGCTGCATTTCCGGGGCAAAACTCGACAGTGAATACGACAAAAAAATCTTCAGTAATCTGATTCAAGACAAGGTGTGGCAGCGTCTTTGGAGCGACCTTTTTAAATTCAAGAGCGATAATATCAAAGACATAGATTCTCGTAACGATTATCCGAAATGGGCAAAAGAGCACAACGAAAAGAGTATTGCAGCGCTAAAAGGCTACAAAGAATATTATTCAAAAAATTGTCTTTTGATTGCAATTGAAGGAGATCCCGAACCGCCGTTTATAACCGGACAGGTTGCAAAACTCAGGGTGTCGATGAAATTACCTGAACAGTCCAAAAAACCGCCTGTTTTTCGTTATATATGGACTGACATGAAGGATTTACTGAGGCTTGGAGAGCAAACCGACACGCTGATAGTCAATACATCAACAACTGGCACATTCGAAATAAAAGCTGAGGTTATGAAGGCAGAAGGGAACAAGTGGGAAAAAATAGGCGAAGCAACCCGTAAATTCGAAATCTATGGAAAACTTAAAATTAACATCAAGGCCCCGGAAAAGGCATCTGTCGGACAAACTGTTGATTTCAGTGTTACAACTGAACCTGATTTTCCGGGTGCGCAAGCGCTACAGTATGCATGGAGGATGAAAGGCAGCACGCAGGTCATTGACGATAAGAAATCCTTTTCAAAACGCGTCGACCATCCCGGTACCTATGAATTCAGCGTCGTTGTCTATCAGAATGACATGATTAAAAAACAATCTATCAAATTGGGCGAAGCCAAACACACGATGGTTGTGAGTCAGGGCACCACCGTAGATATAACGGGGCCTGCGCAGATATCAATAGGCGAAAACGTCCCATTCATAGCTAAGGTTACAAAACCTGAGTCTGAAGGCAGCGGATTCGCAAAGGCAGCAGGGGGCATTATATCTTCACTCGGCAAACAGCTTTTTGGAAAAGACATCGTAGGGTCGGGCACTCAGCCTGCAGCTCAGCCTTATATATTTGAATGGTATGTAGACGGAATTCGAATGGGAAGTTCAGGAAACGCTCTGGCACACGTTTTTGCTGTTAAGGGCAATCATACGGTAAAAGTAATTGCCCATGAGGAAATTGAAGGAAAAAGGCAGAAGGTGGGCGAAAAAACCGTAACGGTAGTGGCAAAAGAAGCTGTGGAGGCCGGGGAGACGAGCGGTGGCATGTGCGAAGTTGAGCAAAGATACGGTAACTTTGTCAAGGCTAGATATGACTTTTTCAAAGGAAATGTTAAAGATCTTGGTTATCCCAACTGGCCTCAATATCTCGGATTTAAAACGGAGTATCTGAAAAAAATGGGTCACGATCCCGGGGAAGTCAGATTTGAGGGGCGCTATGAAGTGACCGGTACACCGATAGTTCTGAGCCCGGGGAGATCACCTCTATACGGAGGGAAATATATCGGGCTCGCAATATATCATATACGGATTTCGAAATTAAACGGAAAGGATGATCAAGATTACTGCAGTGCACCAAGCTCTACTATGTTTCTTTCTGAGCGCACTCAGGCTACAACTAAAACTGAAACAGGAGAGGCTTTGGATTACCCTGCGGATGGAGGTTCGACTGCCGTTCGCTGGGCAAATAATGAAAATCTAAAAAAGATAACAATGTGCCATAATTACCCGGAAGCTTTTTACGATATAAAAGCTGGCAAGGATTATTACCGGGTGGGAGACAGTTATAAAAACTGGAATTCATATAATAAAAGCAATTGTTCCAAGCTGTTTTTTCAGGAAAGAACAACGATCGAACCTCACGGCCATTACAGATACGGTAATACCACAATCTATGAAGTGTATCACCAACTTCACATAGTAGTAAGGAACATTAATATATATGTGCATATGACTTACAGCGGAGTTATAGGAGGGTATCGTTCTCTCAAGTTCAACTGGTCCGATCTTAAGGATAGCGTCTTTGCTTTTGTTGCGAAGCTTCCTAAAAAGGACCCGGCAGTAGCAGAGGAAGCGAATGAGTCATCCAAAGAGAAACAAAAGAAGAAAAAGTAAAAGGCTTTAATAATGATGAAAATGAGAGGACTGATTTCGGGAGATAGATTTAATAAATGAAGGAGGTTTTATATGCTCAGGATTGTTGTAGCCTTGTATATTGCAGCAAGCATTGTTTTTGGCTTACTCCAGACTGCCGGCGCTTCCGGCCCTGCATGTTTTAATTATAGGAAAACAAAAGATTACGACCGTCTTTGCATTGTGACAAAAATAGACGGCAATCGGATGTGCATGGTTGATTACCATGTTCCATCTAAGACTCGAGGGCAATACGAAGTATGTGAATTCATCAGGGACCGGGGTGATGCCGGGGTGGGTGACCAGATCATTGTGGACGCACAAGAATTCAAGAATGATAGCACGGGCAAGTGCTATAAAGCACCAGGTTGCGGCAAGGCTATTGTTGTAAGCAGCGGGTCATCGAAACAAACTGGTCCAGCATCCCTTCCTCCGCCATCCCCGCAACCTCCTGTTCAGGGAAGCACATCTTTACCTCCACCACCTTTACCGGAAGGGGAACAGGCACAACAGCAACCTTCGGCAGCCTCTTTGCCTCCTCCACCTCAGCAGCCTCAACCACAGGCTCAGCCCCCTGCACAACAGGAATCGCAACAGCCTGTTACACAGACAATAGACAACACGCTAAATATATTTAAGAAAGCAAGAGATTTATTTAGATAGGAGGTTTTTAATGCTTCGAATTGTAATAGCCTTTATTATGATGATATGCCTATTTTTTGGGGCGCTTCAAAACTCAAATGCATCAGACTTATGCTGCATAGGCAAAACAGAAAAAGACATCAAGGGTGTGTGTGTTGTTAAAGGGATTCAGGACGGCCGTATTTGCATGGAAGATATGGATGATGGAAAATCTAAGGCATGCCGGGGTTTGTCAGGATGCTATCAATTCAAGGATTTAGGTAGCGCAGAAGCCGGAGACCGTGTGATAGTTACCGGCTGGCGGGCAGGCGATCAAAAATGCTACAATGGTCCGAACTGCGGCAAGGTAATAGTCGTGGGTAAAGGAAGTACCACACATCAACCTGTTAAGAGCAATGTATCTTTGCCACCGCCTCCTTTGCCTGAAGGCGTCGAGGGACAGCAACAGGGCGCCCCAACCGCTTCCCTGCCTCCACCGCCTCAACAGCCTCAGCCGCAGGCTCAACCGGCACCTCAACAACAGGAGTCGCGGCAGCCTGTTACACAGACAATCGACAGCACCCTGGACACATTCAAAAAGGTAAAAGATTTGTTCAAGTAAATATGAGGTGATAAATCAGAAAAGCCAGCTGTTGTACTAGCCCCCCTTAGACCAGTCACCTCTTTAACCAAAATAAGTTGTCCAACATAAGTGGGATAGCCATAGATTCAAAGAAGAAGGTGTTGGACTCACAAAAAGAAAAAAGCCCTGGTAGAAGAAGCTTGGGAGCCGGGTAACTGTATCTCTTCTGTGGTAAAAAAGTAGGAGGTCCATCCCCATCAACTCTTTATATGGGGGCATCATACCATAAAGGTGCCATAAAAGCTGAACTCATTTACTGTCACCTTTTTTGTCCAAACATACAGAAAGGCCTATAAGACCCTATGATGGTTTAAAAAAATACTTGTAATGGAAAGATAATACGCTACATTGCCACATAAGGTGGAATTATATGGGATTATGGTATAGGATTTAATATGAGATCATCAGTGGAATACGGGATGATGGAAAATAAGTTAAAGGGGTGTTGGGTTTGACGGGGCAACCCCACAATTCATCTCTTTTTTCTAAAAATAAATCTAATAGGCGCACCTGTAAAATGAAACTCTCTTCTTAATGCATTTTCTAAATATCTTTTGTAATTTTCCGGGATGAGATCAGGGTGATTTGAAAAAAGGATAAAAGTTGGTGGCATCACCTTCTGTTGATGAATGTAGAATATCTTAACAGGCTTTCCTTTAACATATGTGAGATTTACCTGGTTTGTTATTTCATTAAAACATCTGTTTAATTCAGATGTGGATATCCTCTTTTTAAGCTCTTCAAATACCTTTATATCTGTCTCTATTAACTCCTCAATATTTAATCCTGTCTTTGCCGACGTTATAACTATAGGGCAGTAAGAAACATGGGGCAATCTTTTTTTGACTATTTCTCTATATCTTTCCTCTTGTATATCTTTCTCAATAAGGTCCCATTTATTTAAAACAATGCAAAGACCTTTACCCCTTGAGACAATGGCATGGGCAATACTTCCGTCTTGATGACCAATCCCTTCTTTTGCATCTATTACAAGATTTACAACATCTGCCCTTTCAATGCTCTTTATGGCACTTGCTACTGAATATGCCTCTGCTTTTTCAATTATTCTGCTCTTTTTTCTTAACCCTGCAGTGTCTATGAGAATAATCTTTTTATCCATAAACTCTATCTCTGTATCTATGGCATCCCTTGTTGTGCCTGGAATTTCGCTTACAATCATTCTCTCTGAACCAAGGATTTTATTCACTATAGAAGACTTGCCGGTGTTAGGCCTGCCTATAAAGGCAATCTTTATCCTGTCTTTTTCATAGGCTTCACTTTTTTCAGTTTCCTTTAATACTATGTTCTTGTTTATATCTGTAGCTATATCTTCTAAAAGCTCATCTATTCCTATGCCGTGCATGGCACTTATAGGATAGAGTTTTTCTACACCTAATTCGTAAAATTCACCTAATGAAAGTTCCCTTTTAGCTGAATCGACCTTGTTTACAACGCAAAATGTCGGTTTATTTAGTCTTCTTAAATTATCGTAAATGGTTGTGTCTTCAGGGGTAAGCCCATCTTTGATATCGAGCAAAAGTATTATGGCATGGGATTCTTTTAAAGTTGCTTCAATCTGCTGTCTTATCTTATTTATAAGACCTTCATCTGGTGTTGATTCAAAACCACCTGTATCTACAAGTATATATGCATTGCCATTATACTCGAATTCCCCGTAATTTCTGTCCCTCGTTACACCTGGGGTATCTTCTGTTATAGCCTTCCTGTAACCGAGTATGCGGTTAAAAAGTGTTGATTTGCCTACATTAGGCCTACCTATTATGCTGATGAGTGGTTTCATCTTTTCACTATGACGATTACTTATTTTTCTTTGTATTTGACTATTAAACTTAAAATAAAACCTATTAAAGGAAGAATGCAAATACTTTTAAGGGCAGTTGGAACACCATAATTATCCGCCACAAGCCCAAGAAGTGTTACACCAATACCACCTGTGCCTATGGCAAATCCAACCATGAGTCCAGATGCCACACCGAGTTTATTGGGCAATAGCTTCTGTGCCATTACTACAGTTACCGAAAATGTGGATATCATGAGCATTCCCTGTAACCCAAGGACAAAATACAATAATATACTTTTCTGGATAAAAGGTATAAATATGAGAGGTAATGTAATCGTTGCGAGAAACATGGTCAGTCTTAAAAAAAACCTGTGTCCCCACCTATCGGCAAAGGGTGAACCAAATAGTGTCCCCGCTGCACCACAGAGAAGGTAAATAAAAACAAGCCTGCCTGCAAGAAGGGGATCCCCTTTCATATAATTTATGTAATAAAAAGGGATGTAAGATAAAAGTCCCATCTGTGTCCACGACCTCATAATCACAACCATTGTTATCATAGATAATGAAATATAGGCACTTAAAGGTGGTTTTTCAGTTAACTCTCTATTCTTTACATGTTCAAGCCTTGGTATTGCAATAGTCTTTTTCTGACTAATTATTAATGCAGTGCAGACAAGAGATATTATAACCATGAGGGGTAGATATGAAAACCCGAAATGATGGATTAGATAAATCGAGATTATGGGCCCTAAAGAAAAACCGAGATTTCCACCTACAGAGAAAATAGACATGCCTGTCACGCTTCTCTCACCTGTAAAAAAGTAGGAGGTTTTGTAACCCTCAGGATGATATGCTGCTATACCAAGTCCGCTTATAATGACAAGAATCAGTATCAAAAAATAATTGTCAGGTAACGACAATAAGGAATAACCTATACCTGCTGACAGGATTCCCAAAGGTAAAAGTATGGGCTTTTCTTTTTTATCAGAGTAAAAACCAAAAAGGGGCTGCAAAACGGACGAGGTGAAGTTGGCCATCATAAGGATTACGCCTGTTAATGTATATGAAAGAGACAGTTTTTCTTTCAAAAAAGGAAGGGTTACAGGAAGGGCCCCCTGATAAATGTCTGTAACGAGATGCCCCAGGGATAATATAAGAAGAACCTTAAGATTAAACCTTGCCATCAAGCCTTGCCATCTTCTAATATGTGTTTCAGCCTCATCAAAATCCTGCAGGTAGCACCCCAGATTCTATCACCGTTATAATAAATGGATGGAACCATCTCAAATCTGCCTTCGTAATCTGCAGATTCCATGCCTGGCGTAACTTCCATAAGTCTTTTTAAAGGAAAAAAAATCAAATAAGCAACCTCATCGTAATTTATATTGAATTTATACGGATACGGTATAATCCCTACATAAGGTGTTATAAGGAAGCCTGTAAGTGTTATCATGTCATCAAGCCTTCCTATTATCTCAACATCCTGTTTTTTGATGCCTATTTCTTCGTAGCATTCCCTTAAAGCCGTATTTAAAGTGTTTGAATCATCGTCCTCGCACATTCCACCTGGAAATGAAACCTCACCCCTATGAACACTTACCTTATCAGATCTTTTTGTAAGCACTATGAATACCTCACCGTTATCTTCAAAAATGGGTATTATTACACCTGCACACATAAAATAACGATTTTCTATTGTTACGGCCTCATAGTATTTTAATTTCTCTTTTATAACTTCTATCATGGCGTTAATAAATCATAAAAAAAACCATAAAATCAACGGCAAACGCAAATTTTTATTTATCCCTGCAAAATCTTTTCTTTTTCAATGCTTAGTTTGACTTTGTTTTATAATTGTGATATTTAAAGTTTTATACGGTGGGTGTAGCTCAATGGTTAGAGCACCAGGCTGTGGACCTGGGGGTTGAGGGTTCGAAACCCTTCACCCACCCCATCTAACTTATTGAAATCATTAGAGGTAGTGTCCAAAAACCCCCCAAAAATACTGTCCCCCATTGTCAAGACAGAATTGAGGCCTTTTTAAGTTTGGTCTCCTCCACATTGGCTGGCATATCTACCTTTGATGTTACCTTAGTCTTCTTGAGATATACCTCCTTAAGGTGTTCTGTAGCCCAAGGCACTGTGATGTCTCTCTGACCTGTTTTTTATATTATTAGACAAAATAATATATTTTAGTGAGAACATTTTCGGTTATAATTGTATACAGGAGGCATAAACAGATGAATGAAAAGCAAGCAAGAAGACCGAACAGG
>Ga0116168_1002682_pt1 | contig 10876 bp, 6 predicted proteins | sample AD_UKC129_MetaG_FD_89795 | JGI IMG/M metagenome (GOLD analysis project Ga0116168, IMG submission 89795) | Active sludge microbial communities of municipal wastewater-treating anaerobic digesters from Canada - AD_UKC129_MetaG | ecosystem: Engineered > Bioreactor > Anaerobic > Digestate | place...
CGCAGAAAAAAATCAAAGCCCTGATCAAACTGCTGGCTCCGGGCAGTCCTTCTTTAAGAATTTCGCTGAGCGGCGGGCCATATTAACCTTAAGAGGGCCATGGAAAGTTAAGTTCGACCCGGCCTGGGGCGGCCTGGGTGAGGTGGTCTTGGAAAAGCTTTTAGACTGGGCCATTCATCCAGATGATGGCATCAGGTATTATTCCGGGACGGCGATTTATACTATTGACTTTGACCTGCCGGAAGGAGTTGAGATTTCGAGGAAGGAGGCTTTTTACCTTGACTTGGGTGAGGTCTTTTGCTTGGCCAGGGTCAAGTTGAATGGCCGCGACCAGGGAATTGTCTGGACAAAGCCGGCCAGAGTCAGATTAAGCGGAATCAAAAAAAGAGGAAACCATCTGGAAATAGAAGCGGCTAATTTGTGGATAAACCGGTTAATAGGTGATGAAAATGAGCCCTGGGACGGCGTGGTTAATGGGCAGTGGCCTCAATGGCTGCTGACTGGAAACACGCGGCCAACAAAACGCTTGACCTTTACCACCCACCGCTTTTACCGCCAGGGAGATCCGCTGGTTCCATCAGGTCTTCTTGGCCCGGTCCGCCTGCTAAAATAATATAGGCGATGGACCATAATGGACATATGCCTGTCAGGTAGTGCCTGTGACAGATTTCCCCTGTAACCATTCCCCTACAGGTTATAATTCCTCAGGTGCTATGTTGAATGAAGGCTTAATCCATCTTCGCTATTTTTAGCTTTTTAATAAATGTGCAGTTCATACTGCTCGGCTGGCTCATTATACTCAACCCAGACAAAGCAGTCCTTTTCCACATCAAAGGTGCGGGCAAAACGAATTGGAACCTCGTAATCTATTTCCTTCTGAAAGCGGAAACTTCTATCAAGGATTTCACCTTTAAGATCCATCGTTATGACTTCATTGAGCTGATTTTTCTGGGCGGCGGTGATGACATATATTTTGCCGTCGTCAATCTTAAAGGCTACAAACGAAGGAAAGTAGGGCGGGAAGATAGGTTGATTATTTTCCAGAAACTTTTTTGGTAAGCTTCTGAGAACACGATCACGGTAATCTTTTGGCACTCTTGTTTTTTCAATTGGATGGCGGATCTCGTAAAGAAAATTACCCGTCTCGTCAAAGACTTTAATTGATAGACCCTGGCTTGAATCAGCGACGAAGATTTTATGGTCATAAACAATATAATCAAAATATTCCCTGACCATTAACTGGTCCTGTTTGCGGAAAGACCCCGAAGCTCCGGAGCGGGAAGGAGGTGAGGGAAGAACATCCGGGACCTCCAGCAGCCGCTTCAAGGGCTTGCCAGCCTGGTCATAAACAATTAGCATCGGTGGTAACGTCCGACCATCTTCAGCTCTTTCCAGCGGGATGCCAACGAAGTGACTACCAACTGGGAGAAACGGGTATGGTCCCATTGCCTTGCTCGGTGGGATTAACTGGCCAAGATAGTCACCTTCAGGGGAGAAAAACAGGGTTTTGCCTATATCCTCAGCCACGATCCGGCCTTCAGCTAAGTAAAATGAGCCGAGCAAGGTGAATTCACCGGGTCCCTGGCCAGAACGGCCGATATGTTTTAAGAAGCGGCCCGTTTCAAAAGAGTAAACTGCTATATTCGTCTTATCCTGAATATATACTTTTCCAAATTCTGCCCGGACATACGCGGCAGATTCGATTTCTGGCAGCGGAATTATTCTGGGCTGATTCTTCGAGCTGACGGAAGGCTGGTCTGAATACATTGGAGAACTCAAGCAAAAGGTGGCGAGGAAGGCGATGATTATTAGTTGATATTGCTTTGAACCATATCTTTTCATGAGCCTTACTCCCTCCTTTTCAAGCCGACGATAAATATGTTTTCTACTTATTATAGTAAGCTAACGACTCCTTTTTTGCAAAAATTCTTACCTGATAAATAATTAGATTTTATTTGATAGGCAGGATATAATTTTTAATAAATAGTTAAAAGCAAAAGGGAAAGCCATGACCAGTTTTGTTCCTGATTTGGCCATTGCCAAATCTCCATCTATTCATCTCGGTTAGCTACCTGAGCCGGTTCTGAATCTACCATCTGACCAGGCTTATTTGCCTTGAGGCGAGCATGTTGATTAGGCCACGCATCATTTTCACCGGATTCAGCTCGGTTAAAAATCCTGTTAGTAATACCCTTGAAACCGAAAGGAAATTTAATAATCGCCTTTAAAATGAACGAAAAAACCTAAGGTTCGTATAGAGCCGAGGGGAACGGGGATGGCTGGCCCATCGAGTTTCCTCGAGCAACCTGTTAAAAAGACCAGTGCCAGAAATATTTTCAAAACCCATTGACAAATTAACCGGATTAGCTTATATAATATAAGCAAATGCTAATAGCACTTATCTATTTGGGGGATAACAGATGATACCGGCCTGGCTTGAAAAAAGACATGAATTCCTATGGGATGCCTTCCATGACTCTCCATTCCACTTTGAGGATGCTGCTAAAATCCTCAAGGAAAAAATGCAAGATAGCGAGAACCAGATCAATGTTTTCCTTTCAGAGCTCCGCAAGAGAGGCTGGCTGGAAGTAGAGCCAGATAAAGATGACGCCCGGAAAAAGATCTATAAGCTTGTCAGTAAGGAGGAGATCATTTCCGAAACTCTGGCCATAAGTAAGAATGAACTCACCCGGGCAGATCTCGATAGTCTCCTAAAGGCTGCGGCTGACCTTATTCGCACTCGTGTTGATTATACTTTCATCCTTCTCCTCCTCTTTTATAAACGCATCAGCGACAAATGGGAAACAGAATTCGATAAAGCCTATAAAGACGCTCTGGCCGACGGCCTGACCGAGTCCGAGGCTCGCCAGGAAGCAAAAAACTCTATCTATCACGACTTTGATATCTCCCAGGATCTACTTTGGGAAAATATAAGAAAAGACCCGGCACATCTTCCAGAAAATTTCTCCCGGGCGATGAAGGCTTTATCAGAGTTAAATCCTGAGCTCAAAGATGTTTTTGAAAATGTGGATTTTGTCCAGTTTACTTCAAACCGTGAGAACGCTGAAATTCTGCGTCAATTGGTTGAGCTTTTTAGTGCCAGATCACTTCATCATGTAGCCCCGGATATTCTGGGAGATGCCTATGAGTGGATTCTAAAATACTTTGCTCCTCAGAAAGCTAAAGAAGGCGAAATATACACGCCCCGCGAAGTTATCAGGCTTCTTGTTGAAATTCTCGACCCGAAGCCTGGAGATAGCGTTTACGACCCAGCCTATGGCTCGGGAGGGATGCTGATAACGGCTTATCAGCATGTAGAAAATGAATATGGAAAAGAAGCTCTCAACAGGCTCTTCCTTTTTGGTCAGGAAGTCAATTATAAGACTCTGGCTCTCTCCAAAATGAACCTCTATATTCATGACATAAGAAATGCTCAGGTTGCTCAGGGTGATTCTCTCCTCTACCCCAAATTCAAAGATAAAGAAGGGCTAAAAAAATTCAACGTGGTCATCGCCAATCCACCCTGGAATCAGGATGGCTACGATGAAGAAACGCTGAAAAAAGGCGAATTCTGGAAAGAGCGCTTTGAATATGGCTTCACACCACGTCAGTCTGCTGATTGGGCCTGGATCCAGCACATGCTGGCTTCAGCCGATGAAAAAGACGGGAGAGTGGGGGTGGTCATCGACAATGGGTGTCTTTTCCGTGGCGGCAAAGAGAAAGCCATTCGCTCAGCCGTTATCGGTGCTGACAGGATTGAGGCTGTTATCCTTCTTCCAGAAAAGCTTTTCTACAATACTGGGGCACCAGGGGCAATATTGATTCTGAATAAGAACAAACCTGCTGACAGGAAGGGAAAGATTTTATTTATAAATGCCAGCCAGGAATATCAGCAGCATCCCGATGTCCGGAAACTCAATCAACTGGCCGATTCTAATATTGATAAAATCGTTAAAGCCTACAGAGAATTCAAAGAGATTGATGGGTTCTCAAGAATCGTCGGTTATGATGAGCTAAAGGATAACGATTTTAACCTTAATGTAACGCTTTATGTCTTTCCCGAAGAGGAAACAGAGAATATAGATGTCTTAAAAGAGTGGAAAGAACTCCGCCAACTTGAAAAGGAGATCTTAGAAACCGAGGCTAAAATCGAGAGTTATCTAAAGGAAATTTACAAAGAGGGGTAATGTTTAAACCGAATTTCCGCTACACCCACAAGATTGTTAACAATCTTACCGCCATCGCCAAGGCCAGAGCGGTCATTCTTAATGCTCCACTTATTCCAAAATGGGAAGTTTCGCTTCGAAGAGAAGCGCTCCTTAGAAGTGCTCACTCATCTACAGCCATTGAAGGTAATCCCCTTACCCTTGAGCAGGTAAGCGAACTGGCCGCCGGCCGCGATATCATGGTGAGAAGGAAAGATAAAAAAGAAGTTTTAAACTACCTTGAAGCTTTAGAAAAAATCCCCGAATTTGCTGAGAGAAAGCCATTCAAACTCTCAGACTTGCTTGAACTCCACAAGCTTATTACCAGAGATACGCTGGAAAATCCTGCAGATGAAGGCTCATTGCGAAATCAACAGGTGGCCGTAGTAAACCGGGCAACTGGCCAGATAATTTTTATGCCGCCCCCGACAGACCGGGTTGGGGCTCTGGTGGAAGAATTTCTGGAGTGGTTTAATTCCGAAGAGGTTAATGAAATCGATCCTGTGATTGAGGCCGGCTTAGCTCATTATGAACTTGTCAGGATTCATCCTTTTGTCGATGGAAATGGTCGCACAGCCCGGGTGATGGCTTCGATTGTACTTTTTAAGAGAGCTTTTGATATCAAAAGATTTTTCGCCCTTGATGATTATTATGATAAAGATCGCCGGGCTTATTATGCAGCCCTGAAAACCGTTGATCAGGATAAGCTGGATCTGACAGGTTGGCTTGAATACTTCACCGACGGTGTAGCCGTCAGCCTGAAGGCCGTAGAAGATAAGGTTATCGGCTTAAGCCAGGACATCAAGTTCCTCAAAGAGAGAGGCCAGATTGCCCTTACAGACCGCCAGGTGAAGATTGTGGAAAGAATCATCGAAAGAGGATCGATTACCAATAGAGAAGTCCGGCAGATTACCGGATTATCAGACGAAGGGGTACGCAAAGAAATAAACAAGCTAATCGAGTTAAAAGTAATTGCGCCAGAAGGAAAAGGAAGATCATTGCATTATGTTCTAATTTAGAGGTTGGCAATTAAGTTGGCGATTCGTTGGCGATTATATCAAGGACCTAATGATGAAGTTGCTAGATATAGATAAAAAATGCCCGGGTACCAAACCATCAGTGGTAATCGGCTACCGATGCCTACGGTTAAGACCCAAGCATTTATTATTATGGCGAATTTGATAATTTTGTCGGTTTTTATTTTGAGGATGTAAGGAAAAAGTATTATGAATTCACAAGATAGGTTGGAAGATATCTCTGAAGACTGGGGTATTCGCAAGGTTTCAGAGCTTTTTAAGGTCGAAACTGGAACGACCCCATCGACGAAGAAAAAAGATTATTGGACCAATGGGCATATTAACTGGATTACCCCAACTGATCTAAGCAGATTAGAAGCGACAATTAGAATAGATAAAAGCGAAAGGAAGATCACAGAATCAGCCTTGAATGAGACTAGTTTGAACCTTCTACCAAAAGATTCAATTGTAATATCAACAAGAGCTCCTGTAGGCTATGTGGCAGTATTGAATGAAAGATCTAGTTTTAACCAAGGGTGTAAAGGCTTGATTCCGATCCAACCAAACAACGTATGCTCAACATTTTATTGTTATTACTTTATATTTCAAAGCAATTCATTAAAGAAATTAAGCGGTGGCAGCACATTTAAAGAACTATCAAAAGAAAGTCTTGAAAATTTCAGAGTTCCCGTTCCTCCTATCGGAGAACAGAGAAAAATTGCAGAAATCTTGTCGACCGTGGATCAGGCCATTCAGAAAGTCAGACAGGCTATAGAGAAGACGGAGAGGCTGAAGAAAGGCCTGATGCAGGAGCTGCTGACCAAAGGCATCGGGCATAAGGAGTTTAAAAAGACAGAGATAGGGATGGTGCCAAAAGATTGGGAAGTGGTCAAGTTGTCAGAAATTGGAAACCTCCAATATGGTTATACAGCTTCGGCAATAAAACGAATTGAAGGTGTACGGTTTGTGAGAATTACGGATATAGATGACTCCGGAAAAATAGACTGGGGATCAGTACCAACCTGCAAGATAGACAAAGCTAACTATCTAAAATATAAACTAAACGACGGTGATATCCTTTTTGCAAGGATCGGTGCAACTACAGGCAAATCTGCGTTAATCGATAAAGAAATTGATGGTGTTTTTGCTTCATATCTGATCAGATTCAAAAGAAATCAAGAATACTTAGACTCAAGATTTCTACACTTTTTTACTCAATCAAATCGTTATTGGCTCCAGGTTCAAAAAAATAAAGAAGGCCAACTTAAAAAAGGTATTAATGCCAAGATATTGGCAGGCTTATTTGTCCCTCTTCCCCCACTTCCGGAGCAGCAAAAAATTGCTGAGATCCTCAGTTCGGTGGATAAGCGAATCGAGACGTTGAGAAAAAGAAAAGAAAGGCTCGAGAAGGTTAAAAGAGGTCTGATGGAAGATCTCCTGACCGGCAAAAAAAGAGTAAAGTTGGAAGATTAAGATGACTTTTACTGAAAAAAGACTTGTTGAGGATTATATTCTCGAAAAACTCGCAGAGAAGGGGTGGCAATATGTCCCGGCAGGAGATCTTGAACGAGACAGCCTCGAGGAGCCTCTCTTAATCCCTAACCTCATCAGAGCTCTCCAAAAAATTAATATTTCAACCGGCGTCGGTGATGAGGAGATTCATAAGGTCCTTAACGAGTTAAAGCTCACCCCAACCGGAAGCGAAGGCTCAAAAAAGATAATCAATTTCTATAGATTCGGAGTGCCTGTCAAGTTTGAAAAGGATAGAGTAGTCAGATATATCCGCCTTTTTGATTTCGATGATCCTGAGGAAAATGAATTTATAGCTACCAACCAGGTTTATTTCAAAGGCCGGGATATCATCAGAACAGATATTGTCCTTTATGTGAACGGGATTCCCCTGGTTAACATTGAATGCAAAGACCCAACCAAAATATCTGAAAGCTGGCTTAATGCTTTTAATCAGATAAAGGATTATGAACAGCTAGTTCCTGAATTATATAAATATGCCCAGATTGGAGTAGCTGCCGAGAGTGTGGCCAGGTATTTCCCTATAGTGCCCTGGAATCGGGACATAAACAGCTATGAATGGAAAGAGAAAGGCAAAGATTCAATAGATTCTTTGACCGCGATGCTTTCGCCAGGGCAGCTTCTTGACCTCATCCAGAATTATCTTTTCTTCAGAGTCGAGCACGGCCAGGCCACCAAGGTTATCGCCCGCTATATGCAATTCTATGCGGCCAATAAGATAGTCGAGCGGGTTCTTAACAATCTCAATGGAGAAGACGAAAAGGACAGAGGGCTTGTCTGGCACTGGCAGGGAAGCGGGAAAACACTGACCATGATTTTCGCCGCCCATAAGCTCTATTATCACGGAAGTCTCGCCAATCCCTCTATCTATTTTATCGTTGACAGAACAGAGCTTGAATCCCAGCTATATGACGAATTTACCGCCCTGGACATCCTCAGACCTGAAATAATAGATTCTGTCAGTGCTCTGAAGGAGGTTTTGAAACATGACGATTATCGGAGCAAAAGAGGTGTTTTCATCGTTCTTATCCATAAGTTCAGGCAGCAAGAACTGAAAAGTTTTCAGAAAGAGCTGGAAAGAATATCCCAGCATAAAGAGACGGTCCTGACCCGAAAAAATATCATTGCTCTGGTAGATGAGGGACATCGAAGTCAGTATGGAACTCTGGCTGCCCAGATGAAAGCCATTTTTAAAAAAGCTTTCTTTTTCGCTTTTACGGGAACACCGATATCCAAGAAAGGGCGCGATACCTTTTTAGAGTTCAGCTATCCTCCTGAGGAATCCTATCTTGATTTATATTCAATCGCTGATTCAATCGCCGATGGCTTCACGGTTCAGATTGTCTATCAACCGAGGCTTGAAGAAGAAGTTCACCTGAGAAAAGCAGACCTTGAAGCTTTCCTGCAATCTGAATATGAAGAACTGCCAGAAAATATCCGCGGCCCTATAGAAAAAGAAATAAAGGAAAGACTCGATGCCATCAGAATCATCCTCGAGAATCCGGAAAGGATAAAAGTCATTGCCCGGGATATTGCCCGGCATTTTAAAGAAAATGTCGATGGAAAATTCAAAGCTATGGTAGTAGCAGGAAGTAAGCTTGCTTGTGAACGATATAAAAGAGCTCTGGATGAGCATCTGCCTGAGGAATATTCCGAGGTGGTAATAACAACTGAAGGAGACAGGAGAGCTGCTATTCAGAAACTCGTCACTGAATCAAGAGAAAGATACGGACATCTTGATCCAGAGAGCATTCGAAAGAGAATAGTGACAAATTTCAAAGAAGAAGAATACCCGAAAATTCTCATCGTCACCGAGATGCTTCTTACTGGCTTTGATGCACCCAATCTTCAGGTCATGTACCTTGATAAACTTCTTAAAGAACACAGGTTGTTACAGGCTATAGCCAGGACAAATCGGCCATACAAAGACATAAAAGAAGCGGGTCTGGTTATCGACTATGTGGGCATTCTCAAAGAGTTCAAAAGAGCTCTTGAAGCTTATAGCTTAGGAGATATAGAAAGAGTTCTTCTCGATTATGAAGGCCTGAGAGAAGAATTCGGTAAGACGATCAGAGATATTCTGACTGTCTTTCAAGGCCTCCGGAGAGATTATGAGCGAGACACTCTGCTTAGAGCCATTGAAATTCTAACCTCGGAAGATAAGGAAAAAGAATTTGTCGAAAAATATAAAAAATTACGGAAACTCTTTGAGCTGTTAGGACCGCATGAGGTCAGGCTAAATCATCTTGAGGATTATAAATGGCTATCAGCCATTTACACTTACTACCTGAAGGTTGTTATCCAGAGGCCGGTTGACGAAGCTCTGGTTCAGAGATTTTATGATAAAACCGTTCAGTTCATTCACAAGGCAACAGAAATAGAAACACTTGAGGACTTACCGGTGATTGAATTTGATGAAAATTATCTCCAGCGGCTCGAGGAAAAAGTGAAGAACCGAAAAGAAAGAGCCGCTAATATGCTTTTCACCCTTAACAGATTTATTCTCGTTGACCGACACCGAAATCCTGTTTATGAATCTCTGGCTGACAAGGTTGAGCGGCTGCTAAGTATGTGGAAAGAAAAAACACGCGATTATAGAAAAATATACGAAGAGTGTTTGAAGATAATCAAGGAAAAAGAAGAGCTATCTACAAGACAAAGAGCTCTCGGTTTTTCAGATCTTGAGTATTCGATCTTACTCGAGCTCGAAAAGAGTATCAAAGGTCCAAATGATTTTGTGCCGCTGGTCAAAGAGCTTTCGAGGTCCTTACAGAAGCATCTTTTTGCAGGCTGGATCCAGCAGGCAACCGGCCAAAAAGAGGTCGAACGAGAGATCCGAAGGTTCGTCCGAAAACTAAAGGGAAAATTCGGATTATCATTTGATGAAATGAACCTGCTTCACAGGAAACTTGCTGAGAACGTGAAAAATTATGGCAGTTGAAAATATCCCCTACAGAGTTTTTTACCGAAGAATAAAATATCCCCGTCTTGAATTTACCACCGGAGAACTTCATTTTATCCTCCCTCTGAATTCTAACCACGAGGAGATCTTTAACAGACATAAGCAATGGATTGAAAAGAAATGGATCTTTGTTCAGGGATGCCTGAAAGAATCAAAGAGGAAGAAACTTGCCCAGAGAACTGATGACGATTTCAAGAAGCTGGTACTGTCTTTCCTGTCCGAAGCGGCTAGCCAGCAAGGCCTAAAACCTCATAAGGTATATTTCAGACCCATGAAAACCAAATGGGCCAGCCTTAGCAGGAGAAAAAATCTCACCATCAATAAGCTGGCTAAATACCTGCCAGATTATCTTATTGAATACATCATCATTCATGAACTGGCTCATTTTAAGCAAAAGCGGCACAACGAATTCTTCTGGGAAATTATTTCACATAAATATAAAAATTATCAGGAACTCGAAAAAGAACTATTTATATACTGGTTCCGCCTCACTAATAAACCATGATCTTTTTTGGCTTTTCAGCTTGTATAAAGAACTGTAACTAGTTAATTAGGCCTGTTTCTCTCCTGGTGGCCACAGTAAGTTTAGTTCGCGATTTGGCCATTGCAAACTCTTAGTTTATTCATCTTAGTTAGCTGCCTGAGCCGGCTATGAATCTACCATCTGACCAGGCTTATTTGCCTTGAGGCCGGCATACTCATCAGGCCATGCATCATCGCTGGCAACTCTGGCCAGATAAATAATTAGAATTTATTTGATGGCTGCTCAGACTTATCCTTCTCCTTTTGCCATTTATGATGAGCATTTCTACCAGCTGAGCTATGATTCTGAACAGAATGCCTGGATGCTAAAAGTTAGCCAGATTGATTGATAAACGCTCAGCTCTCCGCCCGCTAAAAACTGATCGCTTCCCATCTTTATCTATCTCAGTAATTCATCCGTTTTTGCCATTGGAGGCTTCTACGAGATTCAGTTGTTACCGGGCTTTTTTATTGGAAATCGCCATAGGCCCGGCCCAAGTTACAAAAGAAAACCTTAATAAGCTTCAAGATTAACTGGCTGAAGACTTATCAATCCTCTATTCAATCAGATATTCGGTATCTTACCACATGGTAATAGCCATCCTCATCGGTCTCAATCTGCCAGAAATAATCGTGATAAA
>Ga0116168_1002685_pt1 | contig 10869 bp, 7 predicted proteins | sample AD_UKC129_MetaG_FD_89795 | JGI IMG/M metagenome (GOLD analysis project Ga0116168, IMG submission 89795) | Active sludge microbial communities of municipal wastewater-treating anaerobic digesters from Canada - AD_UKC129_MetaG | ecosystem: Engineered > Bioreactor > Anaerobic > Digestate | place...
ACCGGTGACGGCAGGCAGATTGGAAGGCGTTCCGTCCAGCCGAGCGATGGCCAGCATCGCGAAGCTCACTGCCTCCTTCGCCTGAGCGGGAATACCCAGCTCATCGATGGTCAGGATTGGCGTGCCAGGTAATTCCGCCTGCAGCATGGAAATGAGCGTCTTGTTCCGTGATCCGCCGCCGGTCAGCACGACCTGCGCCGGCCGTCGAGGCCTGGCCGCACCTGAGGGCACGCGCGAAGTCGCCCGATCCGGCTTGCGCGTCGAGAAGTCCGATAGAAATCGCCGATACGAAGCGGCAATGGTCCTCGCGGTGAATGCTGTGGCGGTCGCGATCCAATCCTCGGGGACGGCCGATGCCGACCTCAGCCGATCCAGTTCCGCGTTAACGAAAATCTGGCCGAACAGTTCACGGCCTGTTGTCCGCGGCGGGCGCTGACGAAAGAACGGCAGCTTCAGCCACTCAGCTAGGACGCTCTCGAGAACCCGCCCCTTCGCCGCCAGCCGGCCATCCCGATCCATTCGCCACCGTCCGCCGCTCATCCGGGCGACAAGCCCGTCGATGACCATGTTGCCCGGTCCGGTGTCAAACGCGATCACATCGGCCGCTCGCCCTCCCGCCGGCACCCACGTGACGTTCCCGATCCCGCCGATATTCTGCACCGCCCACGAAGTGCTCTTGCTCTTGAACAGCACATAATCGGTCCAGGGCACCAGCGGCGCGCCCTGTCCGCCGACAGCCACGTCCGTCTGGCGAAAATCGAAGACGACCGGCAGGCCCGTCATCGCCGCCACCGTCGCCGCGTTTCCCAATTGAAGGGTGACAGTCCGGCTTCCGGCCCGTCCCGGCAAATGACACACCGTCTGCCCGGCTAGTCCGATCACCATGGGCCTGTGAGCACGAGGCAACTGCTCGATAGCCTCGCGCGCCACCCGCCCGAACGCCTCGCCGAGTTCAGCATGCAGCCGCGCAATCTCTTGTGTCGTGGTCGTCGCGGGGGCCATGGCTGCCAACAGCCGGTTGCGAAACCGCCGATCGAACGCGACTTGGTGGTGCAAGACGAAACGGACCTGCATGGCTTCGCCTCGCCCCTCCACGCGAATCACCGCGGCATCAATGCCATCACCGCTGGTGCCGGCCATAAGGCCGAGCGCATATCGGTAACGACCGGTAGTCCTTCGGCCGGTCTTACCTATTTTCCCAGAAGATCGCTCGACCTTGGCCATGCGTCTCCCCTGCCGGGAAAAGCTTCGTGTCACCACGTCTGTACGATATGTTGTGCTGCCGCGGACAAGAAAAGCCGGGTTGCTTGCCGGCACGTTCATCCTACTGTTCCGCCCGCCTATGGCAACTGCATACCGCCTCAGCCACTGCTTCCGGATTGCCATTGAGGCCGATCCGCCTTGTGATCACATACCGGGCTTCCTATACTCTCCGGCTCGATGAAAGAGACCGGGGTCCGTACCGGCGACGATCAGAGCCCTTTGGGCCTCGAGCGGAACTCAAGGAGAGATTCATGACGGAAGTGCGGGCTACCAACATCACGTGGCATGAAGGTCACGTCAGCCGCGAAGATCGGCAGAAACTGCTCAACCAGAAGGGCGCCACGATCTGGTTTACCGGCCTGAGCGGATCGGGCAAGAGCACGATCGCATTCACCGTGGAACACGCCCTGGTCGAGCGTGGTCACCTGGCATACGTGCTGGACGGCGACAACATCCGCCACGGGCTCAACAAGAATCTCGGCTTCTCCGCCGCCGACCGCGAAGAGAACATCCGCCGTATCGGCGAGGTAGCCAAGCTGTTCGCGGACGCGGGCGTCCTGACATTGACCAGCTTCATCAGCCCCTACCGCAAAGACCGCGATCAGGTCCGGAAGATTCACGCCGAGGCAGGGTTGCCCTTCATCGAAATCTACGTCGAGGTCCCCATCGAGGTCTGCGAGCAGCGCGATCCCAAGGGTTTGTACAAGAAAGCCCGAGCCGCCCTGGCCGAGGGCAAGGGTATGGGCTTCACCGGTGTCGATGACCCATATGAAGCACCGACATCACCGGAGATCGTGCTGCGCAACGATCAGATCACGCCCCAGGAGGCCGCTGCCCAGGTCTTGCAGTATCTCGAATCCAAAGATCTGCTGCCCCGGCTGTCCAAGTAGCACGTTTGAATCATCCGCATCGAACGAACGCCTGAACGGGCGGTCGCATGCGACGGAGTAGACAACGGAACAAATGGTAAGCGAGCGGCGGGGTTCATCCCCGCCGTTTTCTTTCAAAAACAAGCCTCCGCCACGCCGATCCTCGACTCGCGGGCCGGCTGTGCCGATAACTGCATAGTGACGCGGGAGCGGTCCGCGGCCGAAAAATGCCGGCCCCTCGGCAAGCTGGACTTTCCACCCGGCATCACCTATGCTGTAGTCGTATTCAGTGGGCGAAAAGCCATTGGATCAGCGCCAGGCACCGATGGCTGACAGGTCGCAGCTAGCGACCGCCACACTCCCCGGCTCAATCCACTCGCACCACGTTCGGAAAGAGATCCTACTTGATGAAATTTGAAGAGTTCCGGCTCACAGAGCCCGTCGTTCGCGCCGTTCTCGCCGAGGGCTACACCCGTCCGACGCCCATCCAAGCGAAGGCCATCCCGCACGTGATGCAAGGTCGCGACGTTCTCGGCTGTGCCCAGACCGGCACCGGAAAAACGGCCGCGTTTGCCCTGCCCATACTACACCGGCTCAGCCACGGGCGCCCGCGAACGCCACACGGACGCCCCATTCGTGCGCTGATCCTTGCCCCCACCCGCGAACTGGCCGCCCAAATCGGCGACAGCTTCCATGCATACGGACGACATACACCCCTGCGCTCCGCGGTGATCTTCGGCGGCGTCAGTCAGCATCCGCAGACCCGCGCTCTGCGCGAGGGAGTCGATATCCTCGTCGCCACACCCGGACGTCTGCTCGATCTGATGGAGCAAGGCTTCGTCGATCTGCGAGCGGTCGAGAGCCTGGTCCTCGATGAAGCCGACCGCATGCTGGACATGGGTTTCATCCGCGACATCCGCAAGATCGTCGCCCAAGTTCCCGCCCGGCGGCAGACGCTGCTGTTCTCGGCAACCATGCCGGCCGACATTCGCGCCCTGGCGGACACCATTCTGCACGAGCCCGTGTTCGTGCAGGCCGCGGCTGTTTCAAGTACCGCCGAGACCATCCAGCAAGCCGTGTACTTTGTCGAGAAGCGGCAGAAGCCGGCCATGCTGGCCCACCTTCTGCGCACCAGTGCAATCAAGCGGGCTCTGGTCTTCACGCGGACCAAGCACGGCGCCGACGTCGTCGCCCGGCACCTGTCTCGCGCCGGCATCCGAGCCGAGGCCATTCACGGCAACAAGAGCCAGAACGCCCGCGTACGAGCCATAACGCAGTTCAAATCGGACCGCCCACCGGTGCTGGTGGCCACCGACATCGCGGCCCGCGGACTGGACATTGATGAGATTTCGCACGTGATCAACTACGATCTGCCGAACGTCCCAGAGACCTACGTGCACCGCATCGGCAGGACAGGGCGAGCGGGCGCTTCGGGTCGTGCCATGTCGTTCTGCGACAGCAGCGAGCGGCCGTTCCTCCGGGATATCGAACGGCTGATTGCACGGACCATCCACGTCATCCGCCCTGATGGCGATCTCGCGTTGCCTCCGGCACCTCGACCCGAAGCTGCAGAGAATCCACCCTGCCAAAGACAGGATTCCACGAGTCCCCGACAACCGGGCGTCGGCTATCGCTTGCGCGGCCGACCTCGATCCCGCCGCCTGGCCGTGCGTTGAGCAACCACGACGCGGCCCTTGCGGTAGACATCTCAACAAAAAACCGGGCCACAGAAGCCCGGTTTCTCATAACTGATCCGCTTTTGGAAGCTCGATCCGAAGCCTAGCGCCGCCGGCCTCGCACGACCAGGAGCGTGCCCAGTCCGAGCAGAAGGAAGGCGCTCGACGGTTCGGGGACAACCATCAGCCGAGCCGTCGTGGTGCCGGCCGATTTGTCGAACGGGATCGGCAGCCCCTGGAACAAGCCGCTTTCGCTGGACTCGCCTTGCAGAATGGCCGCCACCAGCGTGCTGTTGACCAGCCGAGCCATTTCCTCGTCGCTGAGGATCTCGCCGGCCGCGATGCGAGCCTTGAGTTCATCAATCGTGGCGTTCAACTCGGCCGTCTTGGTCGCCCGCTCACTGAATTTGGTGAACGGGTTCTCCGTACCTGCGGCTGCCCAAAAGGGAGCGGTCACGGCGGCCAGAGCATCGGCATAGATGTTGCCCGATAGATCGATCGGGCCGACGTCGAAATTCAGGTTTCCGCTCTGGTTGGCCACAAAGCCGTCGGTCGAATAGTTCGCCCGGTTGGAAATCTGGATGCGGGTGTCGTAGAAGCCCAGCACGTTGATGTCCGTACTCACGTCCACCAGAATCGAGCCGTCGATCGTGGTGAAATCCTGGAAGCCGTTGTTGAACTCCAGCGTATACGGCAACGCCCTGCCGCCGGTGTTCCAACTAAACTCGGCTTTGGGGATGCCGCGCGTGGTGTAGCCGACGGAAATGTTGGACACCGTCGGGCTCAAGGGCGAGCCGAGCGTCAGTTCCGCAAAACCGAAGTCAAACTCCTGACCGGCGTACACCGCTGCGGCGTTGATGTCCCACCCTTTGCCCAGGAAATTGCGCTGACCGTTGACGCGATAATCAAAGAGGCTCATTCCGATGAACACGTCCCGCCAAATTTCCGCTTGAGCCGCGGACGTCGAGAATGTGAGCACCGCGAGAATAACAGCCCCAAAGCAGCGCTGCCTCATTTTCCTCATCCCGATCTCCCTTTGTGCCCGACTCGCCGGCACCACTTTCCCAGTCGGTCGCGACACGTCCGCACAAATCCGTGAAGCGACCTACCAGTTTACTCCAGGTTGCGGCAGCAAGGCCAGCATGCCGAGTCGATTTTTCTGCCGCGCTGAAAATCCAACGTAACACGACGAATGCCCGCCGTCTTCTACAGATCGGTCAATCAGCCCGGCTCGCTCAGATATATCGGCGGACGCGTGCGGCCGGTTATCGGACCTGAGTCCGAGCGGGAACGGCCTGCCGCCGGCTCTCTTGCGCCAACCATCTGTTCGGCAGCGGTTTACGATGCCGGCTGCCCAAGGAGACCGAGGAAGCGCAGCACGCAACGCACGCCCAACTGGAAGTCGCGCAGATGGAAGAACTCGTTGGGGCTGTGCAAGTTGCAGTTGGGATCGGCGAAGCCCATCATCACGCTGTCAGCCCCGAGCACCTCCTTGAACAGCGGCAGAATGGGCAGCGTACCGCCCTCGCGCACGATGACCGGCGGACGTCCGTAGACCTCCTCCATGGCACGGCGAGCGACCTTCATGACCGGCAGGTCCAGCGGAGCGACGTACGCTCGGCTACCTTGCGAACTGCTAATGCTCACCCGCACGGTCGGCGGACAAGCCGCCCGGACCGCCTGGTCGAACGCCGCGATGATCTTGGCCGGGTCCTGATCGGGCACGAGCCGCATGGTGATGTACGCGGTTGCCTGCGACGGCACGATGGTGGCCGAGCTGCCGCACTGCAACCCGTTGACGTCCAGCGTGGGCCGCGTGCCTCGCCGCTCCGCCGTGGTAAATCCGGCTTCGCCGTGCGGGCCGGGGCTGCCGGTCGCCTTGATCAGTTCCTCATCGCTCAAGTCGGTCTCGGCCAGGGCGCGGCGCTCCTCGTCGGTGGGCATGCGAACATCGTCATAGAAGCCGGGGATCGTGACGCGGTTTTGCTCGTCGTGAAACGAGGCGATGATCCGTGCCAGAATGTTGGCGGGATTGGCCACCGTTCCGCCGAACACGCCGCTGTGCAGGTCGTGATCGGGCCCGTGCACGGTCACGACCTTGCCGATGATCCCTCGCGTCGCCTGCGTGAGTGAGGGCGTGTCAGCGCTGTGCTTGGATGTGTCGGAGATCAAAACGTGATCGCAGGCCAGCTTGTCCCAGTTCTGCCGCAAGTACGGGGCCAGGTGCCGCGAACCGATCTCTTCTTCCCCTTCGATGAGAAACTTGAGCCGTACCGGGAAGGGCAGACCCGCGTCGTGCAGGGCCCGCATGGCCGCGATGTGGACCATGACCTGCCCTTTATCGTCAGCGCTGCCCCGGGCGAAGATCGCCCCGTCGCGGACCGTCGGCTCGAACGGCGGCGACTTCCACAGCGTCTCGTCACCCACCGGCTGCACATCGTAATGTCCGTACACCAGGAGCGTTGGCGTCTTCGAGCCGGCCACCGGACCGGTATCGGCGAACACGGCCGGATGACCGCCGGTCTCCACCACCTCGGCCTGCAGCCCCGCCCCGGCCAACTGGTTCCGCACCCACTCGGCACACGCCCGCATGTCGCCGGCTCGCTCGCTATCCCGGCTGATGGTCGCGAATCGCAGAAACTCCAACAGGTCGCGCTCGTACTCTTCGTGCTTGCGGTCGAATGTGCGGATCGCCTCGTCGATGCTCATAAATTGTCCCTCGTCACCCGTGTGTCTCCCCCCAACCGTCCCGTCCCGCGGCCATCACCCCCGGGTCCATACTCTAATATGGTCGCCTCGACCGCAACAGGCCACCCCCGTTCCTTCAAATCCGGGCGACAATCGCGACCGGGCCCTGCGAGACAAAGGTCCTGTCACGCCTGTCGTGGCGCAGGTGGTCTGTCTGCGCGCTGACGGGACATGACCCGCTGGAAGCGCGCGCCACACAGCCCGGCCCACGTTTCCGGCGTTGGTTGAGTTCAACCACTGCCGCGTTCATTTCGAACGCCGCGCTGCGTCCTGCCCCCCCACTTCCTGCCGTTGGCGACCCGCTCCGCTTCGCACGGATGCTTGGCACGCGGGTTGCATGCGCATACTGCGCAGCGCTGCGTGTCGTAATTTTGGCAGACTGTCCACGCAATTAGGAGGACCTGTCATGTGCTCCCGATATCATCGGTCGCACCGGCCGCGCGCATTCACGCTCATCGAATTGCTAGTGGTGGTGGCGATCATCGCCCTGCTCATCGCCATCCTCACGCCGGCGCTGGCGACGGCGAGAGAAACCGCCCGCCGCACCGTGTGCCTGACCCATCTGTCGGGTTTCGCGGCGGCCGCCCTGATGTATGCCGAAGTGAATCGAGGCTACCTGCCCGTCGCCGACCACAATCCTGACCTGCCTCCCGGTTCGAGCAACGCGTACGGTATTCCCAATGATTCGGCGACGATGGTCGGTAACAAACGCTATCATCCGGATCTGGCAGGCATCACCGGACAGCCCGGCGGAAGCCGCAACCACAACAACGACGCGAGCAACACCCGCGGCTGGTTCAAGCTGCTTAAGGGCGGTCCCAAGGCGTACGTTAAAGGCAAGATGCTGCATTGCCCCACCGCAGGCCGGTTGCTGCGCCACAATCCGAACGCGACGAACGGCTCTATTCTGGCCTACACGGGCGAGGAATTGCCCCTGTTCGATTTCGACGGAAACGCCTGTGAATCGGCACCTATCACATCTACTCGCAGCTCGCCCGCCGACTGTGCGGAGATGTCGAACTTCAGCTACTCGTTCCAGGTCACGCTGCAATATCGCGGCGTTATCCCGTCCGACCCTAACGGCGTGCCCGAACTCATCGGCCATAAGCTGACCAACACGCAGGATCCCGGCAAGCCGATCGCCGCCGACCGCAACCCCTACACCAACAGCGTCATCAAGGCGGCCAAGCACTCGTACACCGCAAACGGGAAAGCCGATTTCGGCGGCTGGGGCCTGTACGCCTACGAACGCAACAAAGAGGCAGCTCGGACGCTCGGCTTCAAGGCACCGCCTACCAGCGGGCCCGGCGGCAGTCTGGCTCCCGGCGATCTCAGAGCCTACGCGGCCCAACTGCGAAAGGGTGGGTCTGCCAACTCGCGCAATCACAAGCAAGCAGGACAGAACGTGGCGTATCTCGACGGCAGCGCCAAGTGGGCCAGTCATCCCAAAGTGGGCGTGGACGACGACAGCATCTGGAGCAACTGGGCACCCGCGACGCCGGGAAGCAAGAGCGGCGATTTCGTCGCCAGCGAGGACGGCCTGCCCTGCGACGCTGAGCCGCCCACCGGCGAGGATTACGGCAGGATGCGAGCCAAGCCACACTGGCTGACCGACGCCGTGTTGATACCGTAGGTGGTCAGTGGTCAGTTGTCAGTGGTGAGAGATACGTAAGGGCCACTGTCTACTGACGACTGGCTTCTCAAGACACGAACGCTCTCAAGCTTCCCGGTAGCACGAGGACGCACAACGCGCCAAAGACAATGGTGGCGATGCCCAATGCGATCAGCAGCAGCGGATGAGGCCGCAACGCCAGTGCGGCCTCACGCGCTACGAGCCGCGGCAGAATAAAGACGAAGGCGATGAGGATGGCGGCAGCCTGAATGGGCGTGAGCAGAACGCCGTCCAACTGCCCGCCCAATTGCACAAGCTTGACGGGGCTGAAGAAGACAACGGCCACGGCGTTGGTGATGACAAACAGCAGGAGGAAGCTGCGGAATTGCGTCGTCCACGCCAGCCGGCCGAACGGCGGCCAGACGATGCGCACGCAATCCGACAACAGTCGCGGCCAGCCCGACAGCACGCCCACCAGCGTGCTCACCATGGCCGCCGATCCCGCGAGCAGGAACAGCACCGCCCCCACGCGTCCCCACTGTTCGGAGAAGACGCGGGACAACGTCAAGGCGACCTGATCGCTTTGCGGCACGAGTTGCGCGGGCCGCAAGATGCCCGCACCGGCGAGTACGAACCCGGACGTCACGACGATGCCGATGCATGCCGCCACAGTCGCATCAACACGCACCACGCGGCACCACTGACGCAGTTCGTTGACCCCTTCGCGATCGAGCGCGAGCAAGGCACCAGGATCGGCCGGTTTGCCCCAGCCGCGACCGGCCGCCATCCCGTAGCCCGCCCCGAGCACCCAGTAGCCGTACCACACCTGGCTGGCGAATCCACCTGCCGCCCAACCCATGAGCGGCAGCAATTCGTGCCACGGTGAGACGGGTCGGCCTACCTGCGCGTCAACCCACGCGGGCACTTCCGGCGACTGCAGACCGAGCACGCCGCGGCCCACCTGCAACCATGGCGGCCCCGCCGAAATCGCCACGTACATCACGCCCACGACGATGATCATTACAAAGCCGCTCATGACCATCTTGAGCACGCTGAACCGCCCGGTCCAGGCCACGGTCACCGCAAAGAGCGATGCCGCGATGCCCCAGATGACTGTGCCGTGGGTCAGGGGAACCAGCGAGTTCAAGAACACCGCCGACGCCTTGGCGATGGCGCCGATGGAAACAATTCCCGCCGGCAACTGGACGATGAGCACAAGCCAGACCAGCCAGTGTCGCGGTCCCGGCATGCGGGCGAACAAGTCGATCATGCCCTCGCCGGTGATGGCCGTCCACCGCGCGCCGGCCATGCCGATCCAGCACTTGAGCAGGATGGCGACGACTACCGCCCACAGGACGGATGTGCCCAACACGGCCCCGGCCCGCGTCGCCAGGATCACTTCGCCCGACCCGATGTACTCCGCACACCAGATGAACGACGGGCCGACCACGGCCAAGATAGACAAGCCACGCGGTGCGATCGGTATCCGATTCGGCATGATGGCTCCAGACAGCTTGACTTCGTGCCATCGAAAGTCGGACTCCACGATCCTGGCGGCAGAGCGGGTCGATCAACGCGATGATCGCGAAACCACGAGCCCGGACCACGGCTACGCAATACGGCGAATGCCGTCGAAAGGTGCGCCGATTGTAAAGCACGCTCTGGACCCTGCAAAGCCGAATGGTGTCGTGACTGAGGCATTGGTCCGGCTTTGCCCGCATTTCGGGTACCGTCAGGAACTGCCGTCAGGGACAAATCTTCAGGCCGGATATGATTCCCGGCGCGTCGGCGCCGCTCCGCCACGATCAGGCATACACTTTCGTTGCGGACCGCATACTGCGTAAACCGGGGTACCAAACAGAACGGAGGCGCTCGTCATGCCAACGGGAGAGCCGCAAGCCAACTCGCAGGAGTTCGTCACCGACTGGTTCCAAAAAACCGCGGAATTGACCGAAGCCACCCTGCGGGCGACGGCCCAGATGCAGATGGCCGGCCTCGAACAGTGGATGGACACCATGTTCGGAGCCCGGCAGCGAGAGTGGCAGAAGATCCCGGAGCGCATGCTGGAGCGCATTCCCGCCGCTCAGCGCAGCGCGAGGGAATACATGCAGGCTCTCGAAGAGACCTACCGCCAGGGCTTGAGCCTCTTCGACGAGTGGTTCAAACCCGAGCACAACAAGAACCGTGGCGAGATCCAGGAGGAGGCCCGCAAGAACTGGAAGGAACTCATGGATCGCATCCGGACCAGTTCGCAAACGTTCATGCAGGCCAACGCCAAAGCCATCGACGCCTGGGCCAGCGCGTTTCAGTCGAAAGAAGCCTCTCCCACCGGCGGCTGACTCGCGCGTCGTGAAATGACCGCTGCATGGTTCAGACCGAACACGGCAGGCGCGGCATCGAATCGGCCCGACCCGATACGTGACCGCCCGCCAGTCCGAGGAGGGTCCTGCCGAGTACACCGGATCGAGAGGCCTGCCCCCCCGTTCATCAAACCTCGCGTCCGACGTCCGCTTGCCTGCTTCGAGGCTACGACGGTTCTCACGGGACATGACCGTCATTCGTGCGTGGCCGCCACCTGCTCGACTTCCTCAATCGTGGTCGTCCCCTCCGCCACCCGGCGATATCCGCTCTCCAGCAGCGTCTGGTACGTCCACACGCCGGCGGCATTGCGAATATCGTGAATGGTCTTGGTGGTCATCAG